>ENA-ORUA01000195-ORUA01000195.1-human-gut-metagenome-genome-assembly--contig:-NODE-195-length-64820-cov-12.257037_pt1 | contig 64820 bp, 60 predicted proteins | sample MGYA00242076_ERZ509201 | MGnify/ENA primary metagenome ERZ509201 (study PRJEB26280, sample SAMEA2338863) | human gut metagenome | biome: human gut; feature: human-associated habitat; material: faeces...
GGGAAAGTACAGAAGATGTATCAGAACCAGAAGAAAGTAAAGCGCAAGAAGAACCACAGAGCTTACAAGAAAGCGAAGCGCAGGCTTTATGGGAAAGTACAGAAGATGTATCAGAACCAGAAGAAAGTAAAGCGCAAGAAGAACCGCAGAGCTTACAAAAAAGTGAAGTACAGGAAGAACCACAGAGTCTGAAAGAAATTGAAGAATCAACTTTGTTGCAACAAGAACAGGCTGCAACAATAGAAGATAAAATATCAAAAGAGGTACAACCTACAGTTGATAATCCAAAAAAAGAAGAAAGCTCTATAAAACAACAAACTTCTAATAATGTGAATAATTCAGATAATTATATAGCAGATAAAACAGAAGCAGAAGCTGTGGCAATTAAAGAAGAAGCAGAGCTTATGAAGCCAGAACCATTAAAAATGGAAAAGCCACAAATTCTAAAAAAGAAAAATGCTATTGATGAAAATAAAAATATTAATCCAAGTGGTCAGGCTGATAAAGAAGTAAGTAAAGAGAATGTTAATAAAAAAACAAACAATAAAACTTCCACAAAGCCAGTTAAAAAAGCAAAAGTGGAAAGAGCAGAGCTTACATATATAGGACTTATAAAATGGGTGATATTCATATCTCCGTTTATAATGATATGTTTTCCTATGGCAGGAGCAATTCTTTCGGGAATATGTGCGTTATATGCGTTTATAAAGGTATGGGGAGCATATATTAACGATAAGATGAAAACAGTAGATATATTAAAATCTTTAATATGTGTTGTACTGTTACCAATCGGAATTATTATATCTATATTTGGAATTATGAAAAAAATTAAGTATGTATATTATAATAGAAAAGCAATTCTTTATGGATTCATAATTTATCTTATACCCGTTGTATTCTTTTGTAATGTTGGACTTATAAGTTCTAATAATATGGTATCATTAATATTTCCAATAGTTACATTATTTTTAAATGCTTCACTTGTAGGACAGATTGCTATTATATTAGATGTAATGGCAGTTGTAATAATTATTATATGTGTAGCTTCAAGCTTTACAAAGAAAGTTGCCAATGTAATATATGATTATATGGATAAAGGCATGACACAGACACAGGCAATACAATTTATAATATGTCTGCCAATTGTTGTTTTATGTATGTTTAAGGCATTTATTGATGGAAAAGTATTACATGAAGATAAGATTGTTAAGTAAATTGCAAATTAAACTTAAATTATAATAAGGGCATTTTGAGAGTTTTTAATAGTTTATACGATAGTTGTAAGGTTTGGTGTAAGAACTTTGCAACTGTCGTATAAATAAAATATAAATAACGGTTGTAATAATTAATTTTATTACAACCGTTATTTTTTAACGTTAAAGATACTATTTATGAGATTTTATAAAATGTTGAGCAAATTATACTTCAAACATTAAGTCACCATAAGATGGGAATGGCCAATATTCTTTGTCAACAATCATTTCAAGAGTATCTGCTGGTGCTCTTAATTCGTCCATTGCAGTCTTAACAACATCTCTGTAATATGTAGCCTGATCTTTTGCTCCATTAACATCTGCACCTTTATTAGTTACTTCAACTAACTTAGTATAAGCTGCTTTCATATCCTTTAAGCAACCTGTTACTGTATCAAGAAGTTCCTTCTGAACTGATGAGTCAACACCAGCTTCTGAAACAGATACAACTGAGTTAGCAAGTTCTGTTGTGTAAGAAATAACAGAAGGAATAATCTGCTTACCAGCAATATCAATCATAGATTTAGCTTCGATGTTAATAGCTTTAGCATAAGCTTCGTATTTGATTTCGGCTCTTGACTTAAGTTCAGCTTCTGTAAATACACCGAATTTTTCAAATAAATTGATAGCTTTTTCAGTAGTAAGAGCAGGAATTGCGTCAACCATAGATGGAATATTTGGCAATCCTCTTCTTGCAGCTTCTTCAATCCATTCGTCTGTATAACCATTTCCATTAAATACAATTCTATGATGGTCTGTGAAAAGCTTCTTAATCATATCATGGCAAGCCATGTCGAAGTTTTCAGCACCTTCAAGTTCATCAGCAATTTCTTTAAAGCTTTCTGCTACGATTGTGTTAAGAACTACATTAGCAGGAGCAATTGAGTCTGAAGAACCAACCATACGGAATTCAAACTTATTACCTGTGAAAGCAAATGGTGATGTTCTATTTCTGTCTGTAGCATCTTTGTTAAGGTCAGGAAGTGTAGAAGCACCAGTCTTTAACTTACCTTTCTGGATAGAGCTTGTAGCATCACCCTTGTCAATAAGCTGCATAACAACGTCTTCAAGCTGTTCTCCTAAGAACATTGAGATAACTGCTGGAGGAGCTTCATTAGCACCTAATCTGTGGTCGTTACCTACACATGAAGCAGATTCACGAAGAAGGTCAGCATGAGTATCAACAGCCTTCATAACAGCACCAAGAACTAATAAGAATTGAATGTTGTCATGTGGTGTCTTACCAGGTTCAAGAAGATTAATTCCATCATCAGTAATAATAGACCAGTTATTGTGCTTACCAGAACCATTAACGCCTGCAAATGGCTTCTCATGAAGAAGGCATACGAGGTTGTGACGGTAAGCTACTTTTTTAAGAACTTCCATTGTAAGCTGATTGTTATCTGTAGCTGTGTTACACTGAGCATAGATAGGAGCTAATTCATGCTGTGCAGGAGCAACTTCATTATGCTGAGTCTTAGCAGATACACCGAGCTTCCATAATTCGTTATTAACGTCCTTCATAAATGAAGCAATTCTTTCACGAATATTACCAAAGTAATGGTCATCAAGTTCCTGTCCCTTAGGTGGCATAGCACCGAAAAGTGTACGACCTGAGAATATAAGGTCTTTTCTTTGTAAATACTTATCTCTATCTACAATAAAGTATTCCTGTTCAGCACCAACAGAAGGAGTAACCTTTTTAGATGTTGTGTTACCAAATAACTTTAAGATACGAAGTGCCTGTTCGTTAATTGCGTCCATAGAACGAAGAAGTGGAGTCTTTTGGTCAAGAGCTTCACCTGTATATGAACAGAATGCAGTAGGAATACAAAGTGTTGCACCACCAGCACCTTCACGAACAAAGGCAGGAGAAGTGCAGTCCCAAGCTGTATAACCTCTAGCTTCAAATGTTGCTCTAAGTCCACCAGAAGGGAATGATGAAGCATCAGGTTCACCCTTTATAAGTTCTTTTCCAGAAAATTCCATAAGAACTTTTCCGTTTTCCTTTGGAGCAGAAATAAATGAGTCATGCTTTTCAGCAGTTGTACCTGTAAGAGGCTGGAACCAGTGTGTATAATGTGTAGCTCCTTTTTCGATAGCCCAATCTTTCATAGCATTAGCAATTACATCTGCGTCTGATAATGATAATTCTTTTGCACCAGACATTGCAAGCTTAAGGTTTTTGTATACGTTCTTAGGTAAACGCTCTTTCATAACAGTATCGTTAAATACGTTTTCGCCGAAGATATCAGCTACATTAAATTTTTCACTCATAACCTAGTATTCCTTTCTTAACATTTATTTAATATTCTATTAGTAAAACTAAAAAGGCATTCCATAACATTATATATATGCAGATATAATTATGGAACGCCTTTGTTCTACTATTTAATTAAAGACATCAACCTGTCTGTTAATAAAATAACTCAAATCGTCCAATAATGCAAGTGTTTTTTTGTTTTTTATTTAATAATCTTAATTAATGTTAGTATTTAGTGATGTTTGACCTATATATGTTCCATGAACAATGAACCTTTGACTTCCATCACTTGTGCAAGTAGAAAGTGTTACAACTTGTGTTGTCTGTGATACATCAACATTTGTTTCATAATTAGAATTGCTTTTCATAGTAGCTGCATATTCTTTTAAACCGTCTATTGATGAGAAATTAAAAGTATAAGTATCACTTATAGGTTCGCTTACATAGGCACTGAAAATCTTATACATCATAATTTTATCTTCTGTGTAGATATAGAAAATATCATTTCCATCGGTATTCCAAAAAGAGTAATCACTATAGTTAGGTAGTAGTCCAAACATGCTTCCATTTTTCATATTATGACCATAAAGTATTACGTTAGTTGAATTTAATTTATCGTCAATTCTGTAATCTTCAAAGATACAGCCATTTCCATTGTAAGTACCCTCAAAAGCATGAGTAAGATAGTAGTCATTATCAGTAGTCTGTACAATAGGAAGTCTTAAATTAATAGACGGAATATAAAGATACCCTAAACCATCTGGATTAATTGATAAAAGTGAGTCATGGTTGTATGTAAATGATATTTCTACGTCAGAAGTATTTCCATTATCATCTTTGATAATAATATTTTCAGGGGTATTGTTATCAAGTACTTGATTATCAATACTATTATAAATATCTTTGCCCTTTTTATATTCAAGATAAATATTTATAAGTTGATATGATGAATAGCAAAACACACCAATAGCAAGAATAAGAATAATTTTTCGAATAACAGAGCCTTTATTTATTGAGTTACCATTTTTCTGATTGTTTTCAGAAGAATTATTTGACATAAAAGCCTCATTTCTATATTTAATTTATAAAAATATAGCTGTCACATTAAGCACTAGCTATACGGAATATAAGAAATTTTTTTAAAGTTAAGTATTTCTTAAATATTATATAGAATGCTTATTGTGACAGCATATTAAAAATAGATACAAGTATTAATATCTATTCTTTTTATTTATAGTATATTAATTATTTTAATATAATCAAGCCTTGCCAGCAGAACCGAAAAGTTCAATTTTTTCACGAACTGTAGCCTTGATAGCTTCTGTACCAGGAGCTAAAAGCTTTCTAGGGTCAAATCCCTTTCCTTCAAGGTCTTTGCCTTCTTCAATATACTTTCTTGTAGCGGCAGCGAATGCAAGCTGACACTCAGTATTAACATTAATCTTAGCAACGCCAAGAGAGATTGCTTTCTTAATCATGTCAGTTGGAATACCTGTACCACCATGTAATACTAAAGGCATATCCCCAACTTTTTCTTTAACTGCTGCAAGTGTTTCAAAGCTTAATCCCTTCCAATTAGCTGGATACTTACCATGAATATTACCGATACCTGCTGCGAGCATGTCTACGCCTAAGTCTGCAATAGCCTTACATTCGTTAGGGTCTGCACATTCACCCATACCTATAACGCCATCTTCTTCACCACCGATAGAACCAACTTCAGCTTCAAGTGACATTCCTTTTTCTTTAACAATCTTAACTAATTCCTTAGTCTTTTCAATATTTTCTTCAATTGGATAGTGAGAACCGTCAAACATGATTGAAGAAAATCCAGCTTCAACACACTTTAAACAGCCTTCATAAGTTCCGTGGTCAAGGTGAAGTGCAACAGGAACTGTTATGTTAAGGCCTTCAATTAAACCTTTAACCATTCCTGTAATAGCCTTAAAACCACCCATATACTTACCAGCGCCTTCTGAAACACCAAGAATTACAGGTGAATTCATCTCTTGTGCTGTAAGAAGGACTGCTTTAGCCCATTCAAGATTGTTGATGTTAAAATGTCCAACAGCATACTTACCCTCGCGCGCTTTTTGTAACATATCTTTAGCCGATACCAACATATAAATACCTGCTATTAAAAATATATACCTACTTAAAATTATTAGATACTAGGTATTCTTAATAGCTTTTCCTTTCCTAGAATTTTATATGCGTTTATTATAACTCAAAAGAATAAAAATTGAAAGGATTTAGGGCAAATATACTAATAAAATTTATCGAATTAATAATTTGTATGAATTAACTAGGTAATAGTGTTGTTTAAATGTCACAATATGTTGTATAATTAAACAGTATAAAACAATTTATAAATATATCAGAAAGAATGGAGGTATATATGCTTTTTTTACAACAAATAGCTTGTGATATTGACTTTAACGATAGTGAAGCTTATGCAGGTACATCATATTGGCCATTTATAGGGTTTATGTGCTTTTTTATAGGGCTTGTTGTTGCATTTATAGGAATAGTAAAGATAAGTAACTCTAAGCACCAGTGGAATTTGTTTTATGATAACAGAGATAAGAAAGATTTGAATTCGCCTATACTACAAAAAGATAGAAAAGTTGGAATAATTATGCTTGTCGTAGGCATAGTTATGATGATAGCTTCTAATTTTATTATTTAATATATTGTGTTTTAAAGGATATCAGTATTTATAAAGCACACCAGTGAATTTGTATGTTTTTTTAGTAAATGGTATTGGTCACTGTTATTTAATATGGTGCATTTATTGCTTTATATAATACTGATATTTTTGGTGGTTTGTATATATATGGGTAGGTAATAAAAAATTTAATATTTGTTGAATATTAGAATTATTGCAATAGTATTATGAAAGGAAAAGTTGTCTAAGATAGTAATATTATCTGACAGCAGGGGAGATTATGCCGATTACATATAAGTGTCCTAGTTGTGGGGCGGCTATGGTATTTGACAGTAGGTCACAAAAGTTGTCGTGTCCACAGTGTAATAATGAGATTGGTATTGATGAATATAAAAGAATTTATGGTAATAGAAATAATAATGATGTAGATAATTCATTTGAAAATAATAGAAGCAATACTAATGATAATAATTATCAAAATAATCAAGCGAGAGATTTTAATAATGGCAATATGAAAATATATCATTGTCAAAGCTGTGGTGCAGAGCTTGTTGCAGATGAGTATACTTCTGCTACTATATGTTCGTTTTGTGGTAATCCATCACTTGTTGAAGATAGGTTAAATGGTGCATTTAGACCAGAAATGGTAATTCCATTTAAGATTAATAAGGAGCAAGCAGTTGCTTCTTATAAGAAATGGTTAAAAAAGGGACTTCTTACTCCTAAAACTTTGTCAACACAAGCTGTAATTGATAAGATTTCAGGAATATATGCACCTTTTTGGTTATATGATTACTATGGCGAGTCTGATATGCACGCAAGTGCTGAAAAGGTTAGGCGAGAAGAACGTGGAGATACAGAGTATATATATACTGACCATTTTAGAGTATATAGAAATGTTTCTGCTAATTTTGAAAAAATTCCGGCTGATGCTTCAGAAAAAATGGACGACAATGCTATGGATAAGTTAGAGCCATATAACTATGGAGAGCTTGTTCCATTTGAAATGCCATATCTTTCAGGCTACCTTTCAGAAAGATATAACTATACAGATAAGGATATGTTAGGCAGAGTAGAGCCTAGAGTGCGCACATATATTTCAGATATTGCAAGAAGTACAATAAATGGATATTCAAGTGTTTCCGTTACAAATAATCATGTAACACTTAACAATATACATAATCAATATGCACTTATGCCAGTATGGATGTTGAATTGTAGATATAATGGAAAGGACTTTCAATTCCTGCTCAATGGTCAGACGGGGAAAATAGTCGCTGATAGACCTATAAGTATGACAAGAGCAGCTGTATGGTGGGTAGTAATATTTATTATTACACTTATTATTACAATGTTAGGGGGACTTTGCTTATGGTAGAAATGGTAACACATAAGAAAAATGTTAAGAGTATCATAAGGTGTATATCGCTTTGTATTGTAGCATTATTTATTATGAGTATTGCAATTAATAGAAATGTTATTACTATATACGCAGATGATGATAAAAGTTATGTAACTGATAATGCTGATATTTTACAAAGTGATGAGATTGAAAAGCTTGAAAAGATGTGTGCAAAAGCATCACAAAATTGTAAAACAGATATATTTATTATAACTTTGACAGATAATCTTACAGAGTTTGAGCTGGATACATATCTTAGAAATATGATGAGTACAGATGGCTTTGGTTATAATGATACATATTTAACAGACGCCCCAGACGCTATAGGCTTTGCAATAGATATGACTTCAAGGAAGTACAGAATATCAAGTTCGGGTAATTCAATGAGTGATATATCACAGTCAGCAATGGATAATATGGTGTCTGGTGTTCAGGAGTATTTATCAGATGGTGATTATTATACGGCTTGTGTTAAGTTTATTAATTCTGTTCAAAGAAATATGAATACAAGTATTATATATAAATTGACTAGAAACTTGACAACAAAGTTGTTTATATCTATTGGAGTTGCAACAGCAGCGGTTGTAATTATGATGTTTAATGCTAAGTCAAAGGTTACAGTTGATAGTACAACATATACAAAAGACCATAGATTTAATGTTAATGCAAGACAGGATATATTTGTAAATACAACAGTTGTGACACACCATATTGATAGAAGTGACCACAGTTCAAGTAGTGATGGTGGCGGTGGTGGTTCATCTGGCGGAGGTAACTCTGGAGGTGGTGGCGGAAGCTTCTAATATGTAGTTGCAATAATTAGTAACTTAATAGCCTGTTTTAAATAAATAAAATGATATATATTTTCTTGATTAATTATATAGAAAAAAGTATACAGATTTATCAAATAAAAAGCAGATAGGAAATTTATAGGCTGTCACAATAAAAAATTTTATTATTTTATATAAATTTTTTATTGTAAAAATCCTATAAAAATTCTATCTGCTTTTTGTTATTTAGTACTTATATTATAAGAAGTATAAGTTTCTTTTGATATAAGTATTAAACTGTTTCAGGTTCGTCATAGTCAACGCCAAATGTATCAACAGTAACACTTTGCATAACCTGTGGATTTCTTGGTCTGTCACTCCAGTCTGTGTCTGTAGTTGCGATGTTGTCAAGTACGTCAAGACCTTCAATAAGTGCGCCAAATGCTGCATATTCACCGTCAAGATGTGGTGCGTCTGCGTGCATAATAAAGAACTGTGAGCCTGCTGAGTCTGGAATTTGTGTACGAGCCATAGAAAGAACGCCCTTTGAGTGCTTTAAATCATTCTTAAAACCATTAGAGTTAAATTCTCCCTTGATTGAATATCCAGGGCCGCCCATACCTGTTCCTTCTGGGTCACCACCTTGTATCATAAATCCAGCAATAATTCTGTGGAAGCATACTCCATCATAAAAGCCTTTTTTAATAAGACTTATAAAGTTGTTTACTGTATTTGGTGCAATTTCTGGATATAATTCGGCTTTCATAACATCGCCGTTTTCCATTGTAATTGTAACTATTGGATTTTGTGCCATATCTATTAAATTCCTTTCAAAAAAATATATAAAGACAAGTTCTAAAAAACTTAAGTTTTAGATTATTACTTATTATAGAAAAGAGCTTGCTTTATAGTGTTAAAATAATTGTATATATGATATGATAAATTGTCAAATAAACATTTTATTAAGATTAAAATTAAATTTAATGGTGTTAGTATGTTTTATGACTGTATATTGAGATAAATATAAAAATTGTTTTGGTATGTAAAACTTTAATAAATAAGTTTTTGAAGTTTTATAATATAGTTTGTACAAAAAATGTTGATAAAAAATTAAAATAATTAATATTGTGAGGTGATTAATAACAATATGTATCACGATTTGACAAAGGGAAATATTTTAAAGTCACTTATACTTTTTGCGCTGCCTATGATGGTAGGAAATATTTTGCAACAATTTTATAATATAGCGGATACACTTATAGTAGGAAGAATATTAGGGGAAAATGCACTGGCAGCAGTTGGTTCAGCATATACTCTGATGACATTTTTAACATCAATATTTTTAGGCTTAAGTCTTGGTTCGGGTGCAGTATTTTCTATATATCAAGGAAAAGGTGATAAGAGAGCATTAAGAGTGTCGATAGGTCACGCATTTTTCTTGATAATGGCGGTAACTGTTGTAATAAATGTGATTGTTTATATTTTCATCAATCAAATACTTGTGTTTTTAAGAGTGCCAGATAATGTGTTGGGTGGCATGAAAGAATATTTAATTGTGATATTTGCAGGAATTATAGCAACATCTGTGTATAATTTTTTCGCTTGCCTTTTAAGAGCAATAGGAAATTCCACAATTCCGTTAGTGTTTCTTGGCGTATCAGCAGTTATTAATATTGGGTTAGATATTCTATTTGTTGCCGTATTAAGTTTTGGAATATCGGGAGCTGCATTTGCAACAGTGCTTGCGCAGTACATATCAGCACTAGGCATTGTTATATATTTTATAAATAAGTGTAAAGCTATTATTCCAAAGGGTGACGAATTGAAGTTTGATAAAAATGTTTTGAAAGAAATTTTAAATCTTTCGTCAATGACTTGTATACAACAATCTATTATGAATTTTGGAATACTTATGGTGCAAGGGCTTGTCAATAGCTTTGGTTCAACGATTATGGCAGCTTTTGCGGCAGCAGTTAAAATAGATACATTTGCATATCTTCCAGTTCAAGATTTTGGAAATGCGTATTCAACATTTATTGCACAAAATTACGGTGCGAAAAATTACAAGCGAATAAAAGAGGGTACAAAAAAATCATTTGCCATTAGTATTATTTTTGGCGTAATTATATCAGCAATAGTTGTGTTAATGGCAGAACCATTGATGAAAATATTTGTTGGCAGTAATCAAATGCAAGTAGTGTTAGCAGGTGTTAAATATCTTCGTATAGAAGGCGCATTTTATTTTGCGATAGGGTGTTTATTCTTGTTATATGGCTATTACAGGGCCGTTAAATGCGCTGAAATGTCAGTTGTACTTACTGTTATATCACTTGGTATGAGAGTATTGTTAGCTTATGTGCTGTCAGCTTATATTGGAGAAGTTGGTATATGGTTATCAATTCCGATTGGTTGGATATTAGCCGATGTTACGGGGTTACTTTATATGAAGTTTGGAAAAATAAAGTTATAAGGATTGTATTTTATGAAAAATATTAGTGATATTCAAGATAGTTTGCAATATATAATTTTTGCTTTTAAAAATAAAATCGCTGATAGTGATATCGAATTATTTAAGGAAAATATTGGCTTATTAAAGTATAAGTTTCTTGATATTAGTGAATTTGATACATTTGATGAATGTAAATGCAATAATATTTTAAAAAATGCTGTTATTGTCACAGATAATGAAATGCTTACTATTAAAAATGGAGATTTAAGTCAATCTGCTATATTGGGAGTTGGACTTGATTATCGTGGAAATGCTCCATTTATTACGGAAAGTCTTTTAAGTACAGATGAAAGTTATCTGTTGCTTGTATATGCAAGAAAACACAAACTTCCTGTAATTATAGGGGAAACAAAACGTTTGCTTATTCGTGAAATGTCAATGAGTGATTTAGATATTTTATATGAATTGTATGACAGTTTAAGGGATTGCCCTTATATAGAGCAGTTGTATAAAAGACGTGAAGAAGAAGAATTTTCCAGAAAATATATTGAAAATATGTATGGCTTTTATAACTATGGGCTGTGGCTTGTCTTTTTAAAGGATACTAATAAGCTGATAGGAAGGGCGGGGATAGAGCATAGGGAGATTGATGGAGAAATGTGCCATGAGATAGGGTATTTAATAGACAAAAAATATCAGCGCAACCACTATGCGTTAGAAGCTTGTAAGTTTATAGTAGATTATGCGTTTGAAGAAGTAGGAGTAAGCTCTTTAGTTGCCTGCATTAATAAAAATAATATTCCGTCAATAAAGCTTGTTGAGAATTTAGGGTTTAGTGAGTATAAGACAGTAGGAGAAGATGTATTGTATAGAAAATGTATATGATAAAATGATATTTTTATATATACTGTTATGCAATATAGGTATAGAAGCCCTTGATATATGCGACTTTACGGGTGAGTTTCTAGCACATTTTTGACAGAAAAAAGTATTCCATATTCATCGCTCTTTTAATAAAAGTAGTGGATATGGAATACTAATATTTTAAATTATTCAAGATTTAATTTGTTTTTCATAAAATAAACTGAGATAAAATACAATGCGATTGATATTAAAACTAATAAAATTGCCTGTGAAATAAGTATGTTGTTTAAAAATTCTAGTCCTATTTCAGCAGAAAATAAATCAGTGATATTACTATGTGTTAATAAAAATTCTCCTTTTTATTTTATAAACATATTATATGACCTTTCAACTCATTTATCTACTTTTTTAGGTACTTAACAAATCCTCCTATTTATTATTTTTTAAATAATCGTTTAAATAGTTAAGTGTCTCGTTAGGTTCAATACCTAATTTTTTCATATTCTCGACAAATTGTTCGATGTATTGTTGTTGTAATTCTTTTTTTAAGTTTGACATAACTTCACCGCCTTCTGAAATAAATCTGCCTGATGTCCTTTGTGAATAGACAATTCCTTGTCGTTCTAGCTCGGTCATAGCTTTTTGCATTGTGTTAGGATTGACACCAGCTTCTAGTGCAAGCTCTCTAACTGACTTTAATTTTTCTTTTGGTTTTAATTCGCCTGACGCAATCTTAGCTTTAATAATATCTATGATTTGTAAATATATTGGCATATCATCATTAAATTCCCAATTCATATAACACGCCCTTTCGTTATTAATAATTGCAATACTAAACATTGCAAATTGTATTATTGTATTAGTACAATGGTATAATAATACGCATATATATTTTTGTCAACCTGATTTTTAATTTGAGTTTTTGTGTAATGGTATAAAAATAAGCACCTATTCAACTTCTAATGTGAATAGGTGCTTATATATAATATTTTTATTTGTGCGGGCAACGAGTTAAAGTCTGTACTTACGACTGAGCAACTATCTTTATAGCCTGAAAAACTCTCAGAGTGTGTTTCGTATGATTATAAGTCGAACGCAAAACGTATAAAGGCGATTGCATTTTCTCTATTTTCGGCAGACACTACTACGCCATAACAAGGGTCATCCATAGTGAAGTCAGTGTCTTTTTTTATCTTAGTGTCAGAAAGATTAACAGCGATAGGAATTTGTGTTCCATCTTTTTTTGTATAGTAGATAATATAATCTTTGACTTTTTCAAGCTCGCTTTCTGTAAGAATTTCTCTTAAATCTTCTAAAAATGGTTCTTCATCTGTAGAAAAATAGTCAATGTAATCGGTAGAAGCCATATATCCATCTACTGAATGAGTAGAAGCAAGGGTATAAATCTTAGTCTGGCTTACATAGCTTTCTTGGTCAAGGTCTTTTTGAATAAGTGAGTAGTTGTAATCACATACAACTCTATGCTTATTGTTGTCAATACCTAAATATGTAGCAAAGTTTTGTGTGATGTAATCTGAACGGTCGTCATAACCTGTCATTTTGCCATCAACAACAATTATATTACATTCAGCAGTATAATCGTTTCTTCTGTAAGCATTAATAAATGTAGCAACAGTTACAATAACTATTACAAGGGCTAACATATAGTATTTATAATATCCAAAGATATATTCTACTTTTTGCCCAAAAGAAAGTTCCTTAAAGGAAGTTTTTTGTTCTTTTGCAGTATTTTTTTTAAACATAGCCACCTCCATCATTAAATTTAAAAATATTGTTTAAGTTTAACATAATTTTTTTCAAAAAAAAGTGCTTTTAGAAACATTTTATAATTATATGGTAAAATTTCTTTGCTTTTTTAGCATATTGCCATTATAATCATATAAGTTGGATTAATAAATATTAAGTAATGATTACGGTCAATTTAAAATATATCTATGATGTATTTGCTTGTAATCAAATAAATGGAGGAGAATATGGGATTTTTTAGCATAGATGGAAAGTTCTTTAGAGGGCTTACTAAAGCTGGTGACTTTTTCATTCTTGGAGTTTTAGGTATTGTATTTTCAATTCCTATAGTAACAATAGGTCCTACACTTACAGCAGTATATTATGTAGCATTGAAGCTTGTGCGAGATGAAGAAGGGTATGTGTTTAAGAGCTTTATCAAGGCTTGGAAAAGTAATTTTAAACAAGCATTTATTATTGAGCTTGTAATAGCTATACTTGGCATACTTTTTGCAGTAGATGTAAGAATATGTTATTTATGGATGCACGATGATGGAAGTAATGCAGCCAAACTTATAATGTTTGCTGTGTTTGGACTTATACTTGTGCTTATGGCAGTATCAATATATGTATTCCCAGTGCTTGCTAAGTTTGACAATACAGTAAAGGAAACACTTAAAAATGCTTTAGTGCTTTGTATGCACCACTTACCACAGACAATAATAATGCTTATTATAAATTGTGGGCTTATATATTTTTCAATGACATATTTTACTGCTTTTATAGTAACTATTCCTATTATTTTTTATGTTAATTCATTTATCTTATCAAGAATATTGCAGCAGTATGTTGGAAAAGAAGATAATAGTGAAGTTATAAGTAATGATGAAAGCACAGTTGAAAGTATAGAACAGACAGAACTAGAAAATAAATAATTTAATAACTTGTGAAAGATATCAGTATTAGATAAATCATTCACACACCAGTAAAAGTACAATTGTCTATATTTATATGCCATTATCGAACAAGTATGTTCGCTACTGGTCATACAAATATAGACAATTATTCTTTTAATGGTGAATTTCATTGATTTATCTAATACTGATATCTTAGGAAGATTATTGAAATTAAAAAGAATTGGGATTTAAAAAATTAGTTGTAAAAATAAAGTGAGCTGGATAAGGATGGGTAGTTTCTTATCCAGCTATATATATATCTGTACGGTTATGGAGATACAGATATCGAAAATTATATACAAAAATGGGATAACCGACAGAATGATACCTGCCAGTTATCCCCGTTGATAACAAAAATAAAATATAAAATTATAATGCGTCAATGCCACGTTCACCGGTACGGATACGAACAGCATCGCAAACATCGTAAATAAAAATCTTACCATCACCATAATTGCCTGTATTAATATTGTCAATAACAAGGTCAATAATATGTTCGGCAACGTCATCGGCAACTATAGTTTCAACTTTGACTTTTGGAAGAAGATTGCAATTTCCACCAAAATCTACACCGCTATATGATTGTTTGTGACCTTTTTGAAGACCATATCCCATAATATTTGAAATCATAAGACCATGTGCATCACAGGAATTAAGTATTTTTTTTAAGTCGTCTAGCTTTTCAGGTCGTATAATAATTTCTAACTTTTTCATAAATAAGTCCTTTCGTCTGCCAAAACAAAATGTTTTATAAAATAGCAACTGACAAAATTAATAATAATCTAAATCCTGAACTGACTTATTGTTTTTAGCAATAAAAGCAAGGATTTCTTGATAATGTAAAACTAATCTAATAAATATTATGGTTATATTTTATACTGATTAATCACTTGTTGTCAATTTATCTTGATTAGAAACAAAGAAAATAAACTCAAAACATATAAAAGGTTTTGTTGTGTAATCAAAATACTTAATATTTTAGTAGTTTTTATTTATTATTATTTTCTTTTCTTATTATTAATAGCACTTGTATCCATTCTTTCGGTTGGAATACCGTCCATATATAATTGCTTACAAGCTGTAAGCACTTGTGAGCAGTAGTATATTCCACATATTGCAACGATAGCTTGTACAATTAATGCCGCAATAGAAATATTTGACATAAATGCTATATAATGAACAAATATAAGCACACCAAATAACGCCCAAGTTACACGAAGTGAACGTGTTGTGGCAGATTTGTCTTGAAACTTAGCTTCAAGTATAAGTGCTTCTGAAAAATAATATGTAAAATATATTGTAAATATTGTTGAAAATGCAGATACTACAGTTGTCGCAGTAGAAGCAGTTTCGCCCCAGTCAATAAGGTTAGCACCTTGACAGCCAATAGAAACTAAAAGTCCAATAAATGCCATGTTACGAGATTTCTTAAACATTACGTTTCTTATTGCTAGTGGAAGTATGCCAACAATTATAAGAATATATCCAACTATATCTGAACATACATCAACTGTTGCATTGCCGATTTTGATATTAAACTGAAGAATAAGCAGTATAATACCAGCAAGAATAAGTGAAATATTTTTTTTATTCATATAATCTCCATTCTGAGCGGTAATATATTTTTTTGGTTGTTTCCGCTCATAAACACAATAACCATAATGGATATATTTTAATGGAAATATATAAAGGGGTCAACTCAAAAACGGTATTTTAGAGAAATTTAATTTGCCAATTATTGAGATTAAATATCGGTTGTGATAAAATTATCGAAAATATATCAACTAATTATTAAACATATTGGAATAATCGGAAAAGATTATTAAGTATTAATTTAAAATTATTTTGATTTTTAATTTGGCTTAGAAAGAGGATTTACTATGCTTGAATGGGTATCACCTGCAATGCAGGACGAAAAGTGGATAACAAATATTGTAAACAAAGCAAAAAGTATGGGAAGTGATGTATCATTTGCTAATTTATATTTGCTTCGTGATAAATACGATATACAGATAACTCAATATAGAGATTTTTTAATAAGACATTATAACGGATATTTTGGCAGGGCAGGATATACATTTCCGTTAGGAAGTGGTGATATTGACAAGGCATTACAAAAGATAGAAGCTGATGCTAAAAGAAGAAATGAAAAGCTGCAATTTACACTTCTTACAGAAGAACAAAAGGATATGTTAGAAGAATATATGCCGAATAGATTTACATTTACTTGTAATGCGGGGGACAGTGATTATATTTATTTACAAGAAGAATTAGCAAAGCTTCCGGGAAAAGCATTTCATAAAAAGAAGAACCATGTGTCAAAGTTTATGAGAACGTATCCGAATTATGAATTTTGTGAGATAGGAAAATGTAGTCTTGAAGATGCAAGTTTTGTTGAAGATGCTTGGTATAATGAACATTTGCAAAGTGAAGATACTTCCGCATTAAAGGAATATAAGGCTATCAAAGAAGCACTTGATAACTTTGACGATTTGGAGCTTATGGGCGGAATACTCTATGTAAATAATATTCCTGTTGCTATGACTATTGCTTCTAAGATTTCAGAAAATGTGTGTGATGTGCATTTTGAAAAGGCGATTGGTGAGTATGCCATAAATGGAGCTTATGCGGCTATTAATAAGATGTTTTGTGAAAGGTTGGAACAGTTTACGTTTATTAATAGGGAAGAGGATATTGGAATAGAGGGTCTTAGAAAGGCGAAAATGTCATATAGACCTAAAATTATTTTGAAAAAATATAATGCGATAGAAATGTAAATTTGTGTTTTTAAATTTTGAAGATATCAGTAGTATATAAATAAACACACACCAGTAAAAGTACACTTTTTTGTATTTATATGCCACCGTCAAACAAGGGTGTTTGCCGTTGTCATACAAATTCAAAAAATTGTTCTTTTAATGGTGCATTTATTATTTATATACTACTGATATCTTACGAAAGTTTTTATTTGCACAAATTATGAGTTAAAGGTTGTGTTTGCATGAAATTCATCACGGTTTGAGAATTTGTGTAATGTGTTTATTATTATATAAAATATGAATTTTAAAAAGTTGTTATTAAGATTAAGCAGATAAGGAGAGAGAAAGATGTTATCAAAAGTTCTTGAAAAGAGTACGTGTGCTGAGTGTCGTTTTTGTTGTTCTTTTAGAAGGTGTAGTTTGTGGGAAACTCCGTTATTTCCGAAGGAAACTATGGATAGCCTTGAGAAAGAATATAAAGGGACTAATCCTGATATGAAGTTTAATAAGAGTATGTGTGATGGATATGAGTATGGTCAAATGGAGCTTATGTATAAGTATAAGACAGATGATGAACAAGAAGAAGCTAAATGTGAATTTTTAGGTGAAAAGGGTTGTGTGTTAAGTGATAAAGATAAGCCATTTGACTGTAAAATATGGCCATTGCGCATTATGAAAAAAGGTGAAAAAACAGTTATTGCACTAACACCAACTTGCCCAGCAATTAATAAACAGCCAATAGATGTTATGAAAAGTCTTGTACAAGATGGACTTGGTGACACAATATACGAATATTCAAAGACACATCCTTATATAGTAAAAGAATACAAAGACGGTTTTCCTATATTGAAAGAGTATTAATTAATTCTTGTACTATTATATATAAATATCTTAATTAGTTAATAAAGTATTTTTTTTAATACTTAAAGGAAATAACTTGTAATACAAATAAATAATGTATACAATATTAAAGACAATTAAATAGTGAGAGGTTAATTTAGAGGAGATAAGATAATGAAAAAACGTTTTATCAGCGTAATACTAACTGCTTTAGTATGCGCAATGACTATACTGAGTGGTTGCTCAGGTGGTACTGACAATACATCTTCACAAGATAATACCTCAAAAGAACCAACTTACGGCGGTTCAGTTGTTGTAGGAATACAACAAGATATTGATAGTCTTGACCCACATAAGGCAACAGCGGCAGGAACTAAGGAAATACTTTTCAACATTTTTGAAGGGCTAGTAAAGCCTGATGAAAATGGTAACTTAACAAATGCAGTTGCAAGTGATTACAACATCTCAGAAGATGGACTTGTATATACTTTCACATTAAGAGATGGTGTAAAGTTTCACAATGGAGAAACAGTTACAGCAAAAGATGTAAAGTACTCACTTGACAGAGTAGCGGGACTTTTAGACGGTTCTGCGGCATTAGTATCAACTTTCAAAACAGTAAAAAGTGTTGATATCATCGAAGACAACAAGGTTCAAGTGACAATAGGTTCACCTAACACAGAATTTATCTATAGCTTTACAGCAGCAACAGCAGCAATTATCCCTTATGGAAGTGCTGACAAAGAAAACTCTGACCCTATTGGAACAGGCCCATTTAAGTTTGTATCTTATACACCACAGGAGGGAATAGTTGTTGAGAAAAATAGTGACTATTGGCAGTCAGGAGTTCCTTATCTTGATAAGGTAACATTTAAGATTGTAAATAGTGCAGAAACAGCGCTTCTCGACCTTCAAGGTGGTTCAATAGACATATATCCATATCTTACAGATACTCAAGCTACACAGCTTGCAGGACAATTTAACGTATCCCATTCAGCATCAGATGTTGTACAGGCGCTTTTCCTTAACAACGATGTAGAACCATTTAACAATGAAAAAGTAAGACAAGCCGTTTGCTTTGCACTTGACAATGACGCAACTAATGGTTTTGTATCAGGCGGAAATGGTACAGTTATAAGCACAGCTATGCTTCCAACATTAAGAGATTACTACATTGACCTTAATAGTGTATATGGAACTAAGGCTGATATAGAAAAAGCAAAATCATTGCTTGCAGAAGCAGGTTATCCAAATGGTTTTGACATGACAATAACAGTTCCAGCCAATTATCAATTCCATGTAGAAACTGCGCAGGTAGTTGCAGAACAGTTAAAGGCAGTTGGAATTAATGCAGCTATTAACACAGTAGAATGGAATACATGGCTTAGTGAGTGCTACAATGGAAGAAATTATCAGTCAACAATAAGCGGTATTACTTGTGATATGACACCGGGTTATCTTCTTAACCGTTTTGTTTCTTCATCACCTAAGAATTTTATTAATTTTAATGATGAACAATACGATGAAGAATACAAAAAAGCTCAAGAAGCAACTGATTTAAAGGAAAAGGCAGGTCATTATAGTAATTTACAACATATAATTACTGAAAAAGCAGGTTCAGCCTTTATTCAAGTTACACCAATTACAGTAGCAATCAATAAAAAGCTTTCAGGCTATAAGTTCTATCCGGTATACGTTCAGGATATGAGTAGTATATATTTTACAAATTAATTTAAAATAATAAAAAGGAGGCGGTAATTTGAAATATTTAGGAAAGAAAATATTAACTCTCATTATTACATTGTTTTTAGTTTCAATTACCGTCTTTGTAACATTTCAGATTATTCCGGGTGACGTTGCAGCATCAATACTTGGAACAGAAGCTACCGAGGAAAGAGAAGCTGAAGTAAGAAAAGAATTAGGACTTGATAAACCAGTCGTACAACGATATATTGACTGGGGTGTCGGAGTCCTAAAAGGTGACTTAGGTAAGAGTTATCGTTATTCAAAAAATATGAATGAAATGATGTCAGTATCTGAACTTATAAAAGATAAGCTTCCCGTTACACTGTGGCTGGCAGGGGTATCATTTATAATTATAATATTTGTTTCTATTCCTCTTGGCGTATTGTGGGCAGGAAGCAAAAGTAAAATACTTGATGGAATAATAGGAGTGCTAACACAAATAAGTATGTCTATTCCATCATTTTTCTTAGGTATTTTAATTACATATCTATTTGGAATAATTCTAAAAGTATTTACACCCGGAAGTTATGTAAGTTACAAAGATAATTTCGTAGGGTTTATAGGATATCTTATTTTCCCTGCTATATCAATTGCTATTCCTAAGATAGCAATGATTGCAAGGTTTCTTAGAAATTCCATGTTACAGCAAATGGATAGTGACTATGTAAGGACAGCTTACAGCAAAGGCTGTTCAAGAAAAAGAGTGCTATTTGTACATGCCCTAAAAAATGCAATGATGCCCGTTCTTACAGTGATTGGTATGGTAATAGCAGAAATCGTTGCAGGAAGTATTGTTGTTGAGCAAGTATTTGGACTTCCGGGAATAGGGCGACTGCTTATAAGCTCAATATCAACAAGAGATTTGCCTGTTGTAGAAATTTTAGTTTTATATATAGCATTTGTCGTAATATTTGTATATTTTTTAGTGGATATTTTGTATAGAGTAGTAGACCCTAGATTAAGTAATAAATAAGTAAAGGATTTTATTTATGAAGTATAATCACAATAGAAAGCTTAAATTAAATAAATATCTTATTGCAGGGCTTATTATTACAGGAATAGTAATTATTATCGGAATAATAAGTGCATTTGCAACGCCATATAGCACAACGCAAATGTCAGCTTCTGAGAAATTTGCAGCTCCATCATTAAAGCACATTATGGGAACTGATAATTTCGGACGAGATATATTTTCACGAGTTATGCAGGGGATTGGTACGACAGTTTTAATAAGCACTCTTACTATTGCATTTTCTGGAACAATTGGCATAATAATAGGTGCGTTTACAGGATATTTTGGCGGAATTATTGATGAAATTATTATGAGAATAAATGACGCACTAAACAGTTTTCCTAGTATTCTTCTAGCATTAGTAGTAATAAGTGTATTAGGAACTGGCAAGCAAAATGTAATCTTATCGTTAGGCATAGTATTTATTCCTAGCTTTGTAAGAATTGTGCGTGGAGAATTTATAAGGCTTAGAGATGCTGAATACATAAAAAATGCAAGACTTATGGGCGTTAGTTCATTGCGAATAATGTTTGTACATATATTACCTAACATAATGCCGACATTTATTGTGTCATTAACAGTAGGAATTAACAATGCAATTCTTGCTGAGTCGGGAATGAGCTATTTAGGAATAGGCGTACAACCACCAGACGCAAGTTTAGGCAAAATGCTATCTGACGCACAAGGTTATCTATTTAACGCACCCTGGTATGCACTAGCACCCGGAATAACAATAGTTATAATTGTACTTGGAGTATCTTTAATTGGAGAAGGATTGAGAAAATGATTAAGCTTGAACACTTGTCAGTATCATTTGGCAAAACAGAAGTGGTAAAAAATGTAAATCTTGAAATTAATGACGGGCATATTCTTGGAATTGTAGGTGAGTCGGGTTCGGGGAAATCGGTTATGTCCCTTTCAATAATGGGGCTTTTGCCTACGACAGCAAATGTTTCTGGCACAATAGAGATTGACAAAGAAGTGTCAAATATCAAAGACAGCTCACATCTTAAAAAAGGTGTTCAAATGGCGATGGTATTTCAAGAGCCAATGACATCACTTAACCCAACAATGAAGATAGGAAGTCAAGTTGAAGAAATGTTAAAGCTTCACACTGACTTAGACAAGCTTGCAAGAAAAGCAAAAGTTTTAGAAAGTCTTAAAAGTGTAGGTTTAAAAGAATCGGAAAAAGTATATAAAAGCTATCCACACGAATTGTCGGGTGGAATGAGACAGCGTGTGATGATAGCAATTGCTGTTATTTTAGAGCCAAAGCTTATAATAGCTGATGAGCCAACAACAGCGCTTGATGTAACAGTTCAAAATCAGATTATAAAGTTACTTTCTGATATTAATAAAAAGAAAAATAATAGCATGATATTTATTACACATGACCTTAATCTTGCTAGAAAGTTATGCACTGATATTGCAGTAATGAAAAATGGAGTTGTAGTAGAAAAAGGAACGACACAAGATATATTTTCATTGCCAAAGCATGAATATACAAAGATGTTATTAGAAAAAGTTCCATCGAGAATTAAAGGTGTTTCGGATAATGATATTTTAGAAAATTCAGATAATAGCCATAAACAAGATGTAATATTAGAAGTTAATAATCTTGATGTATATTATAAAGAACGAAATGCAGGAAGAATATTTTCTTCAAAAAAGAAAGTTCATGTTGTAAAAGATGTGTCATTTGATATAAGGCGAGGAGAGATATTGGGACTAGTTGGTGAAAGTGGTTGTGGAAAGACAACACTTTCTAAAGCTATTTTAGGGATAAATACGGATTACACAGGAAGCATTGTGAATAATGCAGGGAAAATATCTATGATATTTCAAGACCCGTACAGTAGCTTAAATCCTTCAAAAACTATTGGCTGGTTATTACAAGAGCCATTAAGGGCAATGCTTAAAAAAGACAAAAATATAAGCATGACAAAAGAAGATATAAGAACGTCAGCTTATGATATGTTAAAGAAAGTTGAACTTGATGAAAAGTATTTTGACAGAAAACCATCACAGTTAAGTGGTGGCCAAAGGCAAAGAATAAGCATAGGTCAGGCTCTTATTACAAAACCAGCTCTTGTAATAGCTGATGAACCAGTGTCAGCCCTTGACGTAACAATACAAGCACAGATTATGGAGCTTATGATAAAGCTTCAACAGGAAATGAGCTTGTCGTATTTATTTATCTCGCATGATATTAATGTTATCTATAAAATGAGTAATAGATTAATGGTTATGAAAGACGGAAAGATATTAGAAAAGGGCAATACACAAGAAGTTTTTGACAATCCAGTAAATGAATATACTAAGATGTTATTAGAATAAATGAAATATGGCATATACTTTAATGGTTTTAATTATTAAAGTATATGCCGTATTTTTATTTACATGAACAAAGAGTCAAAGTCTGAGCTTGCACAAGACCTCGATGGCTGTTGCGATAATTTGAGGAAAAATAGAAAAATTTGAAAAAAATAAAAAAAGTACTTGCATTTATATTACACATGATATATAATACATCTTGTCGTTACGAAAGAGAACAAGTGTGATGATGAAATTTAAAATTGGGCTTTCGCCAAATGGTAAGGCACTGGATTCTGATTCCAGCATCTGGGGGTTCGAGTCCCTCAAGCCCAGCTTAACCCTCGCTGATTGCGAGGGTATTTTTTTGCCCTAAAATAATTAATAATTGTCTTGAAGTTTTATATTTTATAATTTTAAGTGATAAAAATACAATTAATATATGAATAAGATTAAAAATATAATTTTATATATTTATATGCTATTATTAAATTAAGAATATTTTCTATTGCAATTCAAATATAGAAGTTCAATACAAGTTCAAGTTTGACCTTTTAATGCTTGTATCATATAATTGAATTTAGAAGTTTAATAATAAATATGTAAGAAATGGAGTATGTCAAAATGATAGAATTAGGAAAAACACAGTGTTTAAATGTCGTGAAAATAACAGATTTTGGTGTGTATCTTGGAACTGAAGAAGAAAAAGTACTTCTTCCTAAAAAGGAAGTCCCAGAAGATACAGAAGTTGGCGACGCATTTACAGTATTTGTATACAGGGACTCAAGTGACCGTCTTATAGCAACTACAAGAAAGCCTAAGATAGAGCTTGGAAAGACTGCAGTACTTAAAGTATCACAGACTGGAAAAATAGGTGCGTTTCTTGACTGGGGACTTGAAAAAGACCTTTTACTTCCATTTAAGGAGCAGACAACTCACATTCAAGAAGGTGATGAGTGTCTTGTTGCATTATATATTGATAAGAGTAACCGACTTGCCGCAACTATGAGAGTATATGACTACCTTTCTTGTGATAGTCACTATGTAAAGGATAGTGCTGTAACAGGTCGAGTAATTGAAGTTAATCCAGATTATGGCGTATATATAGCTATAGATGACAAGTATTTTGGTATGATTCCAAAATATGAAGCATTTGGTGATTTTAAGATAGGTGATATTGTATATGGTAGAGTTTCAAAGGTTAGAGATGATAAGAAGCTTTCTGTTAGCTTGAAGCAAAAGGCTTATATTCAGATGGACGAGGACTCAAGAATCGTATTTGATGAGATAAAGAAGAACGGTGGAAGTATTCCATTTACCGACAAGGCTTCACCAGATGTTATTAAGGCTTATTTTAAGATGAGTAAAAATGCGTTTAAGAGAGCAGTAGGACGACTCTTAAAAGAAGGTAAAATCGAAATTAAAGAAACAAGTATTGTTGAAAAGAAATATTAAGTAAGTGAAAGCTATAAGTATTATATAAACCACACACCAGTAAAAGTACAGCCAACAATATTTGTATGCCATTATCGAACAAGGCTATTCGCTGTTGTCATACAAATATTGTTAGCAGTTCTTTTAATGGTGCATTTAGTTTATATAATACTTATAACTTACGGGAGTTTATTGCAAAACCAAATAAGAAATTGTTATTAAATAAATAGCTTGCTGAAAGTGAGATTTTGGACTACAATATATTTTAATCGGGCGAGTGTTTTGGCTTGCTTGTATGTGTGTAAACACAAAAATAAAAAGTGCATTAGATTGCACAGAAATGAGGAATAGAATGCAGAAAGTAATTAGTACAGACAAAGCACCAAGTGCTATCGGACCTTATTCACAGGCTATTGAAATTAATGGAATGGTATATACATCAGGAGTTATCCCAGTAGACCCAGCTACAGGCGTTATTGCAGATGGTGTTGAAGCTCAGGCAGAACAGGCATTTAAGAATATTTGTAACCTTGTTGAAAGCTCTGGCGCTAAGGTTGAAAATATCGTTAAGACAACAGTATTCATTAAAGAAATGAACGACTTTGGAAAGATTAATGAAATATATAAGAAATATTTTAAAGAGCCATTTCCAGCTCGTTCATGTGTAGAAGTTGCAAGACTTCCTAAAGATGTATTACTTGAAATCGAAGCAATTGCTTATAAGTAAGATTTTATGTGTAAAAGAATTAATATATTTGCACCAATATTATTTGGATTTTACTTAATAGCATCAATATTATTTTCAAGAGTATTATTAGTAACAGGAATAAGTCTTCCACTGTGGCTTAATCTTTTGTGTAGTCAGTGTATTTTACTTATTCCGGCAATAGTTTACGTTGTTGTAATGAAGATTGATATTATAAAATGTATTCCATATAGAAAGATTAAGGTATTAGACGCAATATCCTCACTTTTTATAGGGTATTGTCTTATACCATTAATACTTTTAATAAATGTTATATCTTCTTTGTTTTCAACGAATTATCTTAATAGTTCTACAGAAGATATTGTTAAGTATCCATTTTTAATACAGCTTCTTATAATGGCAGTAATGCCTATAATTGCAGAGGAGTTTGTATTTAGGGGATTGTTTTATCATTCTTATAGAAAAAATGGAATATTAGGAGCAGCAGTACTTAGTGGTTTAGTATTTGGCGCAATTCACCTTAATATTAATCAATTTTGTTATGCTTTTGTTATGGGAATAATATTTGCGTTGATGGTTGAAGTTACAGGTTCTATGTTTTCATCAATGATTGCACATTTTGCTGTGAATTCTTATTCCATTATAATGCTTAAAATAGTTTCTTCTATGGAGAATATTTCAGTACAGACTAATATTGATACGACAGAAGTAATGGCACAGTATTCAACAACTATAGTTATTGTACAGCTTGTAATGCTTATTATTATGACAGTTATATTCCTTTCTATTGCATTTTTGTTATTTATGGCTATGGCTAAGAGAAATGGAAGATGGGAATACCTTAAGGAGAACTTTAAAAAAGGGTTTAAACCTCAAAATAACGAACATTTTATCACAATACCACTTGTTGCAACTTTAATTGCGGCGTTTGTATTTATGATAATTCAAGAAATTTAACTTATATAAAAACAATCAGCTATATTTAGGACTTCATCAAACGAATGAGTTTGTTGTTATACAGATATAGTTGATTGTTTTTTATTTATGTAAATAATAAGCCTAAATCTATGATGTATTTGCATAATTGCTTAGGGCTGGTCACAATAATTTGGAAAATACAGTTGGCGAATTTTTAATAGTTAATTTAGTATTTGTATAAAAATAAGAAGCCCTTACAATATCGCAAGGGCTTCTTTGAAAAGAAAATGAGAAAGGAAAAATGTAAAAAATCAAATTGAATAATCTATATTCTGACCAAGATAAGGGGTAACAGAAGCTTCCATTATCATCTTATTAACTCCATTACCTAAGTCTTCCATGGTGTCTAAACTATTCTTTAAAACTGCAACACTCACATCTGAAAGAACATTTTGAGTACTCATAGCCATTGACAAACCTGCTATATCCATAATCTACCTCCTTTGTGAATGTTTTACGAAATAGATAAAAGTAAATATACTTAAATCTTGTATTTATTATAGTGCGATATTAACAAAAATGCAAGTGTAATATTTACAAAAAGTATAAAAAAAATATAAACATTGTTTGTATTTTAATGCGTAGTAGTGAATAATATAAATGCACATTAATTGTTTTTATGTTAAAATTAAAATAGAAAAATATAGTGACGGTATAAAAATATATATGTTTTAACAACAATAAAAGTAGCAAAGATAAAGAGGTGGCTTATGAAGAATGGTATAAAACAGTATATACAACTTATAGTTGGAGTATGTCTTATGTCTATTGCATACAAGAGTATATATGAGCAGGCAGGAATGGTAACGGGTGGTTTTTCTGGTATTGGTGTTATTGTAAAGGAATTAACAAGTGGTTTGTTTGAAGATGGAATACCTTTATGGGTCACTAATATTATACTTAATATTCCTCTTTTTACAGTAGCATATATATTAATAGGAAAAAATTTTGTAAAAAGGACACTTCTAGGGGCAGTTCTTTTAACGGTATTTTTAGCAATTATTCCAGATATTAAATATATAGAAGAAACAGATTATCTTATAACTGCTGTATTCGGTGGAGTATTGTGTGGTGTTGGAATAGGTCTTGTATTGTTATCAGGTTCAGCAACAGGCGGAACAGATATGCTTGCAGTTATAATCCACAAATATATTAAAAGATATTCCGTAGTTGAAATTATGCAGTTTATTGATGGGGCTATTGTATTAGCTGGTGTTGCAGTCTTTGGACTTCGTGTAAGTCTTTATGCAGTCATTGCTATTTATATAACAACTATTGTGTCAGATAATGTAATTGAAGGACCTAAGCAAGCCAGAGCTGCATTTGTAATCACTGACAACTATGAAATTATAGCAGATTGTATAAAAGTAAAGATGGATAGGGGAGTTACGCTGTTTGAGGGCAAGGGAATGTATTCTTATCAAACTAAAAAAATGTTGATGTGTGTTGTTTCAAAAAAAGAAATAAGTCAACTTAAGCAAATTTGTTCGGAAAATGATGACAAGAGTTTTATTTTAATTAGTGATGTTCGTGAAGTAATGGGTGAGGGTTTTGTACAAAATATACAGTAAAATTCAGCATATAGTAAATTTAACGAAAATCTACGGAATAATTTGGTTATTTAACATATGGTAATTAATCAAGATTTATTGTATAGTAGGTACAGTTGAAGCGTATTGCGCTACTTATATATTAGGAGGATTTTTAGAAATGGCAAGTTTATCACTTAAAAATGTTTGTAAAGTATATCCTAACGGCTTCGTAGCTGTAAAGGATTTTAATCTTGAAATTGCTGATAAGGAATTCATCATTTTCGTAGGACCATCTGGTTGTGGTAAGTCTACAACTCTTCGTATGATTGCTGGTCTTGAAGAAATAAGCTCAGGTGAATTATGGATTGGCGATAGATTAGTTAATGATGTAGAGCCTAAGGACAGAGATATCGCTATGGTATTCCAGAACTACGCTCTTTATCCACATATGACAGTATATGATAATATGGCATTTGGTCTTAAGTTAAGAAAAGTGCCAAAGGAAGATATTGATAAGGCAGTACAGGAAGCTGCTAAGATACTTGATATCGCTCACTTACTTGACCGTAAGCCAAAGGCTCTTTCAGGTGGTCAGAGACAGAGAGTTGCTATGGGACGTGCTATCGTTCGTAGTCCTAAGGTATTCCTTATGGATGAACCTCTTTCAAACCTTGATGCTAAGTTAAGAGTACAGATGCGAGTTGAGATTTCTAAGCTTCATCAGAGATTAGCTACAACAATCATCTACGTTACACATGACCAGACAGAAGCTATGACACTTGGTACAAGAATCGTAGTTCTTAAAGATGGTATCGTTCAGCAGGTAGATACTCCAAGTAATCTTTATAACACACCTAACAACATTTTCGTTGCTGGATTCATTGGTTCACCACAGATGAACCTTGTAGATGCTAAGGTTGTTTCAAGTGGTTCACAGGTAACTCTTGAATTAAGCAATACAGTAAAGGTTACTCTTCCAAAGGAAAAGAGCGAAAAGCTTCATAGCTATGCTGGCAAGACAGTAGTAGTTGGTATTCGTCCAGAAGATATCAAGGCTGATGAAGAATTTATCGCAGCTCATCCAGAATCAACATTTGAAGCTGTTGTTAAGGTATATGAATTACTTGGTGCTGAAGTAAACCTTCATTATGATATTAATGACCAGACATGTACAGCTAAGGTTAGTCCTCGTACAACAGTTCGTCCTGGTGATACAGTTAAGTTTGCTATGGATATTACAAGACTTCATGTATTTGACAAGGAAACAGAACAGGTAATTACTCACTAATTTTGTTAATTAATAATTAAAAATAATAAAAAAAAGAGGAAATGTGTATAAATTACATATTTCCCCTTTTTTTTTTGTCGATTTTGCATTACAATAGTAAAAGAATTAAGTTTTTAATACTATCAATTAAGTTATATTATATATAAGCTTTATAAGATATATTTTATTTAATTCTATTAATATTTTATAAATATGATATATTGTTATAAAGATATACACATGGAAGAAATTTACAATGTATTTAATAATAAAATATATTCAACTTATTATAGTAATATGATAATATAGATTAGAAAAGGAGTTCATAATGATATCAAATCAGATTTTACAGACAACAGTTGATGGGCTTAAGTCTATTTCAAGGGTTGATTTGTGTGTTATAGATGCAGATGGAAAGATTGCAGCAAAGACATTTGAAGACACATCAGGGTGTGTAGCAGATGCAATTGCATTTATTGATTCACCAGCAGAAAGTCAAGTTGTTAATGGCTATCAATTTTTCAAGGTGCTTGATGAACAGAACCTTGAATACATATTACTTGCAAGAGGTACAAGTGATGATGTATATATGGTAGGAAAGTTAGCAGCATTTCAGATACAGAACTTATTAGTAGCTTACAAGGAACGTTTTGATAAAGACAACTTTATTAAAAATCTTCTTCTTGACAATTTGCTTAGAGTAGATATGTACACAAGAGCAGAAAAGCTCCATATAGATACAGATGTTAAGAGAATAGTATATATTATCGAAACAAAGCATGAAAAGGATACTAATGCGCTTGAAACAGTAAGAACTCTTTTTGCGGGAAAGACTAAAGATTTTATTACAGCAGTTGATGAAAAGAGCATAATTCTTGTTAAAGAAGTGCGAGGAAATGAAACTTATGATGAACTTGATAAGACAGCAGAAGTTATAATTGATATGCTTAATACAGAAGCTATGAGTTCAGCCCATGTAGCTTATGGAACAGTTGTTAATGACATAAGGGAAGTATCAAGGTCATACAAAGAAGCTAAAATGGCACTTGATGCAGGGAAAATATTCTACAGCAATAAGAGTGTTGTTGCGTACAATAGGCTCGGAATAGGAAGACTTATATATCAGCTTCCAATTCCACTTTGTCAGATGTTTATTAAGGAAATATTCGGTGGAAAGTCACCAGATGATTTTGATGATGAAACATTATCTACAATTAATAAGTTCTTTGAAAATAGCCTTAATGTGTCAGAAACATCAAGACAGCTTTATATTCACAGAAACACTCTTGTATATAGACTTGATAAGTTACAAAAAACGACTAATCTTGATTTAAGAGTATTTGATGATGCAATCACATTTAAGATTGCACTTATGGTTGTAAAATATATGAAATATATGGAAAGTAAAGATACATTTTAATGGAGGACATTACTCATGATAATCTTAGAAGATGTAACTAAAACTTATGCTTCTGGAGTTCCTGCACTTAATGGAGTTAATCTTCATATACAGAAGGGTGAGTTTGTATTTATAGTTGGTAAAAGTGGTTCAGGTAAGTCAACACTTATAAAATTACTGTTGAATGAATTAGAGCCTACATCAGGAAAGATATATGTAAATAAAAAATATCTTAATAAAATAACAAGAAAGAAATTGCCATATTTAAGACGAGATATTGGCGTTGTATTTCAGGATTTCCGTCTTTTAGAGGATAGAAATGTCTATGAAAATATTGCATTTGCACAAAAAGTAATAGAAGCACCACCACGACAGATTAAAAGTAGAGTGCTTTCAATGCTTTCAATGGTAGGATTACTTGATAAATATAAAGCATATCCAAGTCAGCTTTCAGGTGGTGAACAACAGCGTGTTGCTATAGCAAGAGCATTGGTAAACAGACCTGCTATTTTACTTTGTGATGAGCCTACAGGTAATCTTGACCCTGGCAATTCGGCTGAAATTATGAAAATTCTTAATCAGGCAAACAAGCAAGGAACTACAGTGCTTGTTGTTACTCATAACATGGATATTGTTCAACAGATGAAGAAGAGAACAATTACAATGAGTGAGGGCAAGATAATCAGCGATTTGGAAAAGGGTGGATATTTTTATGAAGATTAGGTCATTATTTTATCAGATAAAGCAGGGCTTTAAGAACATATATAGAAATAGATTGTTCTCACTTGCTTCAATAGCGACAATTACAGCATGTATATTTTTATTTGGTATGTTTTATTCAATTGTAACCAATTTTCAGTATATGGTTAAAAAAGCTGAAAATGATGTATGCGTAACAGTGTTCTTTAATGAAGGACTTTCAGATGCAGATATTAAACAACTAGGCGACACGATTAAAAATAGAGTAGAAGTATCTGATATTCATTATACATCAGCAGAAGAAGCATGGAATAACTTTAAAAACGAGTATTTTAAAGATTACCCAGAATTAGCAGAAGGATTTAAAGATGATAATCCATTAGCGAATTCTGCTTCATATGAAGTATATTTAAGTGATGCCGGAATGCAGTCAACACTTGTTTCATACCTTGAAAACTTAAACGGTGTAAGACAGGTTAATCGTTCAGAGGCTACAGCAAGTAGTCTTTCAAGTGCGGCAAAGCTTGTAGGTTATGTATCAATTGCAGTTATAGTGATTTTGCTTGCTGTATCTGTATTCCTTATTACTAACACGATTGTAATAGGTATTACCGTACGAAAAGAAGAAATTTCAATTATGAAATTTATTGGAGCGACAGATGCGTTTGTTAATGCGCCATTCTTCATTGAAGGTATATCAATAGGTGTAATTGGTTCAATTATTCCATTATTTATATTGAGATATATGTATACTAATATTGTTGATTATGTACTTGGAAAGTTTAATATACTTAGTAATATTCTTGCATTCCTCCCTGCAAATGATGTATTTAATGTACTTGTTCCAGTTGCTATTGTATTAGGAATTGGAATTGGTATTGTAGGAACATTATTTGCTGTACATAAACATGCAAACGTATAAGAGTGATTTTAAAAGGTTGTCGCATATAATTTTTATGCGGCAGCCTTTTGCCGTTTTATAAAGTTATTATTTTGTTATGAATAAAAAAGCAGCGGAATGGAGATTTTTATGGATAAAAGATATAAAAATATTTGTATTAAATCATTTGTAAAAAAAGGAATAATTATAGTTTTAGTAACAACAATGACAGTTAAAACACTACATTTTAATTTTATAGAAAATATAATAAATGTATATGGTGATACTACAACTGAAGACTTAAATGCTGCACAAGATAAAAAGAATGACATTAATGTTCAGATACAAAATACTCAAGAAGAAATTGCAAAGCTTCAACAGCAATCGAGTGATACTAAGGCATATATAGCACAGCTTGACAGTAAAATGAATGAATTAGATATATCACTTTATAACCTTAATAATGATATAACTCTTAAGCAAGAAGAAATCGACAATGCAGAAGCGGGACTTGCTCAGGCAATAGTTGACTCAGAAGAACAGTATGCTTCAATGAAGCTTAGAATAAAGTTTATGTATGAACGTAGTACAGAAAATTATCTTCAAATACTTTTTTCAGCAAGTAATATGGGAGATATGTTAAATAGAGCAGAGTATATAAGTAAAATTTCCGAATATGATAGAGAAATGCTTGAAAAATATCAAGAAACAGTTGATTATATTGCACAAACAAAGGCTCAACTTGAAAGTGATTATGTACAGTTAGATAATATGGCTACTTCTCTTGAGTCAGAAAAAGGTTCTCTTTCTGTAGTTCAAGAAGCTAAAAATGCAGAACTTATGGCTTTAAATGAACAGACAGACACAGCAATGGAAAAGGAAAGCTCACTCCATGCTGACCTTGCAGCACAAGAAAGTGAAATTGAAGCTATGGAGGCACAGATTGCAGCACAAGAAGAAGCAAGACGACAAGCTGAGTTAGAAGCACAAAGAAGAGCCGAGGAAGAACAAAGTAGAGCAGAAGAAGCAAGACGACAAGCAGAAGAAGCCGCTAAAGCAACAAAGTCACAGCTTGTTGACAATAGTGCAATAGGAAATTCTGGAAATGCTTCTCTTGATGATAGTACAACAAGTAGTACAAGTGCAACTGCTTCAACAAGTGCGACAAGCAGTTCAAATACAAGCTCTAATAGCAGTAGCAATAGCTCGTCTAGTTCTTCTTCTAATAGTCAGCAGACTTCATCATCAGGCTTTGTGTGGCCAACGGTGTCAAGAAGAATTACATCAGACTATGGAGATACAGAGGATAGAAGTTCTGGTCATCAAGGAATAGATATAGGAGCTACAACTCCAGGAGTATCAGGTGACGCTATATATGCCGCTGCCAGTGGTACAGTAACACTTGCTACATATAGTTCATCGGCTGGTAATTGGATATGGATATATCATGGAAATGGATTGTATACAGTATATATGCACTGTTCAGCTCTCCTTGTTTCTGTTGGTGATACAGTTTCACAAGGACAGACGATTGCGAGAATGGGTTCAACTGGTAATTCAACAGGAGCACATCTTCATTTTGGTGTAAGACTTAATGGCTCTTATGTTAATCCTTGGAATTATTTCGGATAAATTTATTTTCTAAAGCAAATTCTATATTAAATAAGTTTACAAGTTTTTGTTTTATTTATGTGAGTAATAGCCAAAGTCTGAGTTTATAGTAGACTTATCGGCTGTTGCAATAACTTGATAAGCTAATAGAGTGTGAGTTTTATAGTGAAAGTGTTGATTTAAAGAAAGGAATTAAAAATGGATAATCAATTCAACAATGAAGATGATTACAATAATAAGAATCAATTTAATGTTTATAATCAAAGAAAAAATAAAAGAAAGTCAAAGCATGACTTTGGACTTGGTGCGTTTACAGGAGTAGTATGTACTTTGCTTGTTATGATTATAATTGTTGGTGCAGTTTTTGTAAGATTTTATCAGGCAGGCTATATCCACATAGCTACAAATGGTCAAATATATATTCAAGATATAGCTTCTAGTGCTAGTACTGGTATTGGAAGTGAAGTAGAAGCAAAGCTAAATGCAATGGATAGTGTGTTAGATACATTTTATTTTGATGATGTAGACGAAGAAACGGCAAAAGATAACATTTATAAAGCATATCTTAGCTCTTATGGTGATAAATATACAGTGTATTATACCGCTGATGAGTATAAGAGTCTTTTAGAGTCTACAACAGGTAAGTTTAGTGGGATAGGTGCTGTATGTCAGAAGATGGATAATGGAACTATTCTTATAACAGAAGCTTATGAAGAAGCTCCAGCTTATAAAGCAGGAATACGAAAAGGTGATTATGTATCTAAGGTAGATGGTCAAGATATAACAGATATGGATTTATCGACGGCTGTTGCTCTTATCAAGGGAGAGAAAGGAACTAGTGTACATCTTGAAGTAATAAGAGATGATACAACATTTGAATGTGATGTAGTAAGAGATGATATAGATATCCGTACAGTTAGTTATTCTATGCGTGAAAATGATATTGGCTATATTTTAATTTCTCAGTTCGATACAGTTACAACTAACCAGTTCAAATCAGCACTTGATGACTTGACAGCTCAAGGAATGAAAGGACTTGTAATTGATATACGTTCTAATCCGGGTGGAGTGTTAGGAACTGTTGTAGATATGCTTGATGAAATTCTTCCAGATGGACTTATTGTGTATACACAAGATAAAGATGGCAACAAAACAGAGTACAAAGGGTCTAATAAAAATGAGCTTACAGTTCCATTAGCTGTTCTTGTTGATGGCAACAGTGCAAGTGCTTCTGAAATATTTGCGGGAGCTGTTCAAGATTATGGTATTGGAAAGATTATCGGAACACAGACATTTGGTAAAGGTATAGTACAGACTATAAGACCGATGACGGATGGAAGTGCTATAAAGTATACAATTGCAAAGTATTTTACCCCAAAGGGACAGGATATTCATGGAAATGGAGTTACTCCTGATATTGTAATAGAGTATGAACCTAGTGATGACGGTAGTGTAGATAATCAGCTTGAAGCAGCAATGGATTATGTAAAGAGTCAAATTAATAATTAGAGAGTTTATAGTGGGAGTGGCATTAAGTTAGCCATTTCCACTATATTTTTTAGGGATTGAAGATATTAGGAGTATATAAACACACACTAAAAAAGAATAATGGTGCATTTATTGGTTATATACTACCGTTATCTTATGGAAGTTTATAAGTTATCTAACAAGTATGTTCGCTATTATTATATAAAAATAGCTTATTATTTTTTAAATGGTAAATTTAGTTGTTATATATTATTGCTATTTTATGTAAGTTTACCTAAATGCAAAATATAAGAATTAAAGAGAACAAATGTTTGCTTTTTCAAAATAGGTGTGGTATAATATGTACAAACATTTGGAATAATTGATTATATATGAAATTAATACAATGGCAAAATTTTGCTTTATAAATAAGTGATAAATTAGATTAAGAAGATATGTTTAACTAATTATAAAAAATTAAAGTAAGGTTATTTGGATATTCAACAGTATTAAGTAAGTTTGCAATTTTATTGTGATAAGCAATAAGCAATAAGAGATTTGTCTGCATTAGAAATAGTGCAATAACAGTGTATAGTTAAGTTTATATATTTTATTAATAGCTTGACGAATAATAGAAATGAGGTGCAATATGGCGGAGTTTAAACTTGTATCAGAATATCAGCCAATGGGTGACCAGCCACAAGCTATTGAGAAGTTGGCGCAAGGTTTTGCAGAAGGCAATCAGTTTGAAACACTTGTAGGTGTAACAGGTTCTGGTAAGACATTTACAATGGCAAATATAATTCAACGTGTTAAAAAGCCGACACTTATTATTTCACATAATAAGACGTTAGCGGCACAGCTATATGGAGAAATGAAAGAATTTTTTCCAGAGAATGCAGTTGAATATTTCGTATCGTATTATGATTATTACCAACCAGAAGCTTACGTTCCACAAAGTGACACTTATATTGCAAAGGACTCCTCTATAAATGATGAAATTGATAAGCTTAGACATTCCGCAACAGCAGCACTTTCTGAACGTGATGACGTTATAATTGTAGCATCTGTTTCTTGTATATATGGACTTGGTGCGCCGATAGATTATAAGAACATGGTTATTTCTTTAAGACCAGGAATGGAAAAGGATAGAGATGATGTTATAAGACAACTTATAGATATACAATATGTAAGGTCTGACCAAGATTTTAAGCGAGGAACATTTAGAGTAAGAGGTGACGTTATAGAAGTGTATCCATCTAATTCTACAGACGAAGCTGTGCGAGTTGAGTTTTTTGGTGATGAAGTAGATAGGATAACCCAGATAGACGCACTTACGGGAGAAGTTAAGTCACTTCTTGAACACATAGCAATATTTCCTAATTCTCATTATGTTGTTGACAAAGAAAAGTTGACAGTAGCTGTTGAGAATATAAGGGAAGAACTGGCAGAACGTATAAAGTACTTTAAGAGTGAAGATAAGCTTATTGAAGCACAGCGAATTGAAGAAAGAACTAACTTTGATATAGAAATGATACAAGAAACGGGTTTTTGCTCTGGAATTGAGAATTATTCAAGACATTTAGCAGGTTTACCAGCAGGAGTGCCGCCATATACACTTATGGATTATTTCCCAAAAGATTTTCTTATTATTGTAGATGAGTCACACATTACAATTCCACAGATAAGGGGAATGTATGCAGGTGACCAGTCAAGAAAGTCAACACTTGTAGATTATGGTTTTAGGCTTCCATCAGCTAAGGACAATAGACCACTTAACTTTTCTGAGTTTGAAGCTAAGATATCACAGATGTTATTTGTATCAGCAACTCCGTCAACTTATGAAAGAGAGCATGAGTTGTTGTCAGCCGAACAAGTGATAAGACCTACGGGACTCTTAGACCCACAGATTAGTGTACGACCTATTGAAGGACAGATTGATGATTTAGTATCTGAGATTAATAAAGAAACTGCAAAAAAGAACAAGATACTTGTTACAACTTTAACAAAGAGAATGGCAGAAGATTTGACAGATTATCTAAAAGAATTAGGAATACGAGTTAAGTATCTTCACGCAGATATAGATACACTTGAAAGACAAAAGATTATAAGAGATATGCGACTTGATGGCTTTGATGTTTTAGTAGGTATTAATCTTTTAAGAGAAGGTCTTGATATTCCAGAAATATCACTTGTTGCAATATTAGACGCAGATAAAGAAGGATTTTTAAGAACGGAAACTTCTCTTATTCAGACGATAGGACGAGCTGCAAGAAATAGCGAAGGTCACGTTATTATGTATGCTGATAAAGTAACTGTTTCTATGCAAAATGCTATTTCAGAAACAGAAAGGCGACGTAAGATACAGGAAGAGTACAATGAAGCTCATGGTATAACGCCACAGACTATAAAGAAAGCTGTACGAGATTTGATAAGCATTTCAAAGGCGGCAGAAAGCACATCAGATAAGCTTGAAAAAGATTATGAATCTATGAGTATAAAAGAACTTGAAAAAGTTAAGAAAGAGATTGAAAAGAATATGCACAAAGCGGCAGCAGAACTTAACTTTGAAGAAGCGGCAGCTTTGCGTGATAAGATGATAGAAGTTAATAAATACATTTATGAAATGAAAAGTTAAAATATTATTTTCATTTATAATTAAGTCCTTTAACGAAAAAAGATATTATTTAACACTATTAAGAAAGTCCAAACTTATATTGTGAGAAGTAAAAAATAGAATTTATTTTACTTATATGAATAATCAAGGGAAGTTTTTGTTTTAATAGAAACATAGAAAATTGGCAATTGTAAATATAGATAATTTATATTAAAAAATGAAAGGTTATGTAGGTTATATTTAAAATGGAAAAGGGAAAGTATAGACAGTTTATAAAGATAAGAGGCGCAAATGAACACAATCTCAAGAATATTTCAGTAAATATTCCACGAAATGAACTTGTAGTTCTTACAGGACTTTCAGGTTCGGGAAAGTCTTCACTGGCGTTTGATACCATTTATGCAGAAGGACAAAGAAGATACATGGAGTCATTATCTTCTTATGCAAGACAGTTCTTAGGGCAAATGGAAAAGCCAGATGTAGAGAGTATAGAAGGACTTTCGCCTGCTATATCAATTGACCAAAAATCAACTAACAGAAATCCACGTTCTACAGTTGGAACGGTTACAGAAATATATGATTATTTCAGACTTTTATATGCAAGAATAGGTATTCCACACTGTCCAAAGTGTGGGAAAGAAATTATGAAGCAAACAGTTGACCAGATGGTTGATGTTATAATGGAGCTTCCAGAAAGAACTAAAATTCAAATTATGGCACCAGTTGTCAGGGGAAGAAAGGGAGAACATGTAAAGTTATTAGAGCAGGCTAAAAAGAGTGGTTATGTTCGTGTGCGAATTGATGGCAATATGTATGAACTTTCTGATGACATTTCACTTGAAAAAAATAAAAAACATAATATAGAAATAGTAGTGGATAGATTATCAGTAAAGGAAGGAATAGAAAAGCGACTTACAGATTCCATTGAAACTGCATTAAAACTAGCAGAAGGTTTGATGATGGTAGACGTAATTGGTCAAGAGCCAATGAACTTTAGTCAAAGCTTTTCATGCCCAGATTGTGGTATAAGTATTGAAGAAATTGAACCTAGAAGTTTTTCATTTAATAATCCATTTGGAGCTTGTCCAGATTGTTTTGGACTTGGTTATAAAATGGAATTTGACGCAGAGCTTTTAATACCAGATGAAAGACTTAGTATTGACGAAGGTGCAATTGTAGGAATGGGTTGGCAGTCAGTTACTGATGAAGGAAGTTTTTCAAGGGCGATTATGAATGCACTTGCAAATGCGTATGACTTTAGTCTTTCAACACCATTTAAAGATTATCCAGATGAAATTAAAGATATTATAATAAATGGAACAAAAGGTCATTCTGTAAAGGTGCGCTATAAGGGGCAACGTGGTGAAGGCGTATATGATATAGCTTTTGAAGGGCTTATAAGAAATATGGAGAAGCGATATCGTGAAACTGGCTCAGACCTTATGAAACAGCAATATGAAGAATTTATGAGAATAACACCTTGTACAACTTGTAAGGGGCAGAGATTGAAGGCTTCATCACTTGCCGTTACAGTTGCAGGTAAAAATATATACGAAATAACTAACATGTCAATCGTAAAGCTACAAGAATTCCTTGAAAGTATGCAGCTTAATGAAAGACAGTTACTTATTGGTGCTCAAATCCTAAAAGAGATAAAGTCAAGAATAAAGTTTCTTATGGACGTGGGACTTGACTATTTGTCACTATCAAGAGCTACGGGAACTTTATCTGGTGGTGAAGCACAAAGAATAAGACTTGCAACACAGATTGGTTCTGGACTTGTAGGTGTGGCATACATTCTCGATGAACCTAGTATTGGTCTACACCAAAGAGATAATGACAAGCTGCTTGGTACACTTACACATCTTCGTGATTTAGGCAATTCTGTAATAGTTGTAGAACATGATGAAGATACTATGTTTGCGGCAGATTACATTGTTGACATTGGGCCAGGAGCAGGCAAAAATGGTGGAGAAGTTGTTGCAACTGGTACAGCAGAAGAAATTATGAAATGTAAAGAAAGCGTTACTGGTGCATACCTTAGTGGACGAATTAAAATTCCAGTGCCACAGCAAAGAAAAGAGCCTACAGGTTGGATAACAGTTAAAAAGGCAGCAGAAAATAATCTTAAAAATATAGATGTAGATATTCCACTTGGAGTAATGACTTGTGTTACTGGCGTGTCTGGATCGGGAAAGAGGTCACTTGTAAATGAAATTTTATATAAACATCTTGCAAAAGAGCTTAATAGAGCTAGGTGTATTGCAGGTAAACATGAAGGAATAGATGGTGTAGAACAGCTTGACAAGATAATTAATATTGACCAGTCACCAATAGGAAGAACACCACGTTCTAATCCTGCAACATATACAGGCGTATTTGATATGATAAGAGATTTGTTTGCTTCAACAACAGGCGCAAAAGAACGTGGTTATAAAAAGGGCAGATTTAGCTTTAATGTAAAGGGCGGACGTTGTGAAGCCTGCTCCGGTGATGGTATTATTAAGATTGAAATGCACTTTTTACCAGACGTATATGTGCCTTGTGAAGTGTGTGGTGGTAAGAGATATAATAGAGAAACACTTGAAGTAAAGTACAAGGATAAGAGTATATTTGATGTACTTGATATGACAGTGGAAGATGCTGTTGAATTTTTTGAAAATGTACCAACAATTAAGCGAAAAATAGAAACTCTTAACGATGTAGGTTTATCATATATAAAGCTTGGTCAGCCATCAACAGAATTATCGGGTGGTGAAGCACAAAGAATAAAGCTTGCAACAGAGCTTTCAAAAAGAAGCACAGGAAAGACGATATATATTCTTGATGAACCAACAACAGGTCTTCATTTTGCCGATGTGCATAAACTCGTAGATATATTGCACAAACTGACAGAAAGTGGAAATACAGTTGTTGTAATTGAGCATAATCTTGATGTGATTAAGACTGCTGATTATATTATAGATATGGGGCCAGAAGGCGGTGACAGAGGTGGTACAGTAATAGCAAAAGGAACACCAGAAGAAGTTGCTAAAGTAAAAAAGTCATATACAGGTCAGTATCTTAAAAAATATTTAAAATAATGTAGTATTGAATATGTTAGATAATCATATATGTGTATGTTGTTTTACTCTTTATTTTCATTGCTTTGAAAAGTCAAAATGGGCAAAATAATAAACTATATGTTATGCAAGTGATGAGATAATTTTTATATACATTTTTATGATTGATAGAAAGGATAAAATATGGAAATTAAAGGCATTATATTTGATATGGACGGTATACTTGTTGACTCCGAAAGACAGTCAAATGAGGGCTGGCTTTGGGCTGCAAAACAAAAAAATGTAGAAATGCCTATGTGGCTTATAGATGATTTTAAAGGTGCGCCAGCTACTCTTTGTAAGAAGTTTTTTGATGATTATTATCATGGTAAAATAGATTATGATGAAACTAAAAAACTAAGAACAGATTATGTATACCGACTTCGTGAAAAAGAAGGACTTCCTGTTAAAAAAGGAGTAGATGTTATTTTTAAATACATTAAAGAGCATAATTTAAAGTGTGCAGTTGCTACATCAACTCAAAGAGAAAGTGCTGAGAAAACACTTCACAATATTGGTGTGTGGGAATATCTTAATGGCGTTGTATATGGTGATGAAGTAGAGCATGGAAAGCCAGAACCAGACATATTTTTAAAGGCAGCAAGTCTTTTAAACTTAGAACCACAATATTGTATAGTAGTAGAAGATAGTATCAATGGCATAAAAGCAGGATATAACGCAAAAATGAAAGTAATTCACGTTCCCGATACGATTAAGATTGATGATGATGTTAAAAAATTAACATACAGAGTATGTGATAACTTGGCAGATATTGTTGATATTATTGGAAGTGAAAAATAAAAACTATCATGTAAAAATAAAATTTGGTTAGGCAAGACTATTTTTAATAAGTGAATTTTGTAAGTGTAGGCTTTTATCTTATGGCTTTTAGCCAATTGAAAATTATGTTATTAAAAATCAAAATGGTTAAAACAAAAAACTTGTTATGCGGGTGCTGTAATTATTATAGCTTATTTGTATTAGAAAAGTGAAAATGGCTTTTGATAAAGTGATATAAGTAGCAATATAAAAAGTAGTTGCTATTGTAGTAAAAATTGTTTAAAATAGATTTAGTATTATACAAAATGATATTATTTGTCGTATTTCGACAGAACGGAGGAAAATTTGAATAGCGAAGTAGTATTAGTCCTTGATTTTGGTGGACAGTATAATCAGCTTATTGCAAGACGTGTAAGAGAATGTAACGTTTATGCAGAAGTAATTCCATATACAACAAGTCTTGAAGATATCAAGGCAAAGAATCCAAAGGGAATTATATTTACAGGTGGCCCTAATAGTGTATATAAAGATGACTCACCATCTTATGATAAAGCTATATTTGAAGCAGGAATACCAATTCTTGGTATTTGTTATGGCTCACAGCTTATGGCACACAAGCTCGGCGGTAAGGTTATGACAGCTCCTGTAAGTGAATATGGTAAAACAGAAGTAGAAGTCGATACAAATTCACTTATATTTGAAAATGTTAATAAAAATACAATCACATGGATGAGCCATACAGATTATATTGCAGAAGCTCCAGAAGGCTTTAAGATTACAGGTCATACAGATAACTGTCCTGTAGCGGCAATGGAAAATGCAGATAAGAACCTTTATGCAGTTCAGTTCCACCCAGAAGTTATGCACTCAGTTGAAGGTCAGAAGATGCTTCACAATTTCCTTTTCAACGTATGTAAGTGTGCTGGTGATTGGAAGATGGATTCATTTGTTGAAACAACAGTTGCACAGATAAGAGAAAAGGTTGGCAATGGTAAAGTATTATGTGCATTATCAGGTGGTGTTGACTCATCAGTTGCAGCAGTTATGCTTGCAAAAGCAGTTGGTAAGCAGCTTACTTGTGTATTTGTAGACCATGGTCTTCTTCGTAAAAATGAAGGGGATGAAGTAGAAGCAGTATTTGGCCCAGAAGGCCCATATGACCTTAACTTTATCAGAGTTAATGCACAGGATAGATTTTACGAAAAGCTTAAAGATGTAGAAGAACCAGAAGCAAAACGTAAGATTATTGGTGAAGAATTTATAAGAGTATTTGAAGAAGAAGCAAAGAAGATTGGTGCAGTAGATTTCCTTGTGCAAGGAACTATTTATCCCGACGTTATCGAGTCAGGACTTGGTAAGTCAGCAACAATCAAATCTCACCACAACGTAGGTGGGCTTCCTGACTATGTAGATTTCAAGGAAATCGTTGAACCTTTAAGAATGTTATTTAAAGATGAAGTTAGAAAAGCAGGACGTGAACTTGGTATTCCAGAATATCTCGTAAGCCGTCAGCCATTCCCAGGCCCAGGACTTGGTATCAGAATTATCGGAGCTGTAACACCTGAAAAGGTGAGAATAGTTCAAGATGCTGATTACATTTATAGAGAAGAAATCGCAAAAGCTGGTGTAGATAAAGATTTAGGACAGTATTTTGCGGCTCTTACAAATATGCGTTCAGTAGGTGTTATGGGTGATGAAAGAACTTATGACTATGCTGTAGCATTAAGAGCTGTATGTACAGCCGACTTTATGACAGCCGATTGCGCACAGATACCATGGGATGTATTAAGCACAGTTGCTAATAGAATTGTAAACGAAGTAAAAGGGGTAAACAGAGTGCTGTACGATTGCACTAGTAAGCCACCGGCTACTATTGAGTTTGAGTGATGTGAAAACAGCGGGAAGCCAGTATTTATGCGGTCTCACGTTTTTTGTGCTTGCAAAATGCTTGCAGTTTCTTGATATAATTAAATAGTAGAATAAGGAATATATCTATAGAAATAAGGTCTTGAAGATGAATGAAAAATCATTTTCAAGACTTTTTTATTATTAGAAACAAATGAACGTAAAAAATATTTCAAATTAATGCTTGACATAATATGTACGATATGATGCTTTATAACCATAAAGGCAGAACGTCATATATATTTCAGTATTGAAGATGAAATGAACTGTACAAGATTATGCAAAGGAGGTATAATGATAAAAGATTAATTTGTGTGATTTGAAACTATTAAAGGATAGATATTTAGTATGATTTGGAGGAAACAGGTATGACATTAGAAAATATAGCAAGTGTAACTGCAGGACAGATTATGACAAGGGTAACAGCGGACAAAGATGCTGGAGAACAGATAGTAGAAAGTGTAAAGGTATTAGTTCCGAAAGCGATTGTATCTGGCGTGATTGTAAAAGAAGATTTAGGAGATGCAGAACTTGGCAAGCAGATTGATGAAGAAAAATACACGCATGAAGGGGATGTGGTAATAAAGCTTTCAACACCATACGATGCAGCATATGTTGATGGAGAAAATGCAGGGATTGCTATTCCATCATTTTGTGCAGCAATTAGAATTACAGATAATGATAAGCTAGATGCCAGGTATTTGACAGCATTTCTTAACTCGTCATACGTGAGAGATGAGCTTACAGCAAAGGTTGTAGGCTCAGCAAGACCAATGATTAAGATTACGGATATTAGGGCATTGGAAGTGCCGGAACTTAATATGAAGGATATGCAGGATATAGGAAAAGCATTTGTACTTAGTGGATTAAAGAAAGCTACTCTTCAGGAAATGATAGATAATGAAACAAAATTGATGGAAAATGTTGTATTAGCAAGCATAAAGGAGAGTATTGGCAATGAAGATTAAAAAGATAGAAAATCTATGGGTTGCTGCAAATAAATTACGTGGAGCATTTGAGATAACAGAATTACATAAAGTGATGCTTTATGGATTATTATTTAAATATCTTGAGTTGAAGAAGGAAAAATTCAGTTCTTATGATGAAAAGTTTTCTCTTGGATATTTATCACTGACTTATGGAAAACTTATAGACTCTAAAGGCTTATTAGAATATGTAAGTGCGGTTGAAAAAGAGTTTAGAATAGAAGAAGGTGTGTTGAGAGAATCTTTTGATTCAGCTATTGAGAAGGCGGATGCTGAAAATGTGAGAATTATTTTTGAAGAAGTTAATAATTTGAATTTTGAAGATGAGACAGAAATTTATAATATTGCAAAAATAATATTGGATAGAATGATTGCAAGTGGTGGAGGACGAGGAAGCGGAGAGTATTGTAGAGCTGAATCATTACCCAAGATTGCAGAAACACTTATTGAAGTAGAAGATGATATGTCAGTATATGATGCATGCTGCGGAACGGGTATTTTAGTAAATTCTGTAGCAAATGGTAAAGGAAGGGTTTTTGCTCAAGATATTAATGTTTCAATTATAGGAATTGCTGCTATTATGACAATTCTAAGTGGTAATAAAATTGGAGCCGTTAAATGTGCGGATTCCTTATATAATCCGATAGAGCAGAATGAAAAGTATGATAGAATTATACTTGAGCCCCCTTTTGGTGGAAGATATAGTAAAGAGTATATAATGAATATACCATCTGATAATTGCATGTATGAACATACTAGCGATTCACGATACCTTTTTATCAGACATGCATTAGCTTCATTAAAGGATGATGGAATTGCTGCTATACTTGTTCCAATGGGAGCATTATTTAGTTCAGGCAGTACAGGTAGTATCAGACAAAAGTTGGTAGATGATAATTATATAGAAGCTATTATTGAATTTCCTAAGAATATGATGATGCCATACGCACCTGTTGCAACTGCTTTAGTTATTCTAAAAAAAAATAAAATGAATGATGATATTGTAATGATAAATTCCAAAGATTTCTTTTTAAAAAGAATAAAGGAATTTACCATAACGGACGAAAATATCAAGCGCATTACTGAAATATATCGCAATCGTGAAGTTATAGAGGGAGTATCAAATACCATCACAAAAGAAACAGCAGCCGAAAATGGATATAATTTATGTACAACACAGTATGTAACGCTTAAAGCAAGTGAAGGGATTGTTGTAGAAAATAACAGAAAGTTTATTGAAAACTATGAGGAACTAATACAGAGACTGAGAAATATTGATAAGGAGCTTGATGAAGTACGTATTCGATTTGTAAAGGAGGCTTGATTATGAGTAATTTTCAATTCTTGGAATCACATTGGACAGACCTTGCTAAACTTGGCGATTTATCAGAAAAATATGTATATTCTGATCCTAATACATCCATTATCAAACAGGGGATGTTATCAGAAGTAATGGTAAAGTATATGCTTGCATATGACGGCATAGCAGAGCCGGCATATGATAATACATATGCCAACAGAATCAGAATACTTAAGAATAATGATTTGTTACCAAGAGAGATTGATAACACTTTGTATATTCTTAGAAAAGCCAGAAATGACGCAGCTCATAATGCTGCTGATGAAGGTGAAAAAGCTCTTAATAATTTGCAGTTAATGTATGAATTATGTGTATGGTATATGCAGACATATGGTGATTATAATTATGAGCCGACAGGGTATGTACAGCCAGTTGATATGACTGTATGTTTAGCTGAACTTGAAAAAGAAAATGCAGAACTGGAAGAACGCAACCAACAATTATTGATTGAAATTGAGCAAATACAGAAAAATGGTGGGGCGGACAGTAAACGTAGAACTGTAGCGTACCAGAAGGCACTTAATGTGCATTTGTCAGAAGCACAGACAAGAGAACTTATTGATGAGCAGCTCCGAAAGGTCGGATGGGAAGCTGATACAAGAGAACTTCGATATTCAAATGGTATAAGACCAACTAAGGGAAAGAATCTTGCTATTGCAGAATGGCCTACCGATTCCAATACAGGAAATAATGGCTATGCAGACTATGCTTTATTTATAGGGGAAAAGCTTGTAGGTATAGTGGAAGCAAAGAAGAAGCATACAAATATTTCATCAGTGTTAGATGGTCAGTGCAAGGATTATGCAAAGATGATTAAGTCAGAACATCAGAAGTATGTAATCAATAGATTTGGTGCATATATGGTTCCGTTTCTTTATGCCACCAATGGCAGACCATATATAAGCAGTATGAACAGATGTCAGGAATATGGTGCTTGGATGTCAGAGAACCATTTAACGCACCAAAAGCGTTATCTGGATGGTCAACACCAGAAGGTATTGAGCAGGCACTGGAAAAAGATATTGTAGAGGCTGATAAGAAGTTAGCTGCTACAGGATATGAGGTATTGCAGGACCCTAATGGTTTAAATCTTCGTTATTATCAGATAGAAGCGATTCAGGCTGCCGAAAAAGCAATAGCAGAACATAAGCAGACAGCACTTCTTGCTATGGCTACAGGAACCGGTAAGACAAGGACTGTGCTTGGAATGATTTATAGATTCCTTGATGCTGGGAGATTTAAGAGAATCCTGTATCTTGTCGATAGAACATCACTCGGTGATCAGACTATGGATACATTCAAAGAGGTTAAGCTTAAAGAATTACTTACTTTGAATCAGATGTATGATGTGAAGTCTTTAGAAGATAAAGAATTTGAGAAGGACACCAGAGTGCATATTGCTACTGTTCAGAGCCTTGTGAAACGTATTATGTACAATGAGTCAGATAAGAGTCTTGGAGTATCAGATTATGACCTGGTCATCGTAGATGAAGCGCACAGGGGCTATATTCTGGACAAAGAAATGGGAGATGATGAGGTACTGTATCGTGACCAGAATGACTTCCGAAGTAAGTACAGGGCGGTAATTGATTATTTTGATGCAGTAAAAATTGCACTTACAGCAACGCCAGCTCTTCATACAACAGAGATATTTGGAAAGCCTGTATATTCATATGATTATCGTACAGCAGTCATTGATGGATTTCTGGTTGATCATGATGCACCGCATATTATAAAGACAAAGTTATCAGAAGAGGGAATCAGCTTTGAGAAAGGTTCAACAGTACCGATATATGATCCTGTTACAAATGAAATTACAAACAGTTCAGAACTAGAAGATGACCTGAAATTTGAGGTGGAAGATTTCAATAGACGTGTGGTTGACAAAAGCTTTAATGAGACGGTTTTACAAGAGATTGCAAAGGATATTGACCCTAACGAAAAGGGGAAAACACTTATTTTTGCTGTTGATGATGCTCATGCAGATATGATTACTCAGATATTAAAAGATTACTACACGAATCTTGGAATCTCTGAGGAAGCGGTAATGAAGATTACCGGATCAATTGAAAATGGTAATCCTGTAAAGATAAAGGAAGCCATTCGGAGATTTAAGAATGAAACATATCCTAATATCGTTGTTACAGTAGATTTATTGACAACTGGTATTGATGTAGAGGAAATTGTAAATCTCGTATTTATGAGAAGAATCCGTTCTAGAATATTATTTGAACAGATGCTTGGAAGAGCCACCAGATTATGCCCTGAAATCGGGAAGACACATTTTGAAATATATGATGCAGTAGGTGTCTATAATGCGTTAGAACCTGTTTCCACAATGAAACCAGTAGTAGCCAATCCAGCAACTACATTTGATGATTTAATTGATGGTATTGATTCATTAGATACCAACAGGGCAAGGAAAAACCAGATTGACCTTATCGTTGCCAAAATGCGTAGGAATAAATCACAGATGAGTGATAAGTACAGAGCACGATTTGAGCAGATAACTGGAGGTTTGACGCCAGAGAAATTTATAGAGAAAATTCATAGTATGCCGCTCGATAAGGCAATTGAAACTGTAAAGAATAACAGGCAGGCGTTTGAATATGTCAAGAGGATGCCAAAGGAAAGAGAAAAGTTCATAAGTGATGAGCCAGACGAGCTTCGTAGTCATACCAGAGGATATGGTGATGCTACAAGGCCAGAGGACTATCTAAAAGAATTTAGAGATTTTATAGATAATAATATCAATGAGATAGCAGCTTTGAATATAGTTGCTACACTTCCAAAGGAATTAACAAGACAGTCACTAAAGGATTTGAAGATTATCCTTGATGGAAAGCATTTCAACGAAACTATGCTGCAGACAGCATGGAAAGAAATGACAAATGAAGATATTGCAGCGGATATCATAAGCTTTATTCGTCAGCGAAGCATTGGAGATGCTTTGATTAGTAAAGATGACCGTATACATAACGCCATTGTAAAGACCAAGGTTAATCATCCGGAGCTTAGCAAAATTCAGTTAGGATGGTTAGACAGAATTGAAGCCCAGCTTCTTAAGGAAGTAGTGCTCAACAGAGAGACTTTTGATTCGGATGCATTTAAGAACAAAGGCGGTTATAATGCAGTAAACAAGGCATTTGGGCAGAAATTAGATGAGTTCATTGATGAAATCAACGGATATATGTATTCAGCATAAATTACAAGGAGAGAATGATAGATGACAAATCAGGAAATAGTAGCAAAGTTGTGGAATCTCTGTAATGTCCTTAGAGATGATGGTATTACATATCACCAGTATGTTACAGAACTTACTTACATCTTGTTTTTGAAGATGGCAAAGGAAACAGGAACCGAGGATAAGATCCCAGAGAAATACCGCTGGGATAGATTAGCAGAAAAAGATGGACTTGCGTTGAAAAAATTTTATGAGGAACTTCTTCGTGAGCTTGGTGAAAATTGTACCGGACGTATCCAGGAAATTTATTCAGGGGCAAGAAGTAATATTGAAGAGCCGGCAAACTTAAAGAAAATCATTACAAACATCAATGACCTTGACTGGTATTCTGCAAAAGAAGAAGGACTTGGAAATCTTTACGAGGGATTATTAGAGAAAAATGCAAATGAGAAGAAGTCAGGAGCAGGTCAGTATTTCACTCCGAGAGTACTTATTGATGTAATGACAGAATTAATATCACCTCAGCCCGGAGAAAGATGTAATGATCCTGCATGTGGTACATTTGGATTTATGATAGCGGCGGATGCGTATGTAAAGGCACATACAGATGACCTATTTTCTTTAACTTCAGAACAGCAGGCATTTCAGAAGAATGAGGCATTTACAGGGGCAGAACTTGTACATGAGACTCATAGGCTGGCTTTGATGAATGCAATGCTTCATGATATTGATGGTAAGATATATCTGTGTGATACCTTATCAAATCAGGGGAAACAGATGAACGGATTTGATGTTGTTCTTACAAATCCTCCTTTTGGAACAAAAAAGGGCGGAGAGCGTGCAAACAGAGACGATTTTACATTCCAGACAAGCAATAAGCAGCTTAATTTCTTGCAGCATATTTATCGCTCTCTTAAAGCAGATGGTAAGGCAAGAGCTGCTGTCGTATTGCCGGATAATGTGTTATTTGCTGATGGAGAAGGTCAGAGAATTCGCGAGGATCTTATGAATAAATGTAATCTTCATACTGTACTAAGACTTCCGACAGGAATATTTTATGCGCAGGGGGTAAAGACAAATGTACTTTTCTTTACTAGAGGAACAACAGATAAGGATAACACTAAGGAAGTGTGGTTCTATGATTTAAGAACCAATATGCCTTCATTTGGTAAGACAAATCCATTAAAGGCGGAGCACTTTGATGGATTTAAGGCTGCATATATAGCAGAGGACAGAAAGAGTGTGTCCGATGAGAGATGGAGCTGTTATACATATGAGCAGATATCAGAGAAAGGAAAAAATCACAGCCTTGACCTTGGTTTGATTAAGGATGATTCTGTGCTTGATTATGATGACCTGCCAGACCCTATTGAATCGGGAGAGGAATGTATTGCTCAACTTGAGGAAGCGGTTGACTTGCTTATGGGTGTGGTAAAAGAGCTTAGGGCTCTGGAAGGAGTTGAGTGATATGGCGAAGGCAAAGAGCAAGAAAATTACATTAGAAGAAGTATTGGTGCCAGTTGAAGAACAGCCATATGATGTGCCGGAGAATTGGTGTTGGGTAAAACTTGAAGCTATTGCATCTGTTGTTACGGGAAAGAAAGATGCTAATTATGGTTCTGAAGATGGAGAATATACATTCTTTACATGTGCGGGTGAACCTATTAGATGTGAGGGCTTTTCTTTTGAGGGAGAGAGTTTGATATTACCCGGTAATGGTGCAAATGTTGGACAGGTTTTTTACTATAATGGGAAATTTGAGGCATATCAGCGGACTTATGTATTACAAGCGAAAGCTGGTAACATTGATTTGAAATATTTGTATTATCAAATGTTATTTGCATGGAATGACGCCAATAAAGATAAGCAGTTTGGCTCAGCAACTAATTACATAAAGATGGGAAACTTTACTAACTACGATGTTCCATTACCACCACTACCAGAGCAGCAACGAATTGTTGAGCAAATTGAGAGCTTATTTTCAAAACTGGATGAAGCAAATGAGAAAGCACAAGAGGTAATTGATAGAATTGAAACTAATATTGAAGCTGTTTTATATAATGCGTTTAGCGGAAAACTAACACAATATTGGAGAAAAGAAAACGGCGTTGATTATAATTGGGAAAATTCCACATTATCTAAAATTGTATCAGGATTAAAATATGGCTCATCTGAAAAATGCGATTATAATAATAATGGAACTCCTGTATTAAGAATTCCTAATATAGGTGAAGGTGTTATTGACTTTTCGGATTTGAAATATATGCAAGGTGAATTGGAAAATAGTTCTCATGAGGTATTTGAAAACGATATTTTGATAATACGTTCTAATGGAAGCAGAGACTTAGTTGGAAAATGTGCAATTGTTCCAGCACTTGAGCGAAGGTTTGCATATGCTTCTTTTTTAATCAGAATAAAAGCATCTGACAAAGTGTTGCCTAACTATCTTGTTAGGTATATTAATTCATCGATGGCAAGAGGACAGTTATTTGCCAAAGCTAAATCATCATCAGGAATTCATAACATAAATTCTAAAGAATTAGGTAGCATCAGAATTGATGTTCCGACGATAGAGGAACAAACAGAGATTTTAAAAATAATTGAGCCATTGATAAAAAAAGAACTCTATGTAAAGGATATTACGAGCCATATGATTGAAAATATTGCTGAATTGAAAAAATCAATTCTTGCAAAAGCGTTTCGTGGTGAACTGGGAACAAATGTTTTATCCGAAGAAAGCTCGATAGAGTTACTTAAGAAAACGATTGAGGAGGGATAAGATTGAGAGCAAAGATTGACAAAAGTAAATTAACGATACCTATATATCTTAATACTAAAATTGTTTTTGATATGCTTGCTACAATAGAAGATGGTTTTTCAGAGGTAAAAAACATACAGACTTCAAAAAGTAAAAACAGAGAAGAAGACGCTGAAGCTAATATAGGAATGAGCAATTTATTTGCATTGTTTAGTGTTGGATTGAAAGGAAATTTAAAATCAGGAAATAGCAGTGATCAAACGATAATGGAAGAAAGAACACATACAACAGTATCGTTATTTCAGAAATTGAAGGCCGACTTGGAGACAGCCCAACTGATAAACAGGGATATTGATACGTATAAAATAGGAGATTTTGTTGAAATACAAGGAAATTTAAAAACAAATCCGTTAATTGAAATGCTGTCTGCATTAAAGGAATTGATGGCCTTAGCGAATTTGTTTTCCGATAAGCCTAAAAATAATCAGAGCAAAAAGGATAAATTAATGTCGGATGCTAAGTTCAATGCTCAGATAGAGGGACTTATCAATGGATTACAAGCTGGAGGAAAGAAAGATATTATTTGTGAGGCATCTGGATTAAAGGTGGTTCTTCCTACTGATGAAAATTATTTTTTGAACAATAATATGAGTGAGATAACTGATGGAAATTATAAGATTCTTGGAAAAGTAGTGCAGATATACAAGGATTCAGGAGAGATAAGTTTACTAAGGAATACGGTTTTTTCTAAGCTACAGTTAGATAAGATGAAAGAATTTCGAGATGTATTTAATGATCCAACTTTAGCTGATTTTGTTGGAAATGGTGGAATTACAACAACAATAGAAGCCCCTGTAATTATGATTATTCCAATAGCAATTTATGTTTAATATTTGAAATGTTTAAGCTTTAAAGAGATTTCCCTTTTGGTAACGCTATATATGCGTTTCTAAGAAGTCAGGAGATTGGTGTCTTAGAAACGCAACTGGCGTGAGTGTAAGTGGTAAAAATTTTTAAAAAGATGTATTGATAGCAGGAATGCCCTGAATGAGACAAACATGTGAAAAGGGAAGGTATCTCCTATGCTGCGATTATTAACACTATTATCAATGCAACAAACAGCAGAAGAAAGATTTGAACTGCTTTGTTTGTTACAACACGTAGAAGAATCTCCTTTTTATAATTTCGTTCACAATCTTCAAATAGGTCAATACATGTTTCTAGCCTTTGGGATATTTCTGAAAAGTCTTCAGGAGAATTTCTAATCATGTATTTGCCGTCGGTAACAATATCGTTTATTTCTATTAGGATTTTGTTAAGTCTGAATTTATATTGCCAAGGTTCGTAGGTGATGAAAAAGGAAGAAAGCTCATTCCAATAATTGTTGAGAATATCGACCATGCTGCTTTCTCCGGCAATGTTGCCGGCATTATCAATTGCGGTAACTTTATTTGCACGTTTTTTGCCTTTTGTTTTTTTGAAGTGTTTGTAGGCAGAGTATGTAGCGGTAATTCCATATATGGAAGTGAACATTTCTTTTACATGGTTAAACTGATTTCTGTATTCTGCTTCAATCAGAAATACATAAGAAACAAAAATACCAGAAATTATTCCACCAATGATACCAATTAGCAGATTAAGATCAATAGAATATATTGTTTTCCACATAGATGCCTCCAACTTTAAATGTATTCTTTTATTGGTACATTGAATATCTGCAATGTATCTTCAATCTCAGCTTTATACATATCCTCATCATACATAGGTGATTTCTTTTTTTCTAAGTGGTGTATATGTGCATGAAACAGTGTTATAAGCTGAATGTTATCGGAATATAGTGCTATATTCATATTGCCATTTACAGGAACTGGTGATTCGTGTATTTCAATTCCAATCTCTTTCATATCATACCAGCATTGTCTAAATTCCATATATAGTTTCTTGATTTCATCTGAACTGTTCATAATGTAATCTAATTCAATATAAAAAGTGGCACTTCGTTTGCTTATAATTTCATCTACGGATATAGTGAACCTGACTCCGGCGTCTTCCAACGAAAGCAAACAACGATAAAATTCTGAAAAACGAGTAATCGGATGCCTGTCGGAAGGTAGCAGAGAAGAGGCATCTTCATTAAACTTTTGCACCAGTGCAAAATTGTTGGTAATATCTTCGGCAAAATTATATGGATATCTTGCCTTCCAACGGATATAATCGTTTTTCTTATCCGCAATGGTACTATTTGAGTCATTGATATCCGGTTGTAATTCGTCTCTTTTTTTAACCCATGCTGAAAGTCCCTCAATAATCCAATTAGCACTCGAATATTCTCCCTTTGAAAAGGCTAATTGATAATTCTCACCAACTTTTTCAAAATGCAATCCATAGATATCTTCTAATTCAAAAAGTACATGCATTACACTTGTGGGATCATCGAAATCCGGCTCAGCAAGCGTAGAAGGATTTATGTCCAGTGCATCTGCAATCTCAAACAGTTTTCCATACTTTGGTTTTCTTACATCATTTTCATATTGACGTATGCGGTCTCCGGTCAATTTGACCATGGAGCCAATTTGTGCCTGTGTCAGACCTTTTAGTGTTCGATATTTTCTTATTTTATCTCCAAGAGTCATATAAAAATCTCCTTTACGATAAGTAATTTATTGTTTAATAGCATTATTGTACCACGAACAAACAAAAAAGTGAACAGAAAAGTTAATATCAAATAGAATAAAAGTACAAAAAAGTACTTGCCGAAATAAAAAAGATATTATGTCATAATTATACAAGTACAAAAATGTACGCATTGAATAATCGCAAATGTTTTCATCAGACATTGAAGTGAAGAAAGGGGGAATCAACCTATGAATAAAAAGATGTATGTAGACGTTACAGAAGTCTGTGAGGATTGGGGCGTCAGCCGAGCACAAGGCTATAAGATTATTAAGCAGCTCAATGATCGCATGCTTGCTATCAATCCGAATCTTATCGTTTTGTCTGGCAAGGCAAACCGAAAATTTTACGAGGAAAACTGTTATGGCATGGTAAAACAAGCATAAAAAAGACCTTTCTCCGGCAAGAGAAAGGTCAGTAACACATCAGAAGCTGTGATGTATCGCTTACACATTTACTATAGCACAGCTTCCTGATGTACACAACAAAAGAGAGGAGGCGATTGATTATGCCAGTATTTAAGAACAAGACGCAGGGTCAGTATGTGAATGTTTACAAGGATATATTGAAAAATCATTCATTGAGCCTGCGTGACAGGGGAATGGTTGTTACACTGCTTTCCCTGCCGGATAATTGGGAATTTACCATATCGGGATTGAGTAAGATTATTCCTGATGGAAAAAGTTCAATACGAGCCAGTCTGACACATTTAGAGGAACTTGGATATATTTCAAGAACTCAGGAGAGAGCAGAGTGTGGCAAATTTGGAAAGATAGCGATAGAGATTCACGAAACGCCAATTGCACCGTTGTCTGATTTCCGGAAAACGGAGAAAGCGACAGCCGATAATCCGGTGGCGGGAAAGCCGGCATCCGAAAAGTGCACACAATATATTAATAATCAATTAAATAATAACCAAGTGAATAATCATCCATCTATCAATCATTCAGATGAGAGCGAAGGAGAGAAGGACACAGAACAACTTAAGAAGCTTATAGCAGAGAATATTAAGCTGGAGCAGTTTTATGAGGTGGCAGAAGGAAATGCCCGCGAACAGGAGATGATCCGGGAGATATACGATACCATCTGCGATGTTGTGTGCTTTCCAAGAAAGCAGATAACGATTAAGGGGACAAGTTATCCATGGCAGGTTGTAAAAAGTCAGTTCCTGAAGTTGAAACCGGTTCATATTGCGAATCTGTTGGAACGATTGGTGGATAACAGATTGGAAATCAAGAATATGGAATCTTATCTGATATCGACGCTATATGCGGAAAGTTTGTCAGGCACATTAAAGGAGCAGGCAGATTTGCATGATGATTATCTACGATACCTGCGTGGGAACCCATATCAGAATATACAATAAGGAGGTGCTGGTTATGTCAGCAAGTAAAGATACGAAAAGAGGTACTTGGAAAGTTTATATCAGATATAAAGACTGGCAGGGCATCGGTCAGGTTCATACGAAACGAGGCTTTGCCACTAAGAGAGAGGCACTTGAGTATGAACGTGAATTCCTGCTAAAGAAATCAAAAGATGTCAATATGGGATTTCCACAGTTCATGGAGGTCTATATGGAGGATATGAAGCCGAGGTTGAAATTGAACACATTTTTAACAAAGAAGCACATTATGGAAACGAAGATTATTCCCTATTTTGAGAAAAAGAGTCTTGCAGAGATTACGGCAACGGATGTTATTCAGTGGCAGAATCAGTTGCTTAGCATGAGAGATGAAAATGGAATGCCATATGCACAGACTTATCTTCGCACCATTCAGAACCAGCTTAGTGCGATTTTCAACCACGCTTGCCGTTTTTACGGATTGACAGTTAATCCATCAAAGCAGGCAGGAAAGATGGGAAAGGCAAAAGGAAATGCTTTTTTGGACGAAAGAAGAATATTTGAAGTTTTCAGAGGTGATGAAAGATAAGCCGATTTCATATTACGCGTTCGAAGTCCTTTACTAGACAGGAATTCGTGAAGGGGAAGTTCTTGCTTTGGAAAGAGGGAATTTTAACATTTCAGATAGGAAGTTGACCATCAACAAATCTTATCAGCATTTGCAGGATGAGGATTATATTACCAGTCCCAAAACGGAAAAGAGCAATCGTGTAATTGAATTGCTGGATTTTCTCTGTCAGGAGATGGAGGATTATTTCGGAATGCTCTATAAATGTGATGAGCATACAAGGTTATTCACATTTTCCAAAAGCTATCTGCACCACGAGATGGACAGAGGAGCAAAGGCGGCAGGGGGGAAAAGAATTAGAATTCATGATCTAAGACATTCGCATGTAGCACATTGTATTGAGCTTGGATTTTCTCCGGTAGCTATTGCAGAGATGATGGGATATGAGGGAATCAATATCACATTTAATTATGCTCATCTTTATCCGTCCAAACAGAAAGTACTTGCAGATAGGCTGAATGAGGACAGGGGCGATGTAGATGTAATAATGGAGAAGAAGGAGGTGGAATGAATATGATTATTGGTCGGTTAGGTTATAACAGTGCAAATGACAGATACGGACTTTTAGTATCTGATTTATGGGAATATGACGGCTTCCACTGCGGAGAAGTTTTGGAAGTTATGGTAGATGATAAATAGCAGAAGAGCAGAATGGAGATGGGGCTTGACCGTCAGTGGTATCTGGTGGGAACTCCATATTATGGAGACTTAGAATATGTTAGCGCAAGGATATAGGAGGCAAATATTATGGCGAAGATATACAGACAGGACAATCTTGTGTCGGGGATAGTACCTAAGAAAAAGAATGAAAAGAACCGGAAAAGAAGCGTAATTGTAAATTTCCGGGTGACATCAGAGGAGTTGGATTTGGAAATATTGGAATCCATTCGGATGATACTGGAAATGCTTGCAGGATTAGAAAGAGAGGATGAAGTGAATGAGTAAATCAACAAAAAGTTATGAAGAGCGTTTGCTTGAAATGGAAAGACGAGAGCAGGAAAGTCTTGAAAAAGCAAAGAAATATGCATCACAGAAAAAATAATTGCAGAAGCGACAGAAAGCCGAAGAGAGTAAAAAACGTACTCACAGACTTTGTGTGATTGGCGGGGCTGTGGAATCGGTGCTGGGCTATCCGATTGAGGAAGAAGATATTCCGAAGCTGATAGGCTTTTTAAAACGACAGGAAGCAAACGGAAGATATTTCTCCAAAGCGATGCAGAAGGAGCAGATACCGGAAATGGAGGAAGTGTAATGGCAGAGGTGGGATTTTCTAATCCCTTCATCGTTCTTTATGAAGGGCGCACTTATAGACAACCAAAGGTCGTCTAATAAGTTTGCCGCAAGCGGCAACCGGTCTGCGCTTCGCTTGCCGGGCTCGTTCCGTCGGCGGGGCTTTCAGCCGGACCACTTCATGGAGACCAGCCTGTGAGGCTGGACGCACTCTCCGAGGGGCACTTCGTGCAGACCTGCTCATGCCGCAGGATGCAATCTTACGCAGAGGACGTTCCTGCAAATACTGTATTTGCAGGGAAAAATGCCGGAAATGGCAGAAAGGGGAAGGTAAGTTGGCGATATTTCATTTTACAGTAAAGATTGTCGGACGGAGCAAAGGAAAATCCATCATAGCTGCATCTGCATATCTGAATGGCGATGTGATGAAGAATGAGGAAACGGGAAAAGTAAGTTATTACACTTAAAAAAAGGAAGTTGTGTATACTTCGCTTATGATGTGTGAAAATGCACCGCCAGAATGGATGAACGTGCCAAATGAAAATATCAAGCGGTTTCAAAAAGCCATCCGTTATCAAAGAGCTGAGGATAAAGAAGCAGCTCTGGAAAAGTTCAAAATTGTGTTCCGAAAGCAGCGATTATGGAATGAAGTTTTGAAAGTGGAGAAAGGTGCAAATGCACAGTTTGGCAGGCTATTTGAATTTTCACTACCGAAGGAATGGAGCAGAACGGAACAGATTGAATATACAACGGATTTTATACAGAGAAACTTTGTGGCAAAGGGAATGTGTGCTGATTGGAGTATTCACGATAAAGGTGATGGTAATCCTCATGTTCATTTATTGGTTACCATGCGTCCGTTTAAGAAAAATCATACCTGGGGAAATAAAGAGATTAAAGACTGGGCATTTGTCAGGGATAAGGCAGGAAATATTGTTATAGATGAAACGCATCCGGATTGGTGGCAGGATAAAAAGACTCCTGAGAGACATGGTATCCGTATTCCGGTATTGGATGCAGATGGAAATCAGAAATTAGATTCTCGTAACCGTAAACAATGGAAACGTGAGGTTACCGATGCAACAGGATGGAATAATCCGAAAAACTGTGAGTTGTGGCGAAGTGAGTGGGCGAAGGAATGTAATCTGCATTTAAAGAAGAAACAGCAGATTGACCATCGATCTTATGAGCGGCAAGGAAAGATTGAAATACCGACAATTCATGAGGGAGCAGATGCAAGAAAGATTGAGGAAAAATATCATTCGGGACAGTTTGCATCCGCCTCTTGGAAAGTAGAGGAAAATCGAATTATCAAGAAGCAGAATGCGATATTGAAAAAGTTGCAGGAAATGTTTGGACAGGTTGGAATTTTATTAAAGCAATGGAAGGAGCGATTGAATGACATTAGAAGAAAGCAGAGAAGTTATTCCGCTGATGGAGAATATGATAAACCAGATCGAGGACCAACAGGAACTTATGGCAGAGATGTACCAAGAGATGGAGCAGCGGGACGGACAACTCAATTGGTTTCTGGAGCAGAATCAAAGATTGCAGGAATTAAACAACGAGTTGCAAGAGCAGCTTCACATCTTGCCAAGTATAGAGGAAATATTGGAATTATTGGAGAAGAAGGACGGAGAAATTCAGATATTGAAAGACGAAAATCAGCAATGGAAAGAATTAGCGGAGAAGTTGAACGTCGAAAATCGGTTATTGCAGAGACAGAACGAGGAATTGTTGAACTGCAGAACCGACTAGAGAAAGCGAGGGATGTGGATGAGCGATTTAAGAAGCTCAAAGCAAGACGAGCGGATGGAGGAAATGCTGGATGTGTTGGAGAGCATGGAGAAGGAACTGACACAGAAAGATACAATTCTCCAGAAGAAGGACAACGAGATACAAATACTACAGGGGCAACTGAACGAATCGCTGAACTTATGCGAGAAGCTGAACAGCGAGAACAAAGCCGAGAACGTACAATCCTTAAAGAACGAATTGAAGCAAACAAGAGAATTGTTGCAGAGCGAGAAAGAGAAAAAGAAAAGAGCCGACAACACAATAGAGGAATATCAAGATAAACTGCGGCAGGCTGAACAGGAAAAGGAATATGCACTTACGCATCAGAAGAAAGTAGAGATACCGGTTGAAAAGCTGGTACTCTATGAAAGATGTCAGAACTGCAATCGCAAGGCATTTCAGCAGGCGAAAGCGTGGTATGAGCATCAAAGGAATGGACTGGAAAAGCAGTATATGGCAAAGGGTGTTGGATTTGATACAATGCTTATAGTTTTATGGTGGTATGCAATCGTAACGACAATATTTGCGGCAATGAGGTCTGATATATTTTTAGATGATTTTACAGAAATTTTTGATGCACTATGGAATGGTATTCGTCAGTCTTGCAAATGGATTGTCGGTGTAGCAAAAGCGTTGGCACAGGTGGGTGATAGGGTACCGAATGAGACGATAGCGATTATGGTGCATTGGTTATTGTTTATTATAGTAATTGTTGGAGCAATAGCTGTTGTGGGTATACTTATAGTGATTATTGAAAAGAAAGTAACGAAGCTATATCAGGAGACTTGTTGGGATGTGATTAGCGTTGGAGTGACGGTAACGAGTTTAGCTTTGGCAGTGTATTTTGGAGATTGGATAAGGGCATTAGTAAGGCTGAATCTTGTTGCTTTATTGTTATTAGTTCAGGCAGTATATGTAGGAATCAGAGTGTATGTGAAAGGCTGTAAAAGAGCCAGAGGCTATTATTGATGTTGAGGTGTGAGAAATATCGCAGAAAGGTGGATGAAAGTTATGGGAAAATTGGAGAAAGTTATTGTAGAGAATGGTATTACTTATGTGTTAGGTGATGATGATATTTATTATCCGGATTTACAGTTACCGGAGGGAACAAATTATAATATCGGAAAGTTTGGACATATGAGGTGTGAGTATCTGAAAGAGTTCAAACATGGATATTATATGGAGCTGTTATTTGATGGAAGACTAAATGAATATCTGCATGAGATTGATGAGGAATGTTATGAGATGCGGGACAGGCTCGTGGAAAAGATGAAGGAAAAGCAAGGAGTGACAGAGCAGTTAAAAGCGGAGAATCAGATGCTGTGGGTGGAGAAGATGAATAACATTATTGCTTGTGCGGAGGAGATTGTGGTGAGGGAGGTGGTGTATGTGTGATCGGTAAAAATAATTCGCTGTTAGCGAAAAAAGATATTGACAATTAAATTATCATTCGCTATTATATAAGTACAGCATAACGATACTATTTGTATCGAGGTCAAATCCCATAAATTGGAGCGCTTAGCGCTTGAGGAACATTCTTAAATGTGGATGTTCTACTGTTAGGGGCCGGCATGTTACGCAAAGACCAGTAGCACGCTGCAAGCACCGCACGCTCTGCCTCGCTCGGGGAGCTCGGCAGAGCTCAAAGGGTTAGATAGGTTGTTCTGTATGCACCTCACTTCTTTCGGGGTGGAAGTTGTACACTATATTACCAACTTCTAAAGGAGTGAATTATATGAAAAAAATGCTGCTCGTGCAGAATGTCCGAATGACACCTCAGAAACCTAACAAAAAATCTGAGAAAAAGCGTAAGAAACTTAGAAGCAAAATTTTTAAATTTCTGTTTCAAGGAATCGAAGCAATATGGATGCTGGTACAGATAATACAGTATGTTCTTCAGATTTTTAAGTAAAGAGGTGGCTATGGAAAACCTATCTAATTTTGATTATTCGTCGTAAGACTTTATATTATATAAATTATTTTCGGAAGGAGGAACCGGCTTGATAGGAGATATTTTAAAGCGCACAAGAACAATATATGGTTATAAAGCATCTGAATTAAGTGAATTGCTTGGTATTTCAAAAAGCTACCTTTCCGAAATAGAAAATAATAAAAAACAACCTTCTTTGGAATTACTTGAAAAGTATTCAAAGATATATGATATGAAATTATCATCTTTAATATTGTTGTCGGAAAATTATGAAGAGGCAAGCAAAAGCAATAAAGGTGATAAATTTATTAGAAATATGATGATTAAGCTTATTGAAAAAATGACACCTGATATGGAGGAGTAATGCGGAAAAAAAGCCATAAGTATGATATTACACAGTGTGCATTATATAAGAAAAAAAGTTCCAAACAATTGAAAAAAGTTCTTTGTATAACTGAAGAAGAATATAAAGATATATTATCTATTGTACATTATCATAGTTTTCAAATTGACAAAAAGGATAGTACAGAGAAGAGAAATATTACAGCTCCAGATAAAAGAATTAAGGAAATACAAACCAGAATATTAAAGCTATTACAGAATGTGGAGAGACCTATATGGCTAATTTCCGGAGAAAAAGGGAAAAGCTATATAGATAACGGAAAAAGTCATTTAAATTCAAATTATTTTTTGACGATGGATATCAAGAAGTTTTATGATAATTGTTCTAGAGAATATGTTTTTCTTTTCTTTAAGAACCGATTGATGATGGCAGGTGATTTGGCAGGATTATGCACTGATATAGTTACTTATGATGGAGGAATTCCGACGGGGTGTCCTACCAGTCAGATCATTGCATATTATGGATACGAAAGTATGTTTAACGAGATATATAGTGTAGCATGCAAGTATGGATGCGGATATACGGTATATGTTGATGATATGACTTTTTCAGCAAAAGAGTCCTTTGATATAAATCGAATGAAAAATGAAGTAGATTGTATTTTGAGAAAATATGGACATAAGCCTAAATATAAAAAAGTAAAGTATTATTCAAAAGGCAAGAGCGTTCCGATAACTGGTACGATTGTTACGGGGCAGCATGAATTGAAAGTTCCAAATAGATTACAAAAGAGAGTGTATGATGACTTTCAAGAATTGAAATATCTTGGTGGAAAAGAACTGTCAGATATTGAAATCAGAAAGCTGAATAGTTTGAAAGGGAGAATTTTAGCTTCAAGAAACATTGAAGAAGGAAAATTTCCAGAAATCAATCGATTAACTAATTTGATAAGCTGAATAAAAAATAATAGTTGAAAAAGTTTTTTTTCGACCATATAATATAAGTGAGGGATACAATAATTGAGTATGAGCCATACTATAGAAGGAGGTGTTAGATATGGCAACTTCAAGTATTACTAAGAACTTTGTCGTTTCTGGTCAAAGACAAGTAGAAAAGTTTGCTAATGCTATCGAGGAATCCTATCAGGAGTCTCTTCATAGAGCACAAACACCTGACTTAAGGATTACACATTTGCATGGCGCAGAAGAAGTTAGAAAATTTATGGCAAAAAGGAAGAAAACAAATGCTTAATGATGTAACAGTCTTTAACATTCGTGAATACTTGTCTGCCAAAGGTGATAAAGATCTCGGAGAGGATGAGTTACGACAACTCCTTTCCGAGTTTTTTTGTGATAAGAATCCGGATGTAGAGAGATTTTTGAAAGAACAATCAATAGAATTTACAAAGAAAAATCAGTCCGTTACATATCTGGTATTTTCTAATGAAGATGCTTCATTAGTTGGATATTTTACAATCACGATTAAACCAATTACTGTAAATGCAGAAAATTTTAGTAATACTATGAAACGTAAAATAGCCAGAGTAAGTGAATTGGATGAAGAAAATGGTACATATACACTTTCGGCATATCTTATTGCACAATTGGGAAAGAACTTTAAGGATGGAGCTAATGAGAAGATTACCGGAGAACAGCTACTTCATGCGGCTGTAGATACTATAAAGGAACTTCAATATATGGCTGGAGGAATGGTAATTTTCCTTGAAGCTGAGGATAATGACAAATTAATGCATTTTTATGAAGATGAGAATGGGTTTAAGCAGTTTGATGTCCGAGAAATGAAATGCAGGGATAAGGATGAGATTCATAAATTGGTTCAATTGTTGAAGGTAATTTAAGATAATAAATGAAAACGCAGTATATGTATGCTTGCAAAATGCTTGCAAAAAGTCTCAAAACGATAAAGAATACCAAGAATAATTATACAAAATATAGTTATATAAAACTTGACTAGACACAATATATAGTTGTCAAAATCGAGTTTGAATAATGAATTAAAATGCCGAAAACCTGTATTTATGCGGGCTTTCGGCATTTGTTTTATAAAATGGCTCTAGTTTGGCTCTATTTGTGGGGAGATAATGTATAAATAGGATATGTATTTCAAGGTAATGATTGGAGGCGGTTAGGTGGATATTTTATTCAAAAATGATGATTTTGTATTTTCATATAGAGTTGGTGGTATATTGATACATAACGGTAAAATCTTGTTGCAACGTCCCAAGAATGATGACTACTCTATTATTGGTGGACATGTTGCAGCTATGGAAACAAGTATGGAAACTCTTAAACGGGAATTTGAAGAAGAACTTCATACTAAGATAGAGGTGGATAATCTGTTGGCAATTGGAGAAATTTATTTTTCATGGGGTAAAAGACCATGTCATCAGATATGCTTATATTATAATATACATCTGATAGATAACAATATTCCATTAGATGGAGTGTTCCATGGATATGATGAGCTGGATAATGAAAGGATTGACTTGGATTTTTGTTGGGTTCCGTTAGAAGAATTAAAGAAAGGCACTAAGATATATCCATTGGAGTTGATACCATATATCCTTGAGCCAGGGAAAGAAATTGTGCATTTTGTTTCAAAGCAAATTTGAGGAGATAGTCAATGATAGAAAATATGAAGGTAGAATTTAGCAGAATATCAGATATTGATTCAGGGATTCAATGAGTTAAAAAAGTAAGTTGGGATTTTTCAGTTTATTTTGAGAATTATGTGATAATTCTATTTCCATGTTGCTGACAAAGCATAAACCGATTCCCCATTTTCAGACCCTATTTATAAGTGATAGAGTAAAACATTATAGATTGGAAAAATTTAAGAAGGCAGAATTGAAATAGTAATGGATAACTCTATCTTTACACGAGCATTAGTCATTTTGTGATAGGATAACATTTAAGGAATTATCTATAAGTGTTAAGAGTTCGTTGCATGTTTGTTTAGTGTCTACCGTAGTGGGCGAGGGGAGCTTAGTTTTATGATACAAGTTAAGTGATATGTATTTTAATGTTAAAAATCCAATTAACAAAATAATAGTAATTGCATTTTACCTTTAATTCATTTAATATAAATGTTAAATAACTGACTACTCTTCACAGCAAGCTGTGGAGGTTCTAACTGATGATATTTTGCAGTA
>ENA-ORUA01000208-ORUA01000208.1-human-gut-metagenome-genome-assembly--contig:-NODE-208-length-63334-cov-8.266234_pt1 | contig 63334 bp, 53 predicted proteins | sample MGYA00242076_ERZ509201 | MGnify/ENA primary metagenome ERZ509201 (study PRJEB26280, sample SAMEA2338863) | human gut metagenome | biome: human gut; feature: human-associated habitat; material: faeces...
TTTTCCAATCTGCGCTGGTACACGGACGATGGCTATTCTGGTGCGAACTTCCAAAGACCGGGCTTTCAATCCATGCTTGCGGACATTGAAGCCGGGAAAGTGGCTACCGTTATCGTAAAGGATATGTCACGGTTAGGGCGAAACTACCTGCAGGTGGGAATGTATACCGAGATGATTTTCCCACAAAAAGGCGTCCGCTTTATCGCCATCAACGATGGAGTAGACAGCGCACAGGGCGACAATGATTTTGCCCCTCTGCGGAACATTTTCAACGAATGGCTGGTGAGAGATACGAGTAAGAAAATCAAAGCTGTAAAACGGTCAAAAGGCATGAGCGGCAAGCCTGTTACGAGCAAACCCGTGTACGGCTACCTCATGGACGAGGACGAAAACTTCATCATTGACGAGGAAGCCGCACCCGTGGTCAAGCAGATATACCGTCTGTGCCTTGCCGGGAACGGTCCGACCAAGATAGCCCGTATGCTGACCGAGCAGGAAATCCCAACGCCGGGAACGCTGGAATACCGCAGGACGGGCAGCACACGCCGCTATCACCCCGGCTATGAGTGCAAATGGGCGACAAATACCGTGGTGCATATCCTTGAAAACCGGGAGTACATGGGCTGTTTGGTGAACTTCAAGACGGAGAAACCGTCCTACAAGACCAAGCACAGCATAGAAAATCCCATTGAGAAACAGGCAATTTTCGAGAACCACCATGAGCCTATCATCGACACCCAGACATGGGAGCGTGTGCAGGAATTACGCAAACAGCGCAAGCGTCCGAACCGCTATGATGAAGTGGGCTTGTTCTCTGGTATGCTCTTTTGCGCGGACTGCGGCAGCGTCATGTATCAGCAGCGTTACCAGACCGATAAGCGGAAACAGGACTGCTATATCTGCGGGAACTACAAGAAGCGCACCCATGACTGCACCGCACATTTTATCCGCACCGACCTTTTGACTGCGGGCGTTCTCTCCAATCTACGGAAAGTGACGAGCTATGCGGCAAAGCATGAAGCCCGGTTTATGAAGCTGCTGATCGAGCAGAACGAGGACGGCGGCAAACGCCGGAACGCCGCCAAGAAAAAGGAACTGGAAGCTGCCGAAAAGCGTATCGGTGAACTTTCCGCTATTTTCAAGCGGCTGTATGAGGACAGCGTAAGCGGTCGCATTTCTGACGAGCGTTTCACGGAGCTTTCGGCAGACTATGAAGCCGAACAGCAGGAATTGAAAGAGCGTGTTGCCAGAATACAGGCGGAGCTTTCCAAAGCACAGGAAGCTACCGTAAACGCAGAAAAGTTTATGAACATTGTCCGCAAGCACATGAACTTTGAAGAACTGACCCACACCCTCTTACGTGAGTTTGTAGAGAAAATCGTTGTGCATGAGTGCAGCTACGATGAAAACGGCACACGCAGACAGGATATTGAGATTTACTATTCTTTCGTCGGCAAGGTGGACTTGCCCGAATGACCGCCTGCCCTATCCGATACCAAAGACAAGTACCGGATAGGAAAGGCAAAATTTTTTACACTTCTATTACTTCTTTATCACACATAAGCAAATACGCACCGGATGTATTGTCCGGTATCTCCGAGGATGACTGGCGGTGTTCTACCGTATCCGGAAGTATCTACGGAGTACCGATGAACAAGGATAAGGCACAGGGGCGTGGCTTTGAAATGGTAAAATCCATTGCGGATGAACTGGGAATCGACTACTCCACTCCATGGACTTACGAAGATTTGGATGCTAATCTAAGAAAAGTAAAAGAAGCATATCCGGATATGTATCCCCTGGTTCCCAACGGCGGAACAATGATCTATCCGGCATGGGCATGTGACGTGCTGAGCGATGATCTGGGCGTACTGGAAAATGCACTTTCCGACAGTACCCAGGTAGTGAATTTCTACGATACAGATTCCTTCAAGGAATATTGCAAGTGGGTATACCAATGGGCACAGGAAGGTCTGATGATGCCGGATGCAGTCAATACCACAGAAGGGTATCAGGAATTCTTCAACTCAGGTGTCGGTTTTGGTACTTTCACTTCCTTCAAGGCAGGATTTGAAGCAGAAGAGACCAGAAAATGCGGTAAAGACATCGTAGTAGTACAGATGGAGAACGGTGCACCCCATTCTACCACAAGCATGGTAAATGCAAGCTGGTGCATTGCTAATAACAGCAAGAACCCTGAAAAGGCAATGCAGATGCTGAATTTGATGTATACCAACCCTGAAGTATCCAACCTGTTAGTTAACGGTATCGAAGGCGACAACTGGGTATTCGCAGATGAGAGCAAGGGTGTGATCACCTATCCGGAAGGTGTGGATTCTTCCAATACTTCATACTCTTCCGTAGGTTGGGCTTGGCCTAATGAACAGATTACCTATGTATGGGAAGGTGATGATCCTGATGTATGGGAGCAACTGGGTGAGTTCAATAAGAATGCACAGCCCTCTCCTGCAAAAGGATTTGTATGGGATAACGCAGAAGTACTGAATGAAGTAACTGCATGTAACAATGTAGTAGAGAAATATCGTGCAGGTCTGTTGACCGGATGCTTGGATCCTGAGACAGCTATCCCCCAGATGAATCAGGAACTGGATGCAGCAGGTATCAACACCATTATCGAAGCTAAGCAGGCACAGCTGGATGCATGGCTTGCAGAGCAGAACTAAAGCACTACAAATCATAAAAATAATCGTCCAAACCTAAAATATAAGCTTTGAAGCCAAAAGAGGTCCCGCCAGTTCTTTGGTGGGACCTCTTTCAAAAGAAAGGAACAGGTAATACTCATGAATAAGAAGAGTGCTTTCGTAAAATGGAGACGTTATCTTCCTTTATATCTCATGTTGATCCCCGGTGCTGTATACATTTTTATCAACAACTATATCCCCATGGCGGGACTGATCATGGCATTTGAAAAATACGATTACAAACTGGGAATGTTTAAGAGCCCGAAGATCGGACTTGACAACTTTACTTATCTATTTGCCACAAAAGATGCACTGAATATTACCAGAAACACATTATTATATAATGCAATATTTATTATCCTGGGGAATATCCTGGCCATTACGGTAGCAATTCTGTTAAATGACGTGAGATCCAAGACGAAGAAAAAACTATATCAGACGCTGATTCTGATCCCTTATCTGATCTCCACAGTCATCGTCAGTTATATTGTATATGGCTTTTTAAATACACAGAACGGATTCATTAATAACTCTATTTTGGAGCCTTTGGGCAAGAATGGCATCGCCTGGTATTCACAGCCAAATTATTGGCCTTTAATTATTACATTCGTCTATCTATGGAAAAATTTCGGCTACAGCAGCATCATCTATTTCGCAACGGTGGTGGGAATCGACAAGACCTATTATGAAGCGGCGGTGATTGACGGAGCTACCAGATGGCAGCAGGTCAGATATGTGACACTATCCAGTCTGAAACCCACAATCATCACGCTGGTGCTGATGTCCATCGGACGTATTTTCTATTCAGACTTCGGCCTGTTTTATCAGGTACCCATGAACAGCGGAGCCTTGATCGATGTGACTAATACGATCGACACTTATGTATATCGCGGACTAACAACACTGAACAACGTGGGTATGTCGGCGGCAGCAGGCTTCTATCAGTCCATCGTTGGATTCATTCTGGTACTGACCGCCAATATGATCGTCCGCAAGGTCAGCCGTGAAAATGCACTGTTTTAAGGAGATGAGATTATGGTCATAAAAGATACAAAATACCAGGTTGTAGTCAATACCGTATTAATTATATTGTCTCTGATGTGTGTCATGCCATTTATACTGTTGCTCAGTTCTTCCATCACTTCAGAGACGGCACTGGTGAAGACAGGCTACCGGTTCTGGCCCACGGAGATCGACCTGTCCGCCTATAAATATTTGCTGATGGACAGTAGATCCATTGTCAGAGGCTACGCAATATCCTTTTTCGTGACAATTGTGGGAACACTGACGAGCCTGATGCTGACTACTTTATACGCTTACCCGTTGTCCAGAAAAAATCTGCCAGGAAGAAATATTTTTGCCTTTTATATTTTCTTTACCATGTTGTTCAACGGTGGACTAGTGCCTGGCTACATGATGTGGACACAGATGTTCCATATTAAAAATACGATATTTGCTTTGATCGTTCCCGGTTTGTTGTTAAACGCATTTAATGTCATTATGATGCGTACATACTTTACGACAAACATCCCGGAGGAAGTCCTCGAAGCGGCAAGGATCGACGGTGGCGGAGAACTCTACATCCTCACTAAAGTAGTACTTCCTATGTCGAAACCCATTATCGTGACGTTGGTACTGCTGATCGGACTGTCTTACTGGAATGACTGGCTGAATGGTCTGTACTATGTGAACCGGGATAATCTGTACAGTATTCAGGTATTGCTGAAGAAGATGATGGATGATATTGAGATGATAAAAAAGGCTTCCGCAGCCGGAGCAAGTACCATGAAGATGCCCTCCATTTCCATTCGTATGGCAGTGGCGGTCATGGGTGCACTGCCTATCATGTGTGTCTACCCGTTTTTCCAGAAGTACTTTGTCAAAGGTATTGTCATCGGAGCAGTAAAAGGATAAATAAGGAGGAAACGGAATGAGCTTTCGCAAAGATTTTGTTTGGGGCGCGGCAACAGCAGCTTACCAGATTGAAGGAGCCGCTTATGAGGACGGCAGAGGAGAATCCGTTTGGGATGTGCATTGCCATGACACGCGTAAGAACCCTGAAGGAAAACAGAATATTTTAGACGGAGAGACAGGTGATGTGTCTTGTGATTTTTACCATCATTATAAGGAAGACATTCAGAGAATGAAGAATATGGGACTGAAAGCATTCCGCTTTTCCATCAGCTGGTCCAGAGTATTGCCAGACGGTACGGGACGGGTGAATGAAAAAGGACTGCAGTTTTACAGTGATTTGGTGGATGCTTTGCTAGAGGCGGAAATTGAACCCTGGGTTACTTTATTCCACTGGGATTTTCCCCAGCAATTACAGATTCGCGGGGGATGGCAGAATCCCGAGAGCCCCGAGTGGTTTGCAGAATATACGAAGGTAATCGTGGACAGACTCTCCGACAGAGTGTCCCACTGGATGACATTAAATGAGCCCCAGTGCCATCTGATTATCGGACATGTGCAGGGAAACTGTGCTCCGAAGTTACGGCTCACCGAGCCGGAGTATCTGCTGGCAATCCATAATCACCTGAAAGCCCACGGCAGAGCGGTGCAGGTCATCCGAAAATATGCGAAGAAAAAGCCTGAGATCGGTGTGGCATTCTGCTTCGGAAGTTCGGTGCCTGTAAGCGACCAACCTGAGGATGTGAAAGCAGCAAGAATTGCCACCCTGCGGGAAGATACGAAGGACCTGTGGGCAGTCTCCTGGTGGCTGGATCCCGTCATTTTAGGACATTATCCGGAGAAAGGCATGGAAGCCTATGGCGAGAATTGCCCGGAGGAGTTACGGAATCCGGAAGACCTGAAACTGATCTCGGAACCGTTGGATTTCCTGGGAATCAACGTCTACCAGAGCGGACGAGTGGAATCGGATGGTCAGGGGGGATATCGCGAGGCGAAGAATCCCTGCGGAGCACCGGTGACTGCAATGAAGTGGCAGGTGACACCGGAGAGTCTGTATTATGTACCGAAGTTCCTGCAGGAAAAATACAAACTTCCCATCGTAATTACGGAGAACGGACTGTCCTGTCCCGACTGGGTATTCCTGGACGGTAAGGTTCATGATCCTATGCGAATCGACTTTATGCACCGCTATTTAAGCTGCCTGAAAAAAGCGGCAGAGGAGGGAACTGATATCCGGGGTTATTTTGCCTGGTCAGCTATCGATAATATGGAGTGGAACAACGGTTATACGGAGAGATTCGGATTAATCTATGTGGATTACACCACTCAAAAGAGGATCCTTAAGGACTCCGCATACTGGTACCGCGAGGTGATTGGATCGAACGGTGAAAATCTGTAAACGAACATAAAAAAGAGACTGCTATTTTGATATGCAGTCTCTTTTTTGATGCACCAGACACTTGCCATATTTAGTGGAAAAGGGGTATTATGATAAATATAAATAATAAGGAGGCTGATCCCATGAGGCCGATACCGACGATTGAAGATCCGGAGCGCTATATAGACAGTGCGTTTGTGGATTCTGCGTTTATAGAATTGAAAAGCTGTGATCTGTGGGATGTGAAAATGCTGTATCCGATCCTACATATGGACCATGCGGAAGAGAACTGCTTCGTCCGTAAGGAGATGTATGAGAGGCTGGTGAAGGCGGCGGGGAATCTGCCGGACGGTTACCGGTTCCGCATCTGGGATGCCTGGCGCCCCTTTGCACTGCAGCATGAATTGTTTGAAAAGTATTCTGTGGACATCATCCGGGATTTTCATTTAGAAGAGCTGCCGGAGGCAAAAAGGAGAGCTGCGATCTGCAAATTTGTCTCCGACCCGGTACCGGATACAAAGGTGCCTCCCGCCCATACCACCGGAGGAGCCATTGATCTGACGCTTCTGGATCCGGAGGGCAGAGAACTCCCGATGGGGTGCGGTTTTGATGCTTTTACGGATAAGACCTGTGCAGCGTATTTTGAGGCACCGGAGCATGTACAGGGGGCAGAGGACGAACAGGTCCGTGAAAACCGCCGTCTGCTTTATTATGCTATGATAGATGCGGGATTTACCAATCTGCCGTCGGAATGGTGGCATTATGACTACGGTGACCGGTTCTGGGCATATTACATGCGGAAGCCCGCAATCTATGAGGGCGTATTTACGAGGGAGGAAATTCATGGATAATCAGAAACAAAAGAAGAAAAAAAGTGTGATGGACACCTTGTCCGCTACTATGGTACTGGTGCTGATCGCACTATTGCTGGTATTTGTGGGATATACCTATCTGGCACTGAAGAACGGTTACACCTTGGATGACCTGATCGACAATATTGTGGGAAACCTCATCGGTGTGCTGGCGGCATTTCTGTTATTCGATATACTGAACAACAAGCTGACCCAGGATGCCTACGCCAGAGAGACCTCCCAGCAGATCACCAAGACGCTGATGGGAGAGCCGGAGATCCTGGATTCTTTCAGCGATGAAGATAAAAAGACTTTCCTGAAATCCACCATTACCTCCATGATAAAGGATGAAGATGCGGTGGATATGCTTTCTACCAATATGGAGAAATATTTTGACAGGGCAAGAGGCGCCAGGATCCGGAAAATGTTCGATTATACGATCAATCTGGAGCCGAATCTGACAGAGGAATATGTAAAAGCCGGTTTCCCCGGAGCCACAGACGGAAAGTATTACCTGATCGATGAGGAATTGAAGTTCAGCGTAAAGTGTCTGGGAGGAACAGACGAGAACTACACGGGCGATGTGATCAGACTCGGTTTCGCCTATGATAAAAAGAGTCTGGACGGTGGATTGCTGGAGACCGGACAGGATGCGGATTTCACCAAGAGCATTTTCAATGAGGATCTGGTGGTGGAACCGGAAGCCGTGGACTTCATCAACAGTATTCCCGCGGATAAGATACGGGATGTGATCAATGACCTGTTCATGCCGATCTTGCGAATTGACAACAGCGGAGATAATGACGACGAAGCGCAGTTCGAAGTAGAGCGAAAGAGCAACGGATTTATCCTGAAATTCAAGCTGGATTTTGACCGCAACGAGGCAAACGGGGAGCATCTGATCAGCATCTATTTCAAGATGCCCCGGGTATGGAACTCTATTTTCGAGGTGACTCTGGTGGATCCGACCAAGGAGCCCCATATCAAGCTGAAATACAAGAACGGAATGGATGTCACTATGTATTCCTATCTCAATAAGGAAAGCACTGCCAATGTCGGAGCCTGCATCCAGAGAGCCGGACTCTATGACATTGCGATCAAGGACGAGTGGATCTACCCCAAGAGCGGCGTGATCTTTCATATTAAGAAAGCGTAGAATAAATATGAAACCAAGATCTCCTCAAAGTATGCAATTATATAAAATGCTCCTATCCCGCGGCTATCCGGAAGCTTTCTGTGATCTGGTGACGAAGAATCTGAATACGGATTTTACGGCGAGCCGTATGATCGGTTATCTGTGTCATTATTCTGATCTGCCGCCGGAGGAGATCGCGGACGAAATGCTGGCGATCTTAAGTGACCGCAATCGCATTATGCAGAAGAAAGAACTGGAAAGTAATAATGCGGAATGGAATCGTATTCTGATGCAGGGACTGGACACGGAGGACGAGGCCTGAGGAAATAAACGGATTTGTTTTCGGTTGCCATTGTAGCAGATTCCGATTATAATAAAAGATTGTAACAGCAATGACACTGAATTGAGGTTTTCAATGAATATAGTAGTAGACGGATATAATATATGTTATAAAACAACCGGTACCGGCGATAAGACAGTCGTGATCTTACAGGGCTGGGGTACGGATCTGGGAGTGTATGATTCCGTAGCCGGTGTGATAGACGGCAGCAGGTACCGTGTGATCCAGTTCGATTTCCCGGGCTTCGGCGGCAGCGATGAACCGAAGGAACCCTGGGATGTAGACGGATTTGCGGATTTTTTCTGCAGATTTATGGAAGTAATGCAGGTAAAGCAGGCCACCCTCATCGGGCATTCCTACGGCGGACGCGTGATCATCAAGCTGGCAGCCAGAGAGAGCATCCCTTTTGAGATCACGAATATTATCCTGATCGACAGTGCCGGTGTCCTGCCGGTGCGGACTACTGCACAGAAATGGAAGATCCGCAAGTACAAGATCCTGAAGAAATTCCTGAACATGAAGCTGATCTATGCTATGTTCCCGGAGGTGATCGATGACTGGAGGAGCCGACAGGGATCGGCAGACTACCGCAATGCGACACCCATGATGCGCCAGTGTATGGTGAAGGCGATCAATGAGGATCTGACGGAGCTGCTTCCGAAGATCCGTCAGGAAGTGCTGCTGATCTGGGGAGATCAGGATACGGCAACTCCTATCCGGGATGCACATATTATGGAAGAGAAGATACCCAACTGCGGCCTGGCAGTGATCCCGGGAACCGGTCATTTTTCTTTCCTTGAGAAGCCGGCACAGTTCCGGGGAATTATGGAGGCATATCTGAAATGATCATACGTGTGCTGATAGCGGTCGTGCTTGCTGTTCCGGCATATTTTTATACCATGAGGTATAATATTCATATGTTCCAGCAGAACGGCTATAAGAATAAAGAACACCTTCACTGGCTGAAGAAGAAGTTCCGGCTGCAATGGATTCTCTATTTTGGCCTGGCACTGGGCATTGTGGCCTGTGTGTTTCCGTACCTTGCCCTTGAAATCTTCGAGTATCTGGTACTGCTCGTGATCATCGTGGTATATCGTGCCATGAAGCGGATGAACACGAAGAAAAAGCTGGTGTATACCGTCCGGGTCAAGAGATTGCTCGCTACGGAGCTGATCCTTACGGCTGCGGTATTCGCTCTGGTGTGTGGTTTGGGCGGAATGAAGCGGATCCCGGGACTGTGCCTGATCCTGGTATCTGTGAATCTGTTTCTGGATATTGTGGCTAATGTCATCAATCATCCCATGGAGGCGGGAATCAATCAGCATTATATCAATGATGCTGTGAGAAAGCTGAAAAGCGTCCCGGGACTTACCGTCATCGGTGTGACCGGCAGCTACGGCAAGACCAGTGTGAAGTTCTATTTGCAGACACTTTTACAGGAAAAATATAATGTACTGGTGACGCCCGAGAGTTTCAATACGCCTATGGGTGTGGTGAGGACCATCCGCGGTTCCCTGAAGCCCACCACAGAGATCTTCGTCTGCGAGATGGGTGCCCGCCATGTGGGCGATATCAAGGAGATCTGCGATATGGTGCATCCCGATCACGGTGTGATCACATCTATCGGACCGCAGCATTTAGAGACCTTTTTTAACATGGAGAATATTCAGAAGACGAAGTTCGAGCTGGCGGATGCCCTGCCGGAAGGCGGCATGCTGTTCTTGAACGGTGACAACGATTATATTCAGCAGCAGGCAGCTTCTCCCGCGTATGATCAGACCCCGGAGAAGATCTTCTATTATTCTGAGACGGAAGGGACAGGATACTGTGCCAAAGATGTGAAAGTATCCCAGTTAGGTACGGAGTTCACGGTAGTGACCCCGGACGGCGAGAGCGAGAGATTCCAGATGCGTCTCATCGGTGCCCACAATGTCATCAATGTGGTGGGGGCTATCGCAGTTGCTCATAGAATGGGCATGACGCTGCAGGAACTGCGGATCCCGGTACGCCGGATCGAGCCGGTGCCCCATCGTATGCAGATGCGGGAGCACGGTCTGGTGACGATCATCGATGATGCTTACAATTCCAACCCCGTAGGTTCCAGGGCAGCGGTCGAGACGCTGGCTATGTTTGACGGTATCCGGATCCTGATCACGCCGGGCATGGTGGAGCTGGGTGACAAGGAAGCAGAATACAATCATAAATTCGGTAACTACGCAGCGGATTGCTGCGATTACATCCTGTTAGTGGGCAGACGGCACACCGAGCCCATCAGGGAGGGCGTGTTGGAGAAGGGATTCCCGGAAGAGAAATGCCTGGTATTCGACAAGCTGGAGGAAGCTGTATCTTACGCCTATGCCATCAAAGGGCAGGGACATAAGTATATTTTATTAGAGAATGACCTGACGGATAACTATTAGACGACTCAGAGGCGATTTCGCGAAAGTGGTTCCGGATAGTTGACAGAGAGTAGTAAAATTCAGGAGGGAAAATAAATGAAGACAAGAGTAGCAATGCTGTTTGGCGGCAAGAGTGTAGAACACGAGGTATCTGTGATCTCCGGCATCCAGGCTGTCATGAGCATGGACACAGACAAATACGAAGTGATCCCGGTCTATATGACCAAGCGTAATGAAATGTACATCGGTGAGGAGATCGGCAAGATCGAATCCTATAAAAATATCGACGAACTGTTGAAAAAATCCCAGAGAGTGATCATGACCAATGAGGATGGAAAGGTATTCCTGACGCCATTCCCGGTGAAGCTGTTCGGCGGGAAGAAACCGGTAGAGATCGATGTGGCTTTCCCCGTAGTCCATGGTACCAATGTGGAGGACGGCGCTTTCCAGGGTTACCTGAAGACCATAGGCATCCCCTTCGTGGGCTGTGATGTGACCGCATCCGCCATTGGTATGGACAAATACATCATGAAAGCTGTATTAAAGGAGTGTGATGTTCCGGTACTGGATGCGCAGCTGTATACTCTGTCGGATTATGCGCAGATAGAGACTCTGCTCGACAAAGTGGAAAAAGGACTGGGATATCCGGTAATCGTAAAACCGGTCAACTTAGGCTCCAGCGTAGGCATCAGTGTAGCTAAAAATCGTGTGGAACTGACCCACTCCGTCGATGATGCGTTCAAGTATGCGACCAAAGTGCTGGTGGAGCACGCCATCACCAATTTACGTGAGATCAACTGCTCGGTACTGGGAGATGAGAATGACGCTATTGCTTCCGAGTGCGAAGAACCCCTGCACACCAAAGATATCTTAAGTTATGAAGATAAATACGTCAGCAATGCCAAGGGCAGCGGCTCCAAGGGCATGGCGAGCGTATCCCGCAAAATTCCGGCAGAACTGTCTCCGGAGAAGAGAGAGGAAGTCCGGGAGCTGGCAGTCAGATCCTTTAAAGCACTGGGCTGTAACGGTGTGTCCCGTATCGACTTTATGATCGATGAGGACAACGGTAAGCTGTATTTTAACGAGATCAATACCATCCCGGGATCTCTGGCATTTTATCTGTGGGAGCCGGTAGGAGTTCCTTACAAAGAGCTTCTGGACCGTATGATCCAGCTGTCTTTGAAGAGAGCCCGCACCGAGGAGAGACTGACCTTTACCTTTGACACCAATATCTTGAATTCCGCAAGCTTTGGCGGTTCTAAGGGTGGCAAATTGTAATAGCCGGTTTATGGATTTTATGATTATTTAATATATTTTTTAGCACTCACCTCTTGCGAGTGCTAATCTATAGTGATAATATAATCTCTGTAAGAGGAACAAGCGACTGCAACAGCAGACAATTGTTTGAAAAGAGATGTGAAGTGGTCAGCCGCGCAGGGAACTGTGTGGCTGATTTTTACATGGAAAACGTCTTGGTTGTGTGGCTCACCGGTTGGGCAGAATGGAGGGAATATGACGAAGACAACAAAAAGAGATTATTATGAAGTATTGGGTGTCAGCAAGACAGCGGACGCCGCAGCGATAAAAAAAGCATACCGGAAACTGGCGAAAAAATACCATCCGGATACCAATGCAGGAGACCCTGTGGCAGAGGAGAAGCTGAAGGAAGTCAACGAAGCTTACGATGTGCTGGGGGATGAAAAAAAGAAGAAACTATATGATACTTATGGTTTTGCTGCTTTCCAGGAGGGATTTAACGAGGAGGCAGCCAGACAGTATCAGGAGCAGTTTAAGAACGGAGGCGGCTTCGGCACCGATGGATTCGGCGGCTTTGGCAACGGCACGTTCCATTACAGCACCGGAGGAAGCGGTTTCGGTACCGGGGATTTCGGCAGCTTCGGCGGGGATGAGGATATTTTTGACAATCTGTTCGGTCAGTATTTCAAGGGACAGAAAGGCTCCGGACGGGGCAGCCGGGCAAACTACCGTAGCAAAGGTCAGGATGTGGAATCCGGCATCACCATCAGTTTTGACGAAGCAATGCATGGCTGCGATAAGACCTTTACCTTAAGAGATCCGGCTACCGGCAAGTCCGAATCCGTGCAGGTGCACATTCCGGCAGGTATCGACACCGGTAAAAGTATCCGTCTGAAAGGTAAGGGCGGTGAAGGTTACTCCGGCGGTGAGAGCGGTGACCTGTATCTGAAGGTGACGGTACAGGAGAAACCGGGCTGGGAGCGTAGAGGACAGGATCTGTATACCACAGTCAATATCCCCTATACTACTGCGGCCTTGGGCGGCGAGATCCGTGTGCCCACGTTGTACGGCGATGTCATGTGCAAAGTGAAGGAAGGTACGCAGTCCGGTAGCAAGATCCGTCTGAAAGGAAAGGGCGTGGTATCCATGAAGGATAAAAATGCCCACGGCGATCAGTATGTCGTGATCCAGATTCAGGTGCCTAGGAATCTGACCCCGGCAGCAAAAGAAAAATTACAGGAATACAAGAAGGTCAGTGGATTTTGATCCACTGGCCTTTTTTAATGATAAAATTTTTCAGTAAAGGAGAAAAAACTGGAAATAAGAAAAACAGGTGATTATAATATTCATTCATAAATAGAATAAACCAAAGAATTCACACAGGAGGAAATGAATTATGTTGAAATGTTTAAAAAAGATTGATAAAGCAAAAACCGGTATTTTCGCAGCAGGCGTTCTGTTCGGAACCGCAGGTATCAAAGTACTGTCCAGCAAGGATGCGAAGAAGCTGTACACCAACTGCACCGCAGCTGTTCTGCGCGCAAAAGAGTGTGTCATGAAGACTGCGACCACCATCCAGGAGAACGCAGAGGATATCTACGCAGAAGCTCAGCAGATCAACGAGGACAGAGCAGCACAGGCAGCAAAAGAGTATGATGGTGAAGCAGAAGCAGCAGAGACTGCAACAGAAGAATGATCCCTTCATGAAAGCAGGCATAAATTATGAGATTTGTGATCAAGCATGAGATAAAGGGGAGACTCAGGGTTCACATTTTACAGAGCCGCATGAGCTTTGCGCAGGCAGATACACTGCAATACTATCTGGACGGACAGAAGAATATTGTCAGTGCCAAAATTCAGGAGCGCACCCTGGATGCCACGGTAGTCTATACCGGTTCCAGGGAGGAAGCACTGAAGACACTGGAGAATTTTACGTATCAGGGTACGGAAGTGCCGGAGAACTATCTTGCTAATTCCGGCAGAGAGATGAACCGGGAATATAAGGATCAGTTGATCAATAAAGTGGTAATGCATTATGGGATCAGGCTGTTTCTGCCCATGGATATCCGTTCCGTGATCACCACAGTGAAGTCTTTCAAATATCTCTGGCACGGCGTGAAGACTCTGGCGAAGGGGAAGATCGAAGTGCCGGTACTGGATGCCACTGCTATCGGTGTATCTGTGCTGCGTGGTGATTACAACACCGCAGCCTCTGTGATGTTCCTGTTAGGCATCGGCGAGATCCTGGAGGAGTGGACGCACAAAAAGTCTGTCGGTGATCTGGCGAGGAGCATGTCCTTAAACATTGACAAGGTATGGGTTGTGAGCGACGGACAGGAGATCCTGGTGCCGTCCACATCCATTAAGCCGGGTGATCTGGTAAGGATCCACATGGGCAATGTGATCCCCTTCGACGGTACAGTGACGGACGGAGAAGGCATGGTGAACCAGGCATCGCTCACCGGAGAATCCGTTCCGGTGAGAAAAATTCCCGGTGGAACTGTCTATGCCGGAACTGTGGTAGAAGAAGGTGAACTGACTATCTGTGTGAAAGAAAACGGCGGTTCCAGCAAATATGAGAAGATCATGACCATGATCGAGGAATCCGAGAAGCTGAAATCCTCTCTGGAGGGTAAGGCAGAGCACCTGGCAGATAAGCTGGTACCCTATACTTTCTTAGGCACCGGTCTGGTATGGATGTTCACACGGAATGTGACCAAGGCATTATCCGTGCTGATGGTAGATTTCTCCTGCGCACTGAAGCTGTCCATGCCGTTAGCGGTATTGTCTGCGATCCGAGAGGCAAGCACCTACGAGATCACGGTAAAGGGCGGCAAATACTTAGAGGCTATGGCAGATGCCACGACCATCGTATTTGACAAGACTGGTACTCTGACCAAGGCACAGCCTACCGTGGCGGATGTGGTATCCTTTAACGGACAGCCCGCAGAGGAACTGCTTCGGATCGCCGCCTGCCTGGAGGAGCATTTCCCGCATTCCATGGCAAAGGCAGTGGTGCGGGAAGCAGCCCGCAAGGAGCTGGTACATGAAGAACTGCATACCAAAGTGGAATATATCGTAGCCCATGGAATCTCTTCTACTCTGAACGGCAAGAAGATCATCATCGGCAGCTACCATTTCGTATTTGAGGATGAGCAGGCACAGATCCCGGAGGGCAGGCAGGAGCTGTTCGATCAGCTGTCTGAGGAATACTCCCGCCTGTATATGGCAATAGACGGTAAGCTGGCTGCGGTGATCTATATCGAGGATCCTCTCAGAGAAGAGGCCGCTGAGGTGATCAGGCAGTTAAAAGGCCTGGGGATTGGCAAGGTCGTTATGATGACAGGCGATAGTGATCGTATCGCGAAATCCATTGCTAGAATCGTCGGTGTGGATGAGTATTATTCCGAAGTATTGCCGGAGGACAAGGCAAAGTTCGTGGAGCAGGAGAAGCAGGCAGGCCATAAGGTCATTATGATCGGTGATGGTATCAATGATTCCCCGGCATTGTCAGCGGCAGACGTAGGGATTGCTATCAGCGAGGGCGCACAGATCGCCAGAGAGATCGCGGATGTGACCATCGGTGCGGATAATTTACAGGAAGTAGCGACACTGAAGGAGCTGAGCAATGCCCTGATGGAGCGGATCCATAAAAATTATCGCATGATCGTAGGGATCAACACCGGACTGATCATTTTAGGTGTGGCAGGTATCATTCCTCCCACCACTTCCGCTCTTCTGCATAATACATCTACCCTGTGGATCAGCACCAAGAGCATGAAGAACCTTTTGGATAGAGAAGAAGCATAAAAAGAGAAAAAGCATAAAAAGAGAAAAAGCAAAGGCCATTGTGAGAGAAAAAGAGAACTCCTCGCAATGGCTTGTGTTTTACTTTATAGTAAGTTGCTGCTAACTAAAACATGTAATACAAAAAAATGTAATACAATTTGAATAGAATGTACGGCACTTTTGTAGGAATTATATGTTGCATATTTGCAGATGCTTGTATATAATGATATAGTAATTCCTAGTTGTACGCTAGAGATAGGAGGAAGTATATGTCAGAACAATTATTACAGGTGCGTAACTTGTCCGTAAGTGTAGAGGACAAGCCCATCCTTCATGGAATAGATTTAGAGGTTCGTCCCGGAGAGACCCATGTCCTCATGGGACCCAACGGTGCAGGCAAATCCACACTGGGTTACACCATCATGGGAAGTCCCCGTTATGAGGTGACCGGTGGTGAGATCCTGTTCAAAGGAAAACAATTATTGGAAGAGACCGCAGACCAGAGAGCCAAGGATGGTATTTTCCTGTCCTTCCAGAATCCCCTGGAGGTACCCGGAGTATCGCTTCGGAATTTCATCCGTAATGCCGTGGAACAGAGAAGCGGTTCCCGCATCAAGCTGTGGACCTTCAAAAAGGAACTGGAGCAGGCAATGGAAGTATTGCAGATGGATCCTTCCTACGGGGACCGTGATCTGAACGTGGGATTCTCCGGCGGTGAGAAGAAAAAGGCAGAGATCTTACAGTTACTTATGTTAAAACCCTCTCTGGCAATCTTAGATGAGACCGATTCCGGTCTGGATGTGGATGCGGTACGTACGGTATCCAAGGGTGTGGAAGAGTACCAGAAGGACAAAAAAGGTGCGCTGCTGATCATCACCCACAGCACCAGAATCCTGGAGTCTCTCCATGTGGACAAGACCCATGTGTTGGTGAATGGTAAGATCGTGGCATCCGGCGACGCTTCCCTGGTAGACGAGATCAACGAGCATGGTTTCGAACGTTTTCTGGAAGCATAAGGAGGTTGACGATCTGAATGAGTGAACGTGAAAAGACATACGTGGAAGACGTCAACAGAAGCATTTATGATATCCGTAATGAGGAGAAGGACGTCTATCGTATTAAAAAGGGACTGACTCCCAATATTGTGGCGGAGATTTCCGAGAAAAAGAAGGATCCCGCATGGATGGCAAATTTCAGATTACAGTCTCTGCAGATCTATAATGAGATGGAAGTTCCCGACTGGGGTCCCTCTATTGAGGGTCTGAACATGGAAGACATCGTAACCTATGTAAAACCTAATACCCATATGAGCGCCAAATGGTCCGAAGTGCCGGAGGACATCAAGGATACCTTCGAAAAATTGGGGATCCCACAGGCGGAGCGGAAGTCCCTCGCCGGTGTGGGCGCCCAGTACGATTCCGAGCTGGTATATCACAATGTCAGGGAAGAAGTGGCAGCCCAGGGCGTAGTCTATACCGATATGGAGAGTGCCCTGAACGGGGAATATGCGGATATGGTGCGGAAACATTTTATGAAGCTGGTAACACCCAGAGATCACAAATTCGCAGCGCTACACGGTGCTGTGTGGTCCGGCGGTTCCTTCGTATATGTTCCCCCCGGAGTGTCCGTGACGATCCCTTTGCAGTCCTATTTTCGACTGAACGCACCGGGAGCCGGACAGTTCGAGCATACCCTGATCATTGTGGACGAGGGTGCATACCTGCATTTTATCGAAGGCTGTTCCGCCCCGAAGTACAACGTGGCGAACCTCCATGCCGGCTGTGTGGAGCTGTTCGTGGGGAAAAATGCAAAACTGCGTTACTCCACCATTGAGAACTGGTCCAAGAATATGTACAATCTGAACACCAAGCGGGCGCTGGTGGAAGAAGGCGGTACCATAGAATGGGTATCCGGTTCCTTCGGATCCCACGTATCCTATCTGTACCCCATGAGCGTGCTGAACGGTAAGGGAGCGAGAGCGGAATTTACCGGTATTACTTTCGCCGGAGCCGGACAGAATCTGGATACCGGTACGAAAGTGGTTCACAATGCACCGGAGACCACTTCTTATATCAACACGAAGTCCATCTCCAAGGATGGCGGGATCAGTACGTTCCGAAGCTCCGTGGTAGTGAAAAACAGTGCGGCAAAGAGTAAATCCGCCGTATCCTGTCAGTCCCTGATGCTGGACGACAAGTCCCGTTCCGATACCATCCCGGCGATGGATATCCGTACCCAGGATGCCGATATCGGGCATGAGGCGAAGATCGGCAGGATCAGCGACGAGGCAGTGTTCTATCTGATGTCCCGCGGTATCTCCGAGGAGGACGCCAGAGCCATGATCGTCAGCGGCTTCGCGGACAATGTATCGAAGGAGTTGCCGTTGGAATATGCGGTAGAGATGAATAACCTGATCCGCCTGGAGATGAAAGGCAGCATCGGGTAAAGGGAGGACAGAATATGGAAAAAGAATATAATATGACCATCAACCGACTGCCCTCTAAGACATGGAACTGGCTTCGCATGAACGAGACGCAGTTGGAGAGAATAGAGATCCCCGCGGCCGGAGAGGCAAAAGTCACTCTGCCGGAGAAGATAACGACCGCTGAAAACGAAGGATCTAAGCCCTGGAATGCGGATTTGGCAGGGATTGCCTCCGGTATGGGGGAAGATATGGACGGTCTGCTTGCCGCAGCGGGAGTAAAAGCAAAACATTATGAGGTGCCCGCGGATGTGACAGAGGTGCAGCCGTTACTGCTTGATTATGCCTATGCACAGAACAGCTTACAGGCGGGAGCTGTAGCGGTAAAAGCAGGTAAAAACAGTGAGATCACCGTGATCGAGGACTTTGCTTCCGACAGGGAGGCGTCAGGTCAGGCAGCGATATCCACCAGACTGTATCTGGAAGAAGGCGCGAAGCTCCGGCTGATCCAGGTGCAGAGACTGGGCAGTGAGTTTACTTTTATGAATGATATCGGTGCCCTTTGTGAGGAGAAGGCTTCCCTGGAAGTGATCCAGCTGATCCTGGGCGGGAAGAATACCTACCTTGGATGTAAGACCACTCTGCAGGGCAGAGAGAGCAGCATGAATGCCGATACCGCTTATATTGTAGACGGCGAAGGCAGACTGGATATGAATTATGTGGCTCTGCATGAGGGGAAAAAGACCCAGAGTAATATGCAGGCCGGAGGTGTGTTAAGAGATCATGCCTTCAAATTATACCGCGGCACCATTGACTTCAAATGGGGTGCCAAGGGTGCAGTAGGCAATGAAAAAGAGGACGTACTGTTATTGTCCAATGATGTGGTGAACCAGACCATTCCCCTGATCCTCTGTGCGGAGGAAGATGTGGAAGGCAATCACGGTGCCACCATCGGTAAGCTGGATGATGAGCTGCTGTTCTACTTAGAGAGCCGCGGCATGAACAGAGAGCAGATCTATGAGATGATGGCGATGGCGAAGGTGGATGCGGTCTGCCGTAAGATCCCTGACGCTTCCACACAGGCAAAGGTACAAAAGTTCCTGGGCAGAGCCGTGGAAGAAGAGGAAGCGCAAAGAGTAAGATAACAGGAGGAAGTATGAGTATTTCAGTCAACGAGATCCGCAAGGATTTTCCTCTGCTGGAGAATCAGAAAGTGATCTATCTGGATACCGCAGCGACTTCGCAGAAGCCGGTCTGTGTCCTGGAAGCAGAGCGGGAATTTTATGAAAAATACAATGCCAATCCCCTGCGCGGATTATACGAGCTGGGAGAGGCGGCAACCGAAAAATACGAAGAAGCCAGAGAGACGGTAAGGGAGTTTTTGAATGCGAAGGAAGCGGCGGAGATCATCTTCGTCCGCAATGCCACGGAAGGTTTAAACCTGGTGGCGTACAGCTTCGGCTCCCTGGTACTGAAACCGGGAGATGAGATCCTGGTGAGCATTATGGAGCACCATAGCAATCTCCTGCCCTGGCAGCAGGCGGCAGCCAGGACCGGAGCAGTGGTGAAGTATCTGGAGTGCACCGAAGACGGAAAATATACTGAGGAAGCTTTTAAGGAGGCGCTGAGCGACCGAACGAAGATCGTTGCCATGACCCAGGTATCCAATGTGCTGGGCTGCAAAAATGATATCAGGCGTTTTGCACAGCTGGCACATGAGGCAGGCGCTTATTTCGTGGCAGACGGAGCCCAGAGCGTGCCCCATATGGCAGTGGACGTACAGGATCTGGATGTGGATTTTCTGGCATTTTCCGGGCATAAAATGTACGCTCCCATGGGAATCGGTGTGTTATATGCGAAGAGAGAGCTGTTAGAGCAGATGCCCCCGTTTTTATGCGGTGGAGAAATGATCGATTCCGTCAGCCGTACAGGAGCCGTGTGGGCAGAGGTGCCTCATAAGTTCGAGGCAGGTACGGTGAACGGTGCCGGTGCTTATGCCCTCGCAGAGGCTATCCGTTATGTGCAGAAGATCGGCTTTGATTTCATCGAAGAGAGAGAAGCAAAGCTGACAAAACTGCTGATGGATGGGATGAAGGAGATCCCTGCGGTGCATATTTTAGGATCACAGAAAGCGGAGGATCATCACGGTATCGTGACATTTAAGCTGGACGGCGTGCATCCCCATGATGTGGCATCTGTTTTAGATGCAGATCACATCGCAGTCCGGGCGGGACATCACTGCGCCCAGCCGTTACTACAGCACCTGAAAGTGTTGTCTACCACCAGAGTGAGTCTGGGCGTCTACAATACGGAAGAAGAGATACAGGCATTTTTAACAAGTCTTGCCGGGATAAGGAGACAGATGGGCTATGGAGAATAAAACGTTTTATAATGAGATCCTGACGGAGCACAACCTGCATCCGTATCACAAGCACAAGCTGGAGGATGCGAACCTGGTGTTAGAAGGTGTCAATCCCAGCTGCGGCGATGATATTTTTCTGGAACTGAAGGTGGAGGACGGTGTAGTCGTGGACGGTGCCTTTGAAGGAGACGGCTGTGCCATCTCCCAGGCTTCCGCGGACATGATGCTGGAACTGGTCATTGGTAGAAGTAAGGAAGAGGCACTGCATCTGGCAGATCTGTTCCTCAAGATGATCAAGGGAAGTATCACCGATGAAGAGAAGGATGAGCTGGAAGAGGCCTCCGTGCTGCAGGATATCGCCCACATGCCCGCCAGAGTAAAATGTGCGGTGCTTGGCTGGCATACTATGCAGGAATTATTGAAAACAGAAGAAAAATAGCTGATAAAAAGATAAAGATACATCTTGCACGCCCTTTTTGGATACGCTACAATGAAAAAAGAAGTGTAAGAAAAGCGGGGGGCTGTGCATGTTCCACATAGAGCTTATCATTGAATTCCTGGAAAACGTGATGAACAATATTGTCCAGGTGGCAATACTGTTCTTTGAATTTGTCGGAGTGATCGTTATTATTCTCTCCGGTCTGAAAGGGTTTTATAATTATGTGCGGCGGGTGCCGGATATGAAGATCACCCTGGCGCAGGGGCTTGCTGTAGGTCTGGAATTCAAGTTGTGCAGTGAGATCCTTAAGACCGTTATTGTCAGAGACTGGAAGGAGATCGTTACCGTAGCCGGTATCATCGGACTTCGTGCGGCACTGACTTTCCTGATCCATTGGGAGATCAAGGAAGAGAAGAATCATTCCTAAAAATCGGCAGCTGATGAAAATCGGTTGCTTTTTTTTAGAATGATTTCCGGTTACCCAACAAAAGTCAATAAGTTTATCCAGATAAAGAGATTAAATTTGTAATGGTATATAGGTTAAATTTGCACCTTGGAAAAAAGCTGTCAGAGGACTAACATATAACGATAAAGTATGTATTTATAAAAAAGTGTAAAGAAATGCTAAAAAATCCTTTGCATTTGATACTTTGACGTGCTAAAGTTATCAATAGCATGAACGTAAATGCAATCATTTACACATGTTTAAAAGGAAATCAGAATGGAATTACAAAAGATACTTACTCCCGGGGAAGCGCTTGGGCGTGTCCTGCGATCTTATCAGACTTACTACAACATTAAAACAGAAGCTGTAGAACCGCCATTCGCAGCAGAGGCGATCTTCGGATCCCATAATGAGCAGTATTTTCTGATCAAGAAAGCCAAGGTGGCAGATATTGACACCAACGAGACAGTGTATTTTGCTACAGAAGAATCTTTATCTAAGGAACGTCTTCTGGAACTGGACGCTATCGCCTGGGAGCGGGGAACTGCAAATGTGCAGCCGTCTTCCCATCACAGGAACAGTGATGTCGTCCTGATCATTCTGACCGCTCATGCCGGGGAGGATGCTCTCGCACAGGTGAAAAAGTGCAGGCATTATCAGAGTTACCTCTGGGGATTCCATGGCTGGAGCAATTATCGTCTGATTGTCGCCGAGCTGTCTTCGGGTCGGATCGTCCACAACCGCCACGGACAGATTCTGAAGAAGCTCGTAAAAAAGGCAATACAGTAAATACAAGGGACAGAAATTCCAAATATCGGGCATGCTTGCATGGCAAGATATTTGAATTTATGGACCGAAAAACTGTGAGGAAGTAGTAATTTACGAAGTAAATTAACGAATTCCGAACAGTTTAGAATTGCGAGAGCAGTATTTTGCGGAGCAATTCGTGTATTTACAAAAATTAAATCTGTGTATTAAGAAAAGGAGAAACACAAATGACAGCATTATTAATCGTTGTAGCCGCTATTTGTTTGTTGTTTATCGGCTATGTGTTCTATGGCTCCTGGCTGGCAAAACAGTGGGGCATCGATCCTACCAAGAAGACTCCTGCGATTGAGAAGGAGGATGGTGTGGATTACGTCGCAGCTAAGCCTGCTGTACTTATGGGCCATCATTTTTCATCTATTGCCGGAGCAGGCCCGATCAACGGACCGATTCAGGCTTCCATCTTCGGATGGGTTCCCGTATTCCTGTGGTGTATCATCGGTGGTATTTTCTTTGGCGGTCTGCAGGACTTCGGATCTTTATTCGCATCTATCAGACATGACGGTAAATCTGTAGGTGAGATCATCGAGGATTCCATGGGATCCAGAGCTAAGAAGCTTTTCATCATTTTCGCACTTCTGGTGCTGATCCTGGTAATCGCTTCCTTTGTTAACATCGTGGCAGGTACTTTCCTGACTGCGGCAGACGAAGCTGGCAAGACCGCTTTCGGTTTCGTGACCAATCCTACCGGCAATCAGTCTACCGCAATGATCTCTCTGCTGTTCATCGTTCTGGCTATTATTTATGGTTATGTGACCAACAGAATGGGTGTCAAGACTCTGCCCGCTACCATCGGTGGTATCATCGGTATCGTAGCTATTACTGTTTTAGGTCTGAACGTTGGTTTTGCTATGAACCGTATCGCATGGATCGTATTTGTAGGTGTATACATCGCAGTGGCTTCCCTGGTTCCCGTATGGATCCTGTTATAGCCCCGTGACTATCTGTCCAGCTTCCTGCTGTATGCTATGATCGGTCTGGCATTCATTGGTGTCGTTGCCGGTGCTTTCACCGGTACTGTTTCATTTGATATCCCCGCGTTTAATGGCTGGGAGCCCAAGGCAGGACAGACATTGTTCCCTATGCTGTTCATCACTGTAGCATGTGGTGCATGTTCCGGTTTCCACAGCCTGATCGCTACCGGTACTTCTTCCAAGCAGTTAGCGAGCGAGAAGGATGCCAAGGCTATCGGTTACGGCTCCATGCTGATCGAGTCTGCTCTGGGTATCATCGCGCTGGTAGCAGTCGGTGCAGTATATCAGAAGTATTTAAACGGTGAGTTCGGATCTCCCGCAGCTGCATTCGCTGCAGGTATTGCATCCATGTTCGGTACCGAGACCTCCAAGGCATACGGTACGATCTACGCACTGCTCACACTGTCTGTATCCGTATTCGCACTGACCAGTCTGGATACCGGTACCCGTCTGAGCCGTTTCATGTTCTCCGAGCTGTTCCTGAAGGAAGGTGAAGCTACTTACAAGGATGCCAAGGGCGCACGTAAGGTGCTGGCTCATCCTCTGTTCGGTACTGTATCCATGGTACTGATCGGCTGCATCCTCGGCGGTCTGTCCTTAAGCCAGATCTGGGGTCTGTTTGGTGCAGCGAACCAGCTGCTCGCAGGTATCGCTCTGATGGCAGTAGCTGCATGGCTGGGTGAAGTTGGTAAGAACAACAAGATGTTCTTCTTCCCTATGGTATTCATGCTTGCTGCAACCCTGACCAGCCTGGTGATCACCGTGATCAACAAGTGCAAGGCGATCGGTGCCGGCACTGCTGCATGGGGTGACTGGTTCCAGCTGTTCTTCGCAGCTGCAATGGCAGTTCTGGCAATCTTCCTGGTAGTGGAAGGTGCACAGACCTTCGTTAAGCAGATGAAAGAAAAGAAAGCGAAAAAGGCTGCTTGATCAGAGAAACAAAAGACAAATAAGAAATCCCGGAGACTGTGTGAAGTCTTCGGGATTTTTTTGATCAGTGTGACAGCCCGCATCGTAACATCCGGAAGATTGCGGCTGTTCTTGAGTAAATGGAAAGAATTATAATAGGTTTAATGTTCGAAGAAGGCAACCGCAACAGCTCCGGGACCTACATGGGTTCCGATGGTGGCTCCCAGAGTGCTGATGGGAAGTTCCTTTGCGTAATCCTTCCACAGATGTTCGCTGTCGTGAATGTATTTTTGCAACAGCTCATCACTCAGACCGGTATAACCCAGACAGAAAGGACGGGAGAAATCCACACCGTCAGCTTTTTCTATCTCACGGATCAGAAAGTTACTGCCGTTCTTGGAACCGCGGGCTTTCCCGAGCATAATGATCTCACCGTCTGAGACAGCGACCACAGGCTTGATGGCCAGTGCACCGCCGATGAATGCCACGGTAGAGGAGATACGTCCGCCTTTTTTCAGGTATTCCAGGGTGTCTAAAAGTCCCATCGTGTGGATCTTGGATTTCTCCTTTTCGAGAATGCTGACAATTTCTTCTGCGGATTTTCCCTGATCCTTTAATTGCAGACCATATTCTACCAGAATGCGTTCTCCTATGGTGGCATTCATGCTGTCTACGACGAATACCTTACCCTCATAATCTTCAGCAGCGATCCGGGCACTCTGGCAGGTGCCGGACAATTTGCCGGAGATGGTGATCACGATGACGGTCTCTCCCGCGGAGACTGCCTGCTCATAAGCGTCTTCAAAGACAGCGGGAGATACCAGACTGGTGGTGGGGAGAGTGTCACATTCGATCAGCTTTTCGTAGAATTCTCTGTGACTGATGGTGACTCCGTCAGCATATTCGTCGTCGCCGAAGCGTATGTGCAGCGGCAGGATGGTGACATCCTCCCTGGGGTGGTTCATATCAGATGCGGAGTCTGTGATAAAACGTATTTTTTCCATAGTGTAAAATTCCTGTGCTTTCTATAATAGTAATATACTGGATTTCAAAATTCTGACTTTTCTGCGATGAAGCAGCCGGCTGGAGCCTCACGTGTCCGTGGCGCAGATATGGCCTGCGTCTCGGGGATCAACTCTCTTTGGGATGTTCGGAAGGGAACTCAGCAAGGTACTGTTCCAGATTATGGGAAATCCTCTCCAGGGAATCGTAGAGATTCACCCGCTGTTCCTCTGTCATGCCGTCTCCACCGTGAGCCAGTGCAGAGTAGATCCGGGAACCGATTTTTTTGACAACCGTGCCGCCTTCCTCTGTCAGATAGTATACAGTACGGTAGGAACGCTTGTTTTGCGGCAGCTCACAGGACACCAGGCCTTTAGCACTTAACTGGCTTAATGTCCGGGAAATGGCAGCTTTATCTTCCTTGCAAAGCTCTGTTAGCTGTGTGGCAGTCAGCCCCTCCGGGTGTTTTCCCAGGTGATACAGACACATAGTGTAACCTGCTTTTAAGTCTAATTGCCCCATTTCCAGTTCTTTTAATTTCTGCAGATAACGATGCAATTCCGTGATCGATACAACGAATCTTTCAAAACGATCCTGCATGGATAATCCTCCTGTAAAAAGTTGATAAAACAACAACTTTATGAAGTGTAACATATGGATGTTGACAAGTCAACAAAAAAAGGAAACAAAAAATACCTTATCCATTAAGATAAGGTATTAATAAAAACAAACTATGCAATTTCCAGACGTTGTTTTATTTTGCGGACATCATTTTCTAATACGTTGAGACGGACACGTATCAATTCGTCATCTTCTTTGACTTTTAATGCCTGATCGAATTTGCGGGATAAATCTAAATGAGCTTCCGCAATCGTACAAATATTGCGGCAGACTTCATTCTCAAGAGTCAGCTCTATATTAGTGATGCGGCGCTCCATGGAAATCTGACCGGATTCCAAATTGGAAACCCGTTGTTCCAGTGAATCGAATCGTTGCTCAAGAGTGTCAAGCCGCTGTTCTACTTTGTCAAGCCGCTGTTCTACTTTGTCAAGCCGTTGATCTATGTGGTCTAATTTGATTACGATAGCTTCTAATAATTCCCGGTTGGTCATATACATCCCTCCTGTACCAGTATACTAGCATAGTTCGAAAGCGTTGACAATTGTGCAATACAGAGAAAAGAGTCGTTGTGCATTATCACAAAAAAAGTTTGATAAATAGTTGACAATCTCCAAAAATCGCGATATATCTAATGAAAAGGGGACAGGTAATAATAAACAATACATAGCGGAAAGGAAGATTTTTATGGTTAAGAAATTGATCCTGGTAACATCACCGCCCGCCTGCGGAAAAACTTATATTTCCAAAGCTTTGGCGAAGAGACTGCAGCATGTGGTATATTTGGACAAGGATACTTTGATCACATTGTCAAAACAGATCTTTGTGGTAGCGGGACAGCCTTATGACAGAAGCAGTGACTTTTTTGAAAAAAATATCCGTGACTATGAGTACGAGTGTGTTGTGGATCTGGCTATGGAAGCATTGGATTATGACGATATTGTATTGATCAATGCACCCTTTACCCAGGAGATCCGGGATATGGATTATATTCATAATCTGAAAGCCAAGCTTGCAGAGAAAAATGCAACGCTGGTGGTCGTATGGGTGGAAACATCTCCGGAGATCGTACATGAGCGTATGATCGCCAGAAATTCCGATCGAGATACCTGGAAGCTGGCACACTGGGATGAGTATATTGCATCCTGTGATTTCTCCATTCCGGAGAATCTGGATGATCCTAAGGTGAAGGATGATCTGATCCTGTTCCAAAATAATAATGAAGAAGAATTTGAAGCATCCATGCAGAACTGTCTGCATATCCTGGAAGAGGCCATGAAAGGCTAGAGATATCCGGCATGTATGGATTGTGCTGTGCACCGGTTTATGCTATGCTGAATACAGATCGCATATAATAGTAGAATGTACCTGTATAAAGTGAGGAAGCACAGTATGCTCAGACCTAGTATCGGTATTGACTGGGACGATGTCACCGCCCCATTTAACAGCATAGCCATCCGTATGGCAAATGAAAAATATCATCCGGAGAAGCCTTATCGCCTGGAAGAGATCACTTCCTGGGCCAATGAGGGAAGAACTTCGGTGATCAAAGAATTTTATAACGATCCCGAGCTGTACAGCCGGCAGATTCCCACGGAGGAGACAAAGCGTGGGATCCGCCGGCTGATGCAGATTGCGGATGTTTTTTTTATTACGGCGGTATCGCCGCATTTTATGGGAGTGCGGGCAGAGCAGATCATGACGCAGTTCCCGGAGCTTCTACCGGAGAATATTATATTGGGAAGTGCGAAAGACCGTGTACATTTTGATATTGTACTGGATGATGCCATTCACAATATTTTGGACAGCAAGGCAGAGTATCCGGTGTTGATGCGGAAGCCATGGAATGCCAAAATTACAGGGCTCCTGTCTGTGAATACCATGGCGGAATTCGTGTCACTGGTGCGTCAGATCATGAAAGCCTCCACTTCAAAGCCGGAGAAGATCACCGCTCCGGCGGTACTTGCACTGGTGGGACCTTCCGGCTCCGGGAAACGTGAGATCACAGAAGCTCTGTGCGGCAGCAAAGGTGGAAATACGACAGAGAGTATCAGCGCGGAGCAGTTGTTTGTGCGCCCGGTGAATTATTGCACGGAACCGGAACGTCACGGACACCGGTATGTTTCGGAAGAAGCCTTCGACCGGATGGATTTTTTTGAAAAAACAGCTTATGCGGGAGTACGTTACGGAACGAGAAAAGAAGATATCCGTGAGCTGCTGGATCAGGGGAAGTTTGCTGTGATCCCGGTGGATATGTGCGGCGCTATCGCCATGAAACGGTCTTTTCCCACGCACATTATATACGTGGCGCGCGACAAGGAAAAACTGATTGCCGACATCATAGAATCTGACTACGACACCGAGGAGAAGACCTTGCGGATCCTGTCCATTGATGCGGAAAAACGCAACCGGAAAATCTGCGATCATGTCATTCATAATGATACCATAACCAGTGATTTTGTCAGCGGTGCGGAAGAACTCAGAAAGCTGATCATGCCGGAAAGTGAAAAATGATGAGAAATATAGGAACAGTGTTGTCTGGAAACAAGATTTGGATAGGTAAAATCCAGATAGAGAAAGAGAAGGGCTTTCATCAATGGAAGAAAAACAGCTGAAATACTATAAAATGCATCATGACCTGGAGGAGCAGATCCACCGGGGAGAACTGCGGGCGGGGGATCGTGTGCCTTCTGAGAACCAACTGGCGGCTGCTTATCAGGTGAGCCGTCAGACTGTCCGGAAAGCACTGGCGATCCTGGAACAGGAAGGATATATTTATGCAATGCATGGAAAAGGAACCTTTGTATCGGAGCGGTTACGTCCCGGACATAAATCCCACAATATAGCTGTAGTGACCACTTATCTGTCGGATTATATTTTCCCGAGGGTCATTCAGGGGATTGATGATGTCCTCACGGCAGAAGGCTATAGTATTCTGCTGAAAAATACTCACAATTCCAGAAGCCAGGAAGCCAGATGTCTCGAAGAACTGTTGCAGAAGGACATCGACGGAGTCATCATCGAACCCAGTAAAAGCCAGATCAGCTGCAGGCATCTGCATTTATATGAACAGCTCGAAAGCTATGGAATTCCTTACGTGTTCATACAGGGCTGCTTCGACCGGATGGAGGACAGACCACAGGTGCTGATGGATGACTGCAGGGGCGGATATATGATCACAAAGTATCTGTTAGACAATGGGCACCGTAGTATTGCCGGAATCTTCAAGGCGGATGACATCCAGGGGCAGAACCGCCATCGCGGCTATGTGCAGGCATTACAGGAAGCGGGTATGCTCTACGATCCCGATAAGGTGATATGGTTCCATACGGAGGATAGAAAGGTACATCCCCGGGAAGGAATTCTGCGTCTACTGGCAAAGGGGATTTCACTGGATGCCGTCGTATGCTATAACGATCAGATCGCTATGCAGATCATTCCGGCACTGGCCTCCCGCGGGATCCGTGTTCCGGAGGATATTTCTGTCACCGGCTATGACAATTCATGCATGGCCATGGGAGATGGTTTTCACCTCACGACCATCGTGCATCCCCAGGAGAAGTTGGGAGAGATGGCCGCACAGCTGTTGTTGTCTCTGCTGAGAGGGGAGACCTTGCAGCCGGAGCAGAGTAAAATCCTCATCCAGCCGGAGCTCGTGGTGGGAAACTCCTGCTGCGGTAGATTGAGAGTTAGTGAAGAAGCCACGAACGCCCACGGCGAACGGAACATCACGCCTTGATGTCGCGTCTCCGGGTGTGAATTTTCTAATGAAAAGTGATACAGTGGTTCTCATCATGACGGGGTCGCCTACACGCGCCATCCATGGCGCGGATCGGCTGACGCGGACATCGTGTCCGCTTTCCCCCTGTCTATCAGCACTTTTCAAGAAAATATCAACACCCTCCGACAGACATCGCGGCATGACATTCCGTCCACCGTGGGCATTCTGTGTTTTTGGGTCTATGCAAAAAAACTGAGTTGTGAGATACTAAATTTGCTGCAAATAACACATAAAAAGCTGAATATGGGTCTATAGGGAAAAAACTGGCTCTGAGATACTCATTTTGAAGAAATTGAGTATCTGGAAAGCAAATTTTTCTCTATAGACCCATGAAATTTTTCAAGAAATCAGTAGCCCCGGCTGGGTATAAGAATAAGCAGGCCGTAAGCAGACGTCGGTACTTAGCGAGGGTACTTTCCTCGCTTATGTACCGCTACGCTCTGCGACAGAGCGCGAGCGTGCCGCGTTTCTTATACCCTGCCAAGGGCTACGGAATTATTTCACTAACTTTCAATTTACATCTCTAATGGAACGTGAAGGAATCGCCGTCCTCCACGATGCAGATCATAGTCTTGCCGGCATTGAGGACGATCTCATCACCATTGTCGTCGTAGTACCTCGTGGCGCCGTAATCGGAGGTCTTCTCCCAATTCACGTGAATCCCCCGGCCGTTCGTAAAGAACCAGCCGTCTCTCGTGGTGTCGTGGCATTGGAATGCCAGGTATCCCTCGCCCAACTCTTCATAAAAGGTATTCTGCACCAGAATATTCTTGAAAGTCAGCTGCTTGCCGGTCAATGCATCGATATGCGGTCCGTCCGTACTGCCGGACAGATGCTGGGAACGATAATAGAGACCGTCATCCTCATTGAATTCAAAATAACATCTGGTCAGAGGGTAACACCCCGACATATCGATATAAGTGGCATCCTTGGCCTTGGAACCGTACTGCCCCAGCGTATTGGGTTCAGCCTTCGTGGCAAAACGGAAATGCTCTTCGTCGGACAGCCCACGATATTCCAGACTGTAGCCTTTTTGGCCGATCACCCGCAGCAGACCGGCCCCGGAAGCATAAGCATTGTGAGGCTTGTTGCGATCCGTGGTGCGGAAAAAGGCTCCTTCATCCGTGCCGGAGGTACCGTCGATATCCTGCGTGTCCGGCTGTGCCAGCAATTCATTGATGAAAAAAGGCCCTCCGAAATGCACCAGGAACGCATCCCATTCAAATGCCCAGTAGGCATAATAATCACGCAGACTCCGGATGTTGCCGATCTTGTCCAGATCATCCCAGCCTTCATAGACTGCCATCATACGCGTCATGCGGTTCTCAACATTTGCTTCATAGAGAATGGAAGCCTCGGACAGACTATATTGAGGGATCGCGGCAGCCTCATTGGGGATCATGACAGCAATAGGGCGCGTGGCAGCAACATCGGCATCCACCCATTCATTGGTGAGACGACTGCGCACCATTCCCTCAGCGGGTGCCACCGAATCATCTTCCACCACGATCGTCACAGGATCCGGAAGCTTGTCATCGGGATCCGTCGAAGAAGCAGGACTGTTGTCCGGCAGGATCGGACTGAAAATATTATCATTATTGTTCTGTGCGCCGCAGGCGGTCAGCAACAGAGAAGCGGACAGCAGAAGCGCGGCGGCTCTGTGCCATGTCCGTTTTTTATTATTATGAGAAATCATGTAAAAGTCACCTCGACCATAATACGGTATTTATCAAAAGCGTTACCGATCAAAAAAATCCATCAAACATTATCCCTGATCAGATCACAAAAGTATAAATGATCACGCCGCAGAAAATACCTAACAGCGCACCCATGAGTACCTGCAGAGGAGTATGTCCCACGAACTCCTTCAGCTTGTCATGAGGGGAAATCTCGCTGCGGCCCATATCCTCGAAGATCTTCATCATATCATTCAGCACCTGCGCCTGGATACCGGTCTCGCGGCGTACTCCCATGGCATCGTACATCACGATGATCGCCAGGATCAGAGAGATGGCGAACTCGAAACTGCCGGCACCGTATTCGTAGCATGTCGCAGTGACCAGTGCACATACGGTAGCAGAATGCGAACTGGGCATTCCGCCGCTGCCCACCAGACGCTCCGCCACGAATTTTTTGGAAATGATCAGATGGATCAGAGTCTTCAGGATCTGTGCCACGAACCAGCCGCAGGCTGCAGTCAGAAAAATATGATTACTGAAAAATTCTTCAAAAAAAGTCATAAATAACCTCGTTTCTGCCACGCCCCATTTGGAAGGACAGGCATATATAAATTCAGTATAATCCAAAAGAAGGAAAAAGTACAGTGCCTGGCTTGAAATGATGTGGGAAGAATGGCTTGAAATGATGTGGGAAGAAACGTATAATAGTGTCATGTGGAATCTTATAACCAAAGCCTAAGGAGACCAGTAATGAGCCTGTTAAGTGTAATAGTGCCCTGTTATAATGAAGAGGAAAGTGTAGCCCTGTTTTACCGGGAACTGACGAAGAATGATCCTTTTTTCAAGGAAAAAGAAATAGAACTGGAGCTGTTGTATATCGATGACGGTTCCAAAGACGGTACTGTGCGGGAAGTGAAAAAGCTGATCGAGCAGGATCCGCGCGTGCATATTATTTCCTTCTCCAGGAATTTCGGAAAAGAAGCCGCCATGTTCGCCGGACTGGAAAAGTCGCGGGGAGACTATGTGGTCATGATGGATGTGGATCTGCAGGATCCGCCTTCCCTGTTGCCGGAAATGTTCGAATATATCTGGCAGGGATATGATTCCGTGGCTACCCGCCGCGTTACGAGAAAAGGGGAGCCGCCGATCCGCAGCTTTTTCGCCAGAAGATTTTATCATCTGATGAAGAAGATATCCCAGACCGAGATGATGGACGGTGCCAGAGATTACCGCCTGATGACCAGACAGATGGTGGATGCTATCCTTTCCATGCGGGAGTATAACCGCTTTACCAAGGGAATCTTCGGCTGGGTCGGTTTCCGTACCAAATGGCTGGAATATGAAAACGTGGAACGTGCCAAGGGAGAGACCAAGTGGAACTTCTGGAAACTGCTGGTATATTCCATAGACGGGATCACTGCTTTTTCCACAGCACCGCTGCTGATCGCCTCTTTTGTCGGGATCCTGTTCTGCGTGATCGCTTTTCTGATGATCGTATTTATCATTGTGAGGAAGCTGATCTTCGGTGATCCGGTCTCCGGCTGGCCTTCCCTGGTGTGCATTATCCTGATGACCAGCGGCATCCAGTTCTTCTGTACCGGTATTCTCGGACAGTATCTGGCGAAAGCCTATATGGAAGTAAAACGCAGACCGATCTATCTGGTAAAGGAAGAAATCTAGGCATTTTGCTGTTACAAAACAGGGGGTAAATGTAACATTTTTGCTTTCTTAACTATATTTTAACGAGAAAAAGTCTTTTCAAAAAACGACAGTTATGATATTATTTCTCTGTCAGTCACGGTAGGAGAGCAATACTCGACAAGTATAAAGGGGGACTTGTTTTGGATATTGTAGCAGTAAAAGATTCTGAACTGGAGAGATATGTAACTAAAATCATGCTGGAGATAGGGGTGCCGGCGCATCTGAAGGGTTATCACTATTTACGTGATGCAATTATTTTGTCAGGAAAAGATATGGAAGTGGTAAGCAGCGTTACCAAACTTCTGTATCCTACGATCGCAAAACATTTCAAGACCACAGACCAGAAAGTGGAACGCGCCATCCGGAATGCCATTGAGGTATCCTGGACTCGGGGAAATGTGGAGACATTTGAGAAAATATTCGGATATTCAGCAGCCAGCGGAAGGAACAGACCGACGAACAGCGAGTATATCGCACGTATCGCGGACAACATCCGACTGGATTATAAGGCTATGTAACATATTGAATTTATTCTTTTTAAATTTTTTAAATTAGGAAAGTTAACGTTTCGATGCAGTATTCTTTCTTACACACTGACAGGGCCGCATGCCGGAAGAGATTTACGGTATGCGGCTTTTTTATGCTTTTTCATGCGTGCCACGTAATATTTGTCAAGTCCCGATAAATATGGTAAGATGATAACGATTCAGAGCAATAGAGAGCCTGCCCGGATCCACGGAGCGGGCACCGGGAGAAAACATGACTTTTCGGATATCGGATTTACTGATCAGAGGCTGTCTGATCATCATCGGGCTGACGGAAGTCGCCCATTTGGCGGGCTGCCTGCTGGGGTGGTCTTTTTTGGCTGTAACGGAGCTGCTGCTGGCGGAGATTGCCGTAGCGGTGCTTGTATTGATCTTGTCCGGTCTGATCGCACATAAAAACAGCATCATCGGAAAACCGGCACCGGAGAACAGCAAAACGAGCGGAAGACAACAGATTTTGACAGTAGTACTTGTATTTTTCATTCTGCTGCAGGTGCTATGGATCCTCACGGGAGAACGGGTGTGGACGGACGGCGATATGACGCTGGAGACCGTCAATACCTTCCTGAAAGAGAACAGCATCTATACGGTGGATCCCCTCACGGGGGAACCGTATACACAGGGCATGTCTTTCCGGCTGAAGCTGCTGTGCCTGCCTACCCTGTACGGAACCATCAGCCACTGGAGCGGTATGGCCCCTGAAACGGTAGTATACCGGCTGATTCCCTGCCTGACTTTATGTATGGGATACCTGGCTTACGGCAGGCTGGGTGCCGTGCTTTTTGATCATAATAGAGAAAAATGCAATATCTTCCTGATCATAGTGGGAATACTGTTCTGTGCAGGGACTTACATGCCCGGCGTGGACGGATTTGATATTTTCTACGGAGGTTTCCGGGGAGTGACGATCCGTGCGGCGGTGCTGCTTCCGTATCTGTTTTCATGCCTGTTCGAGAGAAAATATCTCGGTGCGGTGCTCTGTATCCTGGCGGAAGCCTGTATGGTCTGGACACTGTACGGCGCGGGAGTGTGCCTGCTCGTGACGGTGGCATGGGTGGCATTACGGTGGCTGTGGACAATGTGCAGCCGCAGCGATCATAAGAAAACACAGGCTGTGAAGACAGCACCGGGAGAGGAGGACGCAGAATGATGACACTTCTGAAGTCCGCCACGAACGGATGGCTCGATTATACGCAGCATGGGAAATATGCAGCATTGCTGCTGGCAGCTATCCTCTATCTGGGGTATTGCCTGTGGAAAAGCAAAGCAGCAAGGAACGGTGGGAAGCAGCCGCTGTTCTATTTATATGCGGTGCTGATCACGCTGGCCTGCATCTGCCCGGTGACAGCGGTGATCCTGATGAAATACCAGACCGCGTTTTATTCCTATGTATGGATCTGGGCAGCAGTGCCCCAGACAGCACTGATCGCCTGGGCATGTACAGAGTTCCTGTATACCCTGTGGAGAGAAAAAAGTATCCGGAATGTGGCAGCCACGTTGCTCCTGGCGGGAATTGTGATCCTGAGCGGGAATCCGGTATCGGACCGGACCGGTTCACAGCTGACACAGGTGGAACAGCCCCGAGAGGTGTTGAGGCAGCTGTCGGAATATCACCTGGAAGAGAGCGGAGAGACGGAATATAGCCTATGGGCTCCGAAGGAGATCCTGGCGGCGGCCAGGGCATACAGTGCCGATATCCATCCCGTGTATGGGAGAAGCATCTGGGATGCCGCGCTGGGAAGCTATTCGTACGACACCTACGAGACATGGCAGGAGGACCTGTATCTGTGGATGAACCATCTGGAGGAGACCGGTGAGCCGGAGTATGTCCGCACGGAGGAAAATACCGGGGAGCGGACCATTGATTTCAGAACCTGCCTTGACAGTGCGGCAGCCGCAGGAGTAGACTACATTTTACTGCCGGGGGATCTGCCGGAGGATACCGTGGAAAAATTGCAGGAGACCCTGGGGACAGACACAGAGCGGAAGACCACAGCAGGATATTACCTGATAGAAATCAGATAGAAACCGGATAGAAACCGGATAAAAACCGGCTCAGAATTCGGATAAACAGAAGGATTACAATATGGAACAGGATTTGATCAGTATAGTGGTACCGGTATACCGGGCGGAAAACTATATCGAAGAGACACTTGACTGTGTGCGGACCCAGACCTATACGAACTGGGAGCTGCTGTTAATAGAAGACTGCGGGCCGGACCGCAGCAGACAGCTCATCGAAGAATATATCCGGCGGACCGGAGACCGGCGGATCCGGCTGCTGACCCATCCCACGAATCTGGGAGCCGCCAGGGCGCGGAACCTGGGAGTGAATGAGGCAAAGGGGCGTTACCTGGCTTATCTGGATGCGGACGATCTGTGGGTACCGGAGAAGCTGGAGCGGGAGCTTGCTTTTATGAAGGAGCAGAAGGCTGCTTTTGTGTTCACAGGATATGAATTCGCCGACGAGAACGGCATAGGAACGGGGAAAATAGTCCATGTACCGATGACCATAAATTATAAGGAAGCCTTGAAAAATACCACGATCTTCACCAGCACAGTAATGTTCGACATGGAACAGCTGTCAAAAGAAGAGCTGCAGATGCCGCAGATCAAGAGTGAGGATACCGCGTTATGGTGGAGAATACTGCGCGGGGGTACTGTAGCTTGTGGTTTGGATGAAAATTTGGTAAAATATCGGAGAGCGGGGAAATCCCTGTCTTCCAACAAGATAGAAGCTCTGCGCAGGATCTGGAATCTGTATCGTAAGGCAGAGGGAATGTCTGTGCCGAGCAGCGCCTGGCATTTCTGCTTCTGGGCAGTACGTGCGGTGAAGCGCAGAATATAGGAGGAGTTTGTGTTGAATACAAACGGTAATTATTATGTGAACAGATTGCGCAGGAGGGAATCCTTCAAGCGCTTGATCAATATAGGACTGTCGGCGATCTGCCTGTTCCTGGAAATTGCCCTGTTTGCCTACATGTGGCAGTTCCACTTCCAGTTCCAACTGGTAGACCCGCTGCAGAAGATCTGGTACCGCGGCTTCCTGCTGGAGAACGGCATCTACAGCGTGATCCTGATCTTTTTCTCCGTGACCTACGGTGGAATGCGTCTGGGTTATATGAAAAATACGGAGATCATATTTTCCCAGGTGTTTGCAACACTGATGGCGGATGTACTGATCTATGCCGAGCTGTGTATGATGGCGCGTAGTGTGTTCCCGCCGGATATGTTCCTGCTTATGGTAGTGCTGCAGATCGTGGCAGTGATCATCTATGCCAATATTGCGAATAAAATCTATCGTACGGCGTTCCCGCCCAGAGAACTCCTGTTGATCCATGGGGATCGTCCCATCGCGGATATCTGTAAAAAGTTCGAAAGCCGTAAGGATAAATACAAGATCACGAAATATGAGCATATCAAAAAAGGCGCGGCAGAACTCTGCAAAGAGATCCTGAGTGAGTATCAGAACGGTGAGATCAACGCCGTCGTGATCTGGGATATTAATGAGAAGGACCGCAATACTATATTGAAATTCTGCTATTCGCAGTCCATCCGTGTGTATGTAATGCCTAAAATATCAGATGTTATTTTAGTAGGATCCGAGGAATTACATGTATTTGATACGCCGATCCTGCTGACCAGAGAGTATTCCCTCAGCATGGAGCAGCGGTTCATCAAGCGCTCCATCGACGTGGTCTGCTCCCTGATCCTGCTGGTGATCACCTCTCCGCTGATGCTCCTGACGTCACTGGCGATCAAGCTGTATGACGGCGGCCCGGTATTGTACAAGCAGGTGCGCTGTACCATCGGCCAGAGAGAGTTCTATATCATGAAGTTCCGCAGCATGCGCACCGATGCGGAGAAGGACGGCGTAGCTCGCCTGGCACAGAAAAATGACGACCGCATCACTCCGATCGGGAAAGTGATCCGCAAATGCCGTCTGGACGAGCTGCCCCAGCTGATCAACATCCTGCGGGGAGATATGTCCTTCATCGGTCCCAGACCGGAACGTCCGGAGATCATTGCCCAGTATACCGAAGTCATGCCGGAGTTCGCCTTCCGTATGAAGGTGAAGGCGGGACTGGCGGGATTTGCCCAGGTATACGGAAAATACAACACCTCTCCGTATGATAAGTTAAAGCTGGATTTAACATATATCGAAAATTATTCTGTATGGCTCGATCTGAAGCTGATGCTTCTGACACTGAAAGTACTGTTCTGGCCGGACAGCACGGAGGGTGTCGAGAGCGAACAGGTGACGGCTTTCAAGGCAGAGTATGACGGCCGTGCGGAAAAAGACGATAACTGATCTGAACGTGTGAGAATATGACAATATGACAATATGGGAGGAAGCCTCATGGAAGCAAGCTATGCTAAGGAACCCTTCGATCTGCGGCTGCTGCTCTTGCGGCTGGGCCGTAATCTATGGAAAATACTGGCGCTGACGATACTGGGAACAGTACTGTTCGGCGGCGGTTATTATGTCAAAAATGTGTTGCTGCAGCCCGATCCCGGGTATGCGGCTTCTTCCACTTATAAGGTAGAATATGTCGAGAACCCCAATGCGGCCGGTGCTTACTATATCAACGAAGCCACCTGGAACAGCCTGCTCCACACGGGAGAATTTCTGGATGGGGTGGAGACTCATCTGCAGGAAGCGGCAGAGCGCGGAGAGACCGGTGCTGCGGCAGTGCTGGAACAGGGCAGAGACCGCTGGATCGAAGCTTTGTCGGCTGCCCTGCCTTCCGATTTCAGTATTCCGATGACGAAGGCTACGACACAGGATCCCGGGGAGAGCATTGCGCTGGCCCATGCCGCGGAAGAGACCATGTGCGGGGAGTTCGCAGAGAGTATGCCGGAGATCACGCGGATCAAAGTGCTGGATCATGGAGACCTCGCAGAGGCAGTGGTGCCGGATGTGCGTCCGGTACGGGCCGTGATCCTGGCGGCGGTGCTGTCCTTGTTTTTCGTAGTGGTGATCTTCCTGTTATGGGAGCTGTCCCGGGACAGCATCTGGCTCCCGGACACTCTCCGCAGACGGTATGGATTACACAGTCTGGGTACAGTGGAAAGTACGGGATTTGCGGAAAATGTGAAATATCTGCTGGAGAAAGCGGATGCCCATAAGATCGCTGTCTGCGGTGCCCTGGCGGAGGCAGATCCGCAGGAGGCCGTGGACAGACTGCGCAAGCTGCAGACCGCCGGTAGAGAGCAGACCAGCGGCAGAGTGCAGCCCATCGACAGAGAATGGATCGCAGTTCCCAGTCCGCTGCTATGCCCTGAGAGCGCAGAGACTCTGCGGGCGGCGGATGTGGTCCTGTTGGCAGTGCCGGCCGGAGCGACGGTGGGTAAGCGGCTGGAGGCTGTGCTGGAGTATCTGACCGCACAGGACTGTAAGGTGGACGGAGCCTTTTTATGGAATGCGGATGAGACCCTGATCCGAAGTTATTATTTTCTCCCTATGATTGGTTCCGATACAGCAGATAACGATATGAATACGAGAAATACAAAAATGGAACATACAAAGACTACCCAGGCAGAAGGAGAGCAGGCATGAAGGTAGAAGTACTGGCATCGGTAATGAACGCTTCTCTTCGTGAAACCGTACAACATATGAACCTGCAGTCCGATGCGGTGATCATCAACCAATGCGACAGACTCGGACAGGAGGAAATGCAGATATCCCAGGAAAACGGAGAGGCACGAACCATCCGTTTCTATAGTTTCCCGGACCGGGGCATCGGGAGGAGCCGGAATGAGGCTATTTTGCGGGCAGAAGGAGATATCTGCCTTTTTTCGGATGCGGATATCGTGTATGAGGACGGCTATGAGGCTGCGATCCTTCGGGAATTCGAGGACAATCCCGAAGCGGATATGATCATTTTCAACATTGCGGTGGAAGAAGAGCGCCGCACCTATCATATCACGGACAGACACCGGGTACGCTGGTATAATTGCGGCCGGTACGGAGCGGTGAGCTTTGCGGTACGCAGGGACAGCCTGCTGGCATCCGGGAGCACCTTCTCCCTACTGTTCGGCGGCGGAGCGAAATACAGTAATGGAGAGGACAGCCTGTTCCTGACAGAATTCATCCAAAAAGGCTATAAGGTCTATACCGCGCCCGTGACCATCGGCAGAGAGGAAGCGGGAGACTCCACCTGGTTCCATGGCTACAATGAGAAATTTTTCCATGACCGTGGTGTACTGTATCATTATCTGTACGGATGGTTGGCAGGACCGCTGGCACTGCGGTTTTTGTATGCCCATAAGGGGACATTGTGCAGTGAAGTGACAATAAAACAGGCGAAGCATTGGATGCGGGACGGCATCCGGGAAGCAGGAAAGCGCAGCTGAGCCTGAACCGCTGCAGACATCGCAGGAGAATACGCGCGAACCGCGACGGACATCGCGAGAAAACACGCCGGAAATTAAGACAGACATCGTAGGCAGGAAGGGGGTCCCACATGGAAAAAAGTGCACTGGTATATATTGTATTAACACTCGTAACGGTGGGATTCGGCTTCTGCGTGCGCAACAGCGCCTATACGGCAGGATACCTGTCGGGCAGGCGGATGTCTGGAGCGCCGGTGGGGTACGATCGTCAGCAGGCGAGGAACCTGGTGGCGGAGACCGCCGTATTCTGCCTCCTGGCGGGAGTCTCGGCCTGCCGTATTGCGGTGGGTGGTGACTACTGGGTCTACTGGCTGAAGTTCCAGCTGATCGACCAGGGACGCCATGTGTCCTATGAAAAAGGCTTTGTCGGGCTGGTGAAGCTGTTCCATTGGATCTTCGGCGAGGGCTCCTATCTGCCGATCTTCGGATTTTTTTCGCTGGTCACGGTGTTTTTCTTCCTGAAAGCACTGCATGATCAGGCAGACTGGTACGTATTGTCCCTGTTTATACTGCTGACCCAGGGCTTCTATTTTAACAGCATGAACTCCGTGCGGTATTATTTCGCACTGGCGCTGGCCATGTATGCGCAGAAATATGTACTGCGGGGCGAGTATGGCAAGTTCATCCTCTGGGTGCTGCTGGGATGTACGATCCATAAATCGGTGCTGCTGATCATTCCGGCCTATATCGCAGCAGATCTGCTGTCGCGGGTACGATTGAAAAAATGGCACTACGCGGTCGGAATCCTGCTGATCTTATCCCTGATCTTCGGACAGGGCTTTTATCGGAATCTTATTTTTAAGTTTTATCCCTATTATAAGGATTCCATGTTCGACAACGGCCAGTTGTCCTATGTGAATATCGGAAAATGCCTGGCGGTGCTGATCCTGTGCCTGATCTACTGGAAGGACAGTATCCGGGATGATCGCAGGAACCGTTACTATTTCTATCTGAACCTGGCGGGACTGGTGCTCTATACCTGCGGCTCCTTCATCCCGGAGGTGTCCCGGGTGGCCTATTACCTGATCCAGTCCCAGATATTCCTGATCCCGGGCGTGCTATGGAATGCGAAAAAGGGATGGTTCCGCAACCTGTGCATTGTAGGAGTCATCGCGGCATATCTGCTGTATTTTGTAATGCTGTTACGTGGCATGTACGATGTGGAGATCAGATTGCTACCTTACCTGAATTGGATATTTAATTAAAAGAGGATTTGATTTATGAGAGTACTGTGGGTCTGCAATATCATGCTCCCGGTGATCGCCGAGGCATTGCATAGAGAAGCTTCCAATAAGGAAGGCTGGCTGTCAGGACTGCTGTCGCAGGTCGTGGACCGGGAAGACACCGACATGACGCTGGCAGTGGCGTTCCCGGTTCCCGCGGGGGAAGAGATCCCACAGAGTTTTGTAGTCCGGGTGCAGGGGGAACACCCTGCCTGTGTCGCGGAAGCCACTTCTGCTACGGAAGCTGCTTCTGCTCCGGAGGGGGGCGGTGGATATCTCGTCAGATGCTACGGCTTCCATGAGGATACTGTGCATCCGGACCGTTACCAGCCGGAGTTAGAAGAAGAGCTGCGTAAGATCACGGAAGATTATGATCCGGATGTGATCCACTGCTTTGGTACGGAATATCCCCATACGCTGGCGGTCTGCCGCGTCTATCCGCATCCGGAGAGGATCCTTTTGGGGATCCAGGGCATCTGCAGTCTCTGTGCGGAAGCCTATTTCGCCGATCTCCCGGAGCGTGTAACGCGCAAAGTGACCTTCCGGGACCTGGTGAAACGGGACAGCCTGCGCAGCCAGCAGGAGAAATTCGTCCGCAGAGGTGTGATGGAGAGAGAAGCCATCGGTCTGGCGGGAAATATCACCGGCAGGACGGCATGGGACCGGGAGGTGACCACCGGGTGGAATCCCGGAGCGCAGTATTATCTTATGAATGAGACCCTGCGCGCTTCCTTCTATGAAGGCAGTTGGGACCCGGAGCACTGTGAACCCCACAGCATCTTCGTCAGCCAGGGAGATTATCCGCTGAAGGGCTTGCATTATCTCCTGAAAGCATTGCCCGGGATCCGCAGGAAATTCCCCGATGTGCAGGTGTATGTGGCGGGAAATGACCTGACGGCATACCACACGCTGAAACAGAAGCTGAAGATCTCTGCCTATGGGCAGTATCTCCGGGATCTGATCCGGGAGGGACAGCTGGAAGACTGCGTGCATTTCACAGGGAGACTGACGGAACAACAGATGCGGGAACGATTCCTCCGAAGTCACCTGTTCCTGTGCTGCTCTTCCCTGGAGAATTCGCCGAACTCCCTGGGCGAAGCCATGCTGTTGGGAGTGCCCTGCGTCAGCACGGAGGTGGGCGGGATCCCCAGCCTGTTCGAGGGCGGAAGGGACGGCCTGTGGTGTGAAGGACACCGGCTGACAGAAACGGCTGAAATCAGCAGAAATACGTCAGATGCGGCTGAAAACAAAAATAACACATGCAATTCAAAAGAATTAAAAACAACAGATTTGGAAAATATTGTAAAATCCATGGAAAAATCCATTATCGAAATGTGGAGTTCCCCGGAGAAAATGTTGGAATACTCTAAAAATGCAAGAGAACATGCAAGAAAAACCCACCATAAAGAGAAAAATTTTGCAAAATTGCAGGAAATCTATGCAAAGATAGCGGAAAGGCAGGGCTGAGAATGCAGGTGGTATTCGTTTCTAATTATTTTAATCACCATCAGCTGTCCTTCTGCGACGCATTGTATGAACTCCTGGAAGGAAGCTTCTGCTTTCTGCAGACCCAGCCCATGGAAGAAGAACGGGTGAAGATGGGGTGGCAGGCCGAGGAGAGACCGTACGTGCGCTATGTTCAGCCGGACGGTACGACTACGGACGGCCCGGAAGCATTCATGGGCAGGAATCCAGACGAAGAGACTGCGGGCGGACCGGAATGGCGGCATCTGTTCCTGACAGCTGATGTGGTGATCTTCGGTGGATGCGATGACGAGAGCTACATCCGGGAACGCCTGGCGGCGGGGAAACCTATCTTCCGCTATAACGAGCGGCTGTATAAAGAAGGACAATGGAAAGCCATCTCTCCCAGAGGACTGCTGCAAAAGTATAAAGACCACACCAGATACCGCAAGGCACCGGTGTACTTCCTGTGTGCCGGAGCCTATGTGCCCTGCGACCTGGGGATCATTCATGCCTATCTGAAGAAAATGCTACGGTTCGGGTATTTCCCCGAGACCAGAGAGTATGCGCCGGGGGAACCGTTTTCACGCAAGAAAAAAGGAAGCATCCTGTGGGCGGCGCGGATGATCGACTGGAAACATCCGGAGCTGGTAGTGAAGACAGCCGCTTATCTGAAAGAACATCTGGAAGAGATTCCTTTTCACATTACGATGATCGGCGGAGGAGAACTGGAGGAAGAAGTACACAGCCTGGCAGAAGAGCTTGGCGTGACGGATAAGATCACCTTCGCAGGCTTCCGGAGCCCGGAGGAGGTCCGGGCAGCCATGGAGGAATCGGAGATCTACCTCGTCACCAGTGACCGGAAGGAAGGCTGGGGAGCCGTGGTCAACGAAGCCATGAACAGCGGCTGTGCCGTCGTGGCGGATCATATGATCGGAGCGGCTCCCTGGATGATCCGACAGAGGGAAAACGGGATCCTCTATCACGACGGCTGTGAACAGCAGCTGCAGGAATATGTTGCAGAGCTGCTGCAGGATCCGGCAGAGTGCCGCAGACTGGGGGAAGCGGCGCAGCAGACCGTCCGGACGGAATGGAATGCACGGACCGCCGCGGAGAGACTGGTCAGACTGTGTCGTGAGATGGGCTTCCTAGGCGGCGCCGACGACCAGTGCCTTCCGGTACCGCCCGTTCCGGCACTGTGGACAGACGGCCCCTGTTCCCCGGCCCCGGTGATCCCGGAGCGACGGATGTATCGATATTTAACGGAAAGAAATGAAGAGGACAGAACGTGAACAGTAATGAGACCAACCAGCCGCTGATCAGTGTGATCGTGCCGGTGTACAATATCATACCTTATCTGCCCCGCTGCGTGGAAAGCCTGCAGAAGCAGACCTATCCGGAGCTGGAGATCCTGCTGATCGACGACGGCTCCACCGATGACACTCCGGCGCTGTGCGACCGGCTGGCGGAAAATGACCCGCGTATCCGCGTCTTCCACAAGGAGAACGGAGGTCCCTCTTCTGCGAGGAACTTCGGACTGACGCAGGCCGCCGGAGCATACGTGGGATTTGTGGACAGCGATGACTATGTGGATGCCGATATGTACGAGCGCCTGTACCGGGCGATCGCGACTACTCATATGCCCATTGCTCAGGTGGGCAGGGATGAGATCGATCAGGACGGCAACATCCTGCCGAACATCTGTGAGCCGGTATCCGAAGAACAGGTGATCCCGGCAGAGGATTTCTTAAAAGAGCTGCTAATGCACCGGGGAGACTGCTCCTTCTGTACCAAGCTGCTGCAAAAGGATCTGTTCACAAAGGGAAAATTCCCGGTGGGAGCGCTGAACGAGGATTTCCACCTGCTGGTGAAGCTGCTGACGGACGAGGAGAACATCGTTCCCGGGATCGCGTGCATTCCGGGCCAGACCTATCATGTCTTTTACCGCCCGGACAGCAACACCAGAGATAAAAACCGCTTCTCCAGAGTGTTCGCGGACAACATCGATAACGCGGATATGGTACTGCGGCTGGTGGAGGCGAAATACCCGGAGCTGACGGAGATCGCCTTCCGTTTCGGTGTCTTCCAGAGACTGGACTATATGCTGCATATTCCCATAGCACAGATGACCGGGGACAATGCGTTCTACCGCAGCGTCGTGAAGAGCCTGCGGAAGGGATGGTGGCGCGCCATGAGAAACCCTTACCTTACGAAAAAGAATAAGTGTTATCATACACTGTTCGCCATAGCACCGAAGGGAATCCGGGTGCTGCACAAGAAACTGAAGCACATATGAAGAGCACGTATTTAAAGAAAGAATTGAGTTTCATGAAAAGCAGCAGTTCGGGAGGAAGTAGCTCCGACAGCGGAAGCTCGGGAGGCAGTGACTCCGGTAGCAGTGACAGTGGCAGCACCGGAGGAGACAGCGGCAGCAGCGGCGGAAGTGACGTGGATATGGAGTGGACACCGGATCTGTTGTAGTCCGGCGCATGCGATAGATATTTACATATTAAGAATACCATAAGAAGAAAGGATCTTCGAATACCAATGAAACTGACAGAACGAAAGAAAATGATCCTGATCAATATTGTCTGTGTACTGGCCCTGGCAGTGATATTATGGCCACTGCTGGTCATCTCGAAATATAATTATCCTTCGGCGGATGACTGGTCGTATGGCGTTAATACTTATCGGGCGATCCAGAATCATGAAGGTGTTTTTCAATTCCTTAAGACGGTTTATGAAACCGTCAGGAACGATACCTGGGAAGCCAGATTTGCAAACATTGCACTGGCATCGCTGCAACCCGGAATCTTTGGAGAACATTGCTACGCCATTGTCGCCTATCTGATGATTGGGTCTATTATTTTCTCAGAGATATATCTGGCGGCGCAATGTCTGGGGAAAAATAACAGAAAGCTGATCATTCCCGTCAGTGTTCCGGTAATTATTCTGCAGTTATTATATTGCCCCTGCCCGGAGGAAAGTTTTTACTGGTATACCGGGGCTGTAAATTACACTTTTGTGTATAGCATGTCTCTTGTCCTAATAGCACTGTTCCTGAAACTGTCAGAAACGATGAAAACCGGAAAAAGGTTACTTCTGACATTTCTGGTAATGCTGCTGGCGATCCTGGTGGGAGGGGACAATTTTGCCACCAGCGTATCCACCATGTGTCTTCTTCTCTGCTTGCAGATCCTGTTCCTGATCTACCGGAAGGATGCCTTTCGCAGAACATGGGTCATAACATTATTAGAGACACTCAGCGTGTTGAAATGTGCAACTTCACCGTTGACAACGGCCCGGATTAACGGCAACTTCGGCGGCAGCGTGGCGAATACACCGATCATGGCGATCCTGTTGTCCTTCGAGAGAACCTTTCTAAATATTATCAGTTGGACGAACCTTAAAACGTTGCTTGTACTGTTACTGATCCTGCCCTTCCTGTGGAAGGCAGTGAGAAAAATGCAGTATACGTTCCGCCTGCCCGGTCTGTTCACAGCACTTTCCTTTGGCGTATATGCTTCCCAGGCGACGGCTACAATCTATGTCGACGGCACCATGGGCGGCGGCAGACAGGGGGCGATCCTCTGGTATTTCTATGTGCTGTGGATGGCAGCGAACGTGATGTATTGGTGCGGTTGGATCGCAAAGCGCGATACGATTAAAGCACAACCGGATCAGACAGACAAGCGTGGAAAAATTGACCGCTTAGCACAGAAATACCTCCTGCGCTACTGCACCGTAGCCGGAATCCTTCTGGCGACAGCAGTCCTCTTCGGAAACGTACAGAGCACTACCAGCTACCGTGCGTACCGCATGTGGAGAAACGGTTGGGCGCAGGCCTATGGTGCCGGCTGGGAGGAACGCCTGAAGGTATTGAAAGATGATTCCGTGAAAAATCCGGTATTTACGCCGTTGAATTATGTGGAACTGCTTATGTATACGGATCTTCAGCCGGAAGGTGGGTATACCTGGGTCAATGGTGCCTGTGCAGAATATTATGGAAAAGAATCTGTGACAGTGGTTGCACCGGGGCAGTCACAATAAAAGCTTGTACTTATAGGCAAAATTGATTAAAATAAGGTTGCGGCAATGATTGAGAAAAAAAGATAACGAAGAGGTTAGAATACATGGAACTTACAATAAAGGGGAAGACAATTTCTATCTGGAGCAAAAAGAGAATACTATATACGATCTGTTTCTTCCTGTTCTGCCTGATTGATCAGAGAACCAAAACAGGCTCCGGTAAGGACGGTGCCATTGAGGTCTTTCGCAATCTGACCGGTGTGGTGATGGCACTTATCATTTTTTCACATTACAAATGGGAAGAAATTGTGGCACGGAAGCTGCCGTATCTGCTCTGGACAGTGATTGGCGTGGCAGTGGGCACAGCCTATGTGATACTGGGACAGCCGTTACAGTATTTTGCAAATGGTCGTTTTGTAGCGGCATTGGATGTTTTACTGTTTGGCTACATTCTGATTCATACTTTTATCAGTGCTGTCATAGACAAAAAGCGTCCGCAAATCGACAAAAAGCTCATGAGTCTTTGGACGGTAATGATGCTTCTGATGATTTTCTCCAGAAGTGATTATATCTGGCCGTTTTGCTATTTTGTGATGTTTGGATGCTTTTACCTGACCGATTTTACAAAAGAAGAGCGGGAAGATCTGTTTCAGGGAGGATTAAATGGCATCATCCTGTCATTGTTTGCCTTTCAGGGATATTGCTGTATCTTCCGACCGTATGATCTTGTCCGATATACGGGTATTTATAACAATTCGAATATTAATGCATTATACTATGTTGTTGTCCTGGTAGCAATATTTACCAAGATTCTCTATGTAACCGGAAAACAGGCACATAAGTGTTGGAGAATCCTTTACTGGCTGGGAGCCGGAGTTGTGTACGCTTTTTTGTTTATGACAATCGGGCGTACCGCATGGCTGGTTTCTTTGTTATTGGGGTTGATCTTTCTGGCATTTTATTGTGGGAGACATCATTTAAAAAAATTTATCACGAGTGGGTTGACATTGCTGCTATGTTTTCTGTTGATGTTCCCGGTGACCTTTGGATTGACCAGATATCTGCCACCGGTATTCCATCATCCCGTGTGGTTCTGGGGAGAATGGAGCGAACAGAGAGTTCATTCCTGGGATCCCTGGAATTCAGAAAAATATGTGGACATCGATGAGGTGATTAAAAATGCTGTGGGAAGGACAACGGAGATCACCGATAAGCTATTGGGGGAGTCCCCGTTTGTATTGCATGCAGTGGCACAGGAATCCTTGAAAGAAGAACCGGTTTTAAAGACAGAAGCAGAATATTATTCGGCGCTTCTGGTGAGAAAGACAATCTATACTCATTATCTGTCAGAATTAAACCTGTGGGGACATACCCGGGATGACCAGGGATTTCAGCTTGGACCGTATTACTGGGTGGGACATGCACACAATATTTTCCTGCAGTATGCAACAGACTTCGGCGTGCCTATGGCGATTGTGTTTCTGGTACTGATAATTGCTGCCTGCGTGAAACTGTTGAAGGAGAGCAGAAACAGCAAAAATGTTGCAGCAATGTCCGCATTCCTGTTTGTGCTGATTCCCGTGACCTTCGGTATGCTGGAGTACTCTTGGGGAGTGGGCAGTCTGACGATCACCATGATGTTCCTCGCATGGAGAAAGGCAATCTGTGATGGAGAATAAATACAATCCAAGAGTTCCGCTGCAGCGGATCGCGGCACTGGTGATCATGGACATGATGTCCATTTTACTGGTGTCGTTTGCAGCGTTATATATTCGATACGATTTTTCGTTTCAGGATATTGATCCCATGTTTTTCAAACACTGCGAGAATCTGTTGCTTCCGAATATCATAGGAACCTTACTTTTTTTTGTGATATGGAAGCTGTATCGCAGCGTCTGGCGATATGCCAGCGCCAACGAACTGGTCAATATCGTAGGTGCCACTGCCTGTGCGTCTATTGCACAGTTTATCTATTGTAAGTTCACAGACAACCGGATGCCACGCAGCTATTCGGTATTGTATTTCTTCCTGCTGACACTGGCGATCAGCTGTATCCGTTTCGGGTACCGGATCCTGCGCATTATCAACAACAAGCGCCTGAATCTGGTAGGAAGGGATCACTGCGCCAATGTCATGATCATCGGTGCCGGCGCCGGAGGAGACATGATCCTCAAAGAGATCGAGAACAGCCGCTACCTAAGCATGCGTGCCAAATGTATCATCGACGATCAGCCGGGCTGCCATGGCAAATTGATGCGCGGTGTACCGATCGTAGGCGGACGGGAAAGCATTCTGGATGCCGTAGGGCAGTACAGCATTGATGAAATCATTTTTGCCATTCCCTCTGCCAGTGTACAGACGAGAAAAGAGATCCTGGACATCTGTAAAGAGTCCGGCTGTAAATTGCGTACCATCCCCGGTACTTACCAGCTCATCAACGGAGATGTCTCCGTATCCAACCTGAAAGAAGTGGATATCGAAGACCTGTTGGGCAGAGAACCGATCCGGATCAATACCGAAGAAGTGCTGGATCATGTCAGCGGTAAAGTCATCCTCGTCACCGGAGGCGGCGGCTCCATCGGCAGTGAACTGTGCCGGCAGATTGCGGCACACCATCCGAAACAGCTGATTATCCTGGATATCTATGAAAATAATGCTTATGATATCCAACAAGAGCTGCTTCGCAAGTATCCGGAACTGAATCTTGCGGTGCTCATCGCTTCTGTGAGAAATGAAGAGCGCATCGACAGCATCTTCGAGACGTATCGCCCTAACATCGTATATCATGCGGCAGCGCATAAACACGTTCCCCTGATGGAGGACAGCCCTCACGAGGCGATTAAAAATAACGTATTCGGCACCTATAAGGTGGCACAGGCGGCAGACCGCTACGGTACAGACAAGTTCGTCCTGATCTCTACAGACAAAGCGGTGAATCCCACGAATATCATGGGTGCGTCCAAGCGTCTGTGCGAGATGCTGATTCAGACCATGAACTGCTGTTCCCGTACGAATTACGTAGCCGTCCGGTTCGGTAATGTACTGGGCAGTAACGGCAGCGTGATTCCTCTGTTTAAAAAACAGATTGCCGAAGGCGGTCCCGTGACGGTGACGCACCCGGATATCATTCGATACTTTATGACAATCCCCGAAGCCGTATCTCTGGTACTGCAGGCAGGTGCCTATGCGAAAGGCGGAGAGATCTTCGTCCTGGATATGGGAGAGCCTGTGAAGATCCTCGATCTGGCGACGAACCTGATCAAACTGTCCGGTTACCGTGTCGGAGAAGATATTGAGATCAAATTCACCGGCCTGCGTCCCGGAGAAAAGATGTACGAAGAGCTTCTCATGAATGAAGAGGGCTTGAAGGAAACCGCGAACAAGATGATTTTCATCGGTAAACCGATCGAATTCGACGAAGAACAGTTCCGGGAGCAGTTGAAGGAACTGGAACGGGCTGCTGTGGATGAGACTTCGGATATCCGTGCGGAAGTAGAGAAAATCGTACCGACGTACCATCCGGCGTAGAGGATAAACGTAATGGGCAAACGTAAACGTAATCTGACAAGTCCAAAACAGGGATAAGTGATATGATAAGCGATATAGGAAAAGACAGAACAGTATGAAGCATTGAACAATATGAAAATTAATGAAATATAAAGAAACGGATACGAGGGAGAACCATTATGACCACAGCCACACAGACAGACAAGCGCATACGCAGATACACACCGCTTAAGAGGACGCTGGACATTCTCTTGAGCGGCATAGGCATCCTTGTGCTGTCACCGATTCTCCTGATCCTGTGTATTGCCATCAAACTGGATTCCCCCGGACCGATTCTCTTCAGGCAAAAGCGTGTGGGCATCCACAAGACACATTTCCAGATCTACAAATTCCGTACCATGCGCACAGATACCCCGAAGGATATGCCGACACACATGCTGAACAATCCGGAACAATACATTACACATACCGGCAGATTTTTACGTAAAACCAGCCTGGATGAACTTCCGCAGATCTTCAATATCTTCAAGGGAGATATGAGCATCGTGGGTCCCCGTCCGGCACTGTGGAACCAATATGACCTGATCGCGGAACGTGATAAATACGGTGCCAATGAGATCCTCCCCGGGCTGACCGGCTGGGCACAGATCAACGGCAGAGACGAACTGGAGATTCCGGTGAAGGCAAAGCTGGACGGAGATTATGTCAAAAAATATGGATTTGCTATGGATCTGCGTTGCTTTTTCGGCACCTTCGTGAGCGTATTGCGTCAGGATGGTGTCGTAGAGGGCGGCACGGGCAGCATGGAAGGCAGCAAGATGAGCACAAAAGTCGGCACAGAAAGCAGCAAAGCAGAAGTTGGGGAGAGTTCAGATAATAAATGAAAAAGATACTGATATTAGGTGCCAATAGCTATATTGGCACCTCTTTTGAAAATTATATATATCAAAAATATCCGGAAGATTATGAGATTCACACGATAAGTTTGCATGGAGATACCTGGCGGCACGAGAACTGGAGCAGCTATGACAGCATTCTCAACGTTACCGGCAAAGCCCATGCGGATATTTCGAAGCTGTCTGAGGAACAAAAGCAGGAATACTATGCAATAAATTGTGATCTGGCGGTAGAAACAGCAAAAAAAGCCATAGAGGATGGCGCAGCACAGTATATCTACCTCAGCAGCATCATCATCTACGGTGACAGCAGCAACAGCAGAACCCCCGTAAGGATCACTGCTGATACGAAGCCGGCTCCATCGAACTTCTACGGGGACAGCAAATGGCAGGCAGAGCAGAAACTGCAGGAATTGTTCCGGACTGCGGAGAAAACAACAGGGCATACACGGTTAGTACTCTTACGTCTCCCTATGATCTACGGTCCCGGCTGCAAAGGCAATTATAAGACCCTGGTAAAGATGTCACAAAAGCTTCCCCTGTTCCCGACCTATCATAATGAACGCAGCGTGCTTCATATCGACCACCTGACAGAATACCTGCGGAACCTGGTCAATAGCGGAACAGGTGGACTGTATCTGCCGCAGGACGATACCTGCCGCAGCACGCCGGATATGGTCTTCGAACTGGCGGAAGCCGCCGGGCGACGCATGTACCATGCTGCATGGATGAACCCTTTTGTACGATTGGCGTTTTACCTTCCGGGCAAGCCGGGAAGACTTGCAAGAAAAGCATTTGGTACGCTGGTAATCGATCATGAACTGAGTAAAAGCAGCCAAGGCAGCCAAAGCAGCCAAGGCAGCCAAAGCAGCCAGAACGGTCATAAGCAAAAGCGGATATCCGCCGATCCCACCGTCAGTATCATTACCGTGACCTACAACAGCGAGAAAACCCTCCGGCACACCATTGAATCCGTGTTGGCGCAGACCTATGCAAAAATCGAATATTGGATCATCGACGGTGCAAGCAGCGACCATACCGTAGAGATTGCGGAATCCTACCGGGCTGAGCTTGAGGCAAAAGGCATTCGCTATCATATCCTCAGCGAGCCGGACAACGGCATCTATGATGCCATGAATAAGGGAATCCGCCATGCGACCGGAGAGATCATCGGTATCATCAACAGCGATGACTGGTACGAACTGGATGCAGTGCAGACCGTCGTAGAGACATTTCAAAACACCGGCTGCGACCTGATGTACGCTAACATCCGTATGTACAAAGCGGACGGCAGCAGCTTTGTCAAAAAAGCGAGGACGAGAAAATTCCAGACCTCCAGAGACTGGAACCATCCGACGACCTTTGTCCGTGCGGAATGCTATAAAAAATACCCTTTCCGCAAGCTGGGCATCCATGATGACTACGGATTTTTTCTCCAAATGCGGAAACAGGGGAAGAAAATCGTTACTGTGGATCGAGTACTGGCGGACTTCCACATGGGCGGCGCCAGTAATCACAAGGATCTGAAAGCTGCCAAAAAGCGGATCCGGGACAGATATCTGTACTGCTATCGTATCAACGGCTACAGCAGATGGTATCTGATCGAATGCGTGGCAATTGAGGCAGCAAAATTCCTTCTGGGATAACCTGCCAACAGATCCTTCCGACCCGGAAACGGCAGGACAACCATAATTCAGTAAAACTATTTAGAGGCATATCGTAATGAAAATATTACAGATCAATTCCGTCTGCGGCGTTACAGGAACAGGACGTATCGTGACGAATCTTTATGATGCGGCACAAAAACAGGGGCATGAGTGCATCATTGCTTATGGAGAACATAAATATCAGAACCACCCGGGAGACAGAAAAACGATAGAAATCGGAACTATGCGAGACTGTAACCTGCATGCGGCTGCTACGAGACTATGGGATGCCCAGGGGTTCGCCTCGCGCAGAGCGACAGAGGAGTTTTTGAAAAAAGTAGACGAATATGCACCGGATATCGTACACCTGCACAATTTACATGGTTATTATCTTAATATCGATCTTCTGTTCCGCTATCTGAAACAGAAGAAGCTGAAGGTGGTGTGGACATTACACGATTGCTGGTCTTTTACCGGTCATTGCGTTCATTTTCTGGAAGTCGGATGTGATAAATGGAAGACGGAATGTGGGCATTGTCCGTTGACGAGGCAATATCCTGCAAGTCTGTTTGTCGACCGCTCTGCGCAGAACTACCGTAGAAAAAAAGAATTGTTTACCGGGATAGAGGATATGACATTGCTTGTGCCCTCCCATTGGCTGGAAAGCCGGGTGAAACAGAGCTTTTTACAGGAGTATCCGACGAAAGTGATTTATAACGGAATTGATTTGGATACCTATCACCCAACAGCCGGTAACTTTCGTGAAAAATACGGATTGCAGGACAAATTTATTGTACTCGGAGTTGCTAACGTATGGGTGGAAAGAAAAGGACTTGCTACGTTCCTAAAACTGGCGGAGCATCTGGGAACAACAGCGAAAATCGTACTGGTAGGGCTGACCCGCGAGCAGATTCAGGCTCTGCCGGAAGGTGTTCTGGGATTGCCGAGGACGGATACACCCACAGAACTGGCAGAGATTTACACAGCAGCTGACGTGTTCGTCAACCCCAGCAGAGAGGAGACCTTCGGCCTGACCGTGGCAGAAGCCATGGCTTGCGGCACATGGCCAATCGTCTATGCAGATACCGCCTGCGCGGAAGTCGTGGAACATGGCAAAGGACAGATTGTGACAGGAGACCTGCCGGAATTAGAAGCAGCGATCCGTAACTGTATCCAACAAGGTGTTCCCGGAGATATTGCGCCTGCAGCTGCAGTTTTCTCCGGAGAACGCTTTGGCCGTGAGGTTGTGAATATCTACGAGCAAAAAGCAGGAAAAGAAAGATAGGAATTAAGGGATAGCATCATGAAAGTACTGTATATTACCAACATCCCCTCCCCTTATAAGGTGGATTACTATAATGAACTGGGAAAATATTGTGAACTCACGGCGCTGTTCGAGGCGGAGACTTCCACCGAACGCAGTGAGGAGTGGAAAAAATACCGTTTTGAGACTTTCCAAGGCATCATCCTGAAGGGAAAACGTGTAAGTGTAGATACCGCCTTCTGCCCGGAAATCGTGAAATATCTGCAAAAAGGAAGGTATGATATCGTGGTGTTGACCGTACTGGCATCCCCCACAGCGCTTCTGGCGGTACACACCCTGCGCCGCAGGAAAATCCCGTACTACTACGAGGGAGATGGTGGATTTGCCGGGGAAGCATCCGGTATCAAAGCGACCCTCAAGCGCTATCTCATCAGCGCTGCCGGGAAATGCTTCAGCAGTTCCAACGAGTTTGACCGGTACTGTATCACCTACGGCGCAAAGCCGGAAAATCTCATCCGATATCCCTTCACCTCTGTGAAAAAGGCCGACTGCCTGACAGAGAGACTACCCGATGCAGAAAAACAGCGCAGAAAGCAGGAATTCGGCATCACGGAAAGCTGCGCTGTCATCTCCGTGGGACAATTCATTCCGAGGAAAGGAATGGATCTATTACTGGAATGCTGTAAAGATCTGCCGGAGCATGTGGGAGTCTATATCGTAGGCGGCACGCCACCGGCAGAATATCTGGAAATCTGTGAGAAATACCGGTTACAAAAGGTTCATTTCCTGGATTTCATGCCCAAAGACCGGCTGATGCGGTTGATGACGGCAATGGATCTCTTCGCCCTGTTTACCAGAGAAGATATCTGGGGACTGGTCATCAATGAGGCGATGGCGGCAGGACTGCCGGTGATCAGTACAGACCGCTGTATTGCGGCGTTGGAACTCATCCCGGGTGGGGGCACCTGTGAAAACGGGAAAGAAGACGCGGATGCGGGGATGATTGTAGAGAATGAGAACCTTGGACAGATGAAGGAAGCACTCCTGACACTGATACAATCCCCCGAGCTTCGGGAGAAGCTGTCGGAGAACGCAATCCATCGGATACAGAGCTATACGATAGAAACGATGGCAGCAGAACACGACAGAATATTTCAGAAACTGAGTGCAGAGCGTCGGGAGCTTAGGAATTAGAGCGATACAGAAATATCGGAAGCATAGGAATACAGGAACAAAGCATGAAACGAACACATAAATCGATCATCAACGTCATAGCCTCCGTCGGCACGAACGCCATCATCCTGATCACGGCGTTTATCGTCCAGAAAGCGCTGGTCGCTACCATGGGGGCAGATTATAACGGTATCAACGGACTATTTAGCAGCATCATCTCCATGATGTCACTGGCAGATCTGGGGATAGGGACCGCCATCATCTACCACATGTACCAGCCCGTGGCCGAGCGGAATACGGCAATGATCAACACCCTGCTGCATTTTTACAAAAAATGCTACATCGTGATCTCCGGCGTCGTCCTCGTCATTGGTGTCGTCGTGGGGCTGTTCCTGCCGATGCTGGTGGGAGATGTGGAGATCCCGGACAGCATTTACCTGATTTATGTCCTGTTTCTCTTAGACTGCCTGTGTTCCTATTTCCTGGCGTATAAGAAATCATTGCTGTATGCGGATATGATGAATTATATCCCGGATACGATCTATTTCGTCACCTATCTGGTACAGAATGCACTGCAGGTCTATGTATTGATAGCGTTCCATAGTTTTATTCTCTTCCTCATCGTGAAGACGCTGGGGAAAATCGTATCCAATCTGCTGATCTCTGTGTATATCAGCAGAAAATATCCTTTTACCCGGGAAAAACAGGTCGGCCCGGTACCGGAGGAGATCAAATCCGATATCGTGACCAAGGTGAAGGGACTGTTGTGCCACAAGCTGGGAAAGATGCTCGTCACCGGCAGTGACAGCATCGTGATCACAGGTGTCCTGGGACTGGGCGTCATGAACCTCTATACGAATTACCACCTGATCATCGGCGGAATTACTGCATTGTTAAACCGGATCTTCGAGACACTGACCAACAGTGTGGGCAACTTTTTGCTCGACAGCAGCAAAGAGCGCAACCGCGAGGTCTACCAAAAGATCGATTTCCTCAACTTCTGGTGCTTCGGATGCGTGGCAGTGGGTATGTATGCCGTGATGCAGCCTATGGTCACCCTGTGGCTGGGGGAAGACTTCCTGTTCGACAAGACTGTGCTGTTCGTCCTCGTCGTGAACTTCTATATGGAAGGCATGCGGGCGAGCGTCAATACCTTCAAAGAGGCAGCAGGCATCTTCCATGAAGACCGCAGGATCCCATTGGTGGAAGCTGGCTTGAACCTGACCGTGTCCATTGTGCTGGCGAAGCTTATGGGGGCAGCAGGCGTATTCCTGGGCACCATCTTAAGCAGCCTTGTCGTCTACCTCTACAGCTATCCGAAATACGTGTGCAAGCCACTCTTTGGCATGCACTATAGTCAATATGTGGGACAGACCCTCAGACACCTGCTGGTGCTCCTGACGATCCTCGGTGTGACGGAAGCAGGTATCCGGCCCATGGCGGGCTGGAATCCCTGGCTCCGGATCCTGACAGGCGGCGTGGCGGCGGTCCTTGTCTTTCATGCAGTATTTATACTGCTCTATGGGAAAAGCGATGAAATGAAATATTATGTGGGACTGGTGAAGAGTAAATTTTTGAGGTGATTATTTACCTGTGATGTCTGGAAGCAGCAGATTTTCTTGAGAAGCCAAAATGGATATGATACAATAAAAAATACCCAATAGGAAGCCAATGAGACAAGGAGGTGCATGGAATGCCTGCAGTACCGGTGGAACACTATCCACAGCTGCTGTCCGCAGTGACGCAAAGCGAAAAAATCGTATATTTATGCGGCGCAGGGGCATCCATGTCTCTGGGGGAGCATCAACTGAGCTGGACTAAGTGGCTTCTGGCAGGGAAGTCGTATCTGACGGAAACGGAACAGGCTGAGCTGGAACAGAGGATAGGCAACTGGACAACCGCAGAACTGATCGATGCGGCAACCTATCTGCTGGCCGGATTAAAGGCGACAGGGAACTACCACGATTTCATGGACCAGACGATCGCATCGGTACACCCGGTCAACAAAACCTTCTGCGAAGCACTGCAAAAAATCTGGCGCGCAGGCGATCTGATCATCACAACTAATTATGATATGCAGATCGAGGAAGCGGTAGGCGGCGCCGGTATCTCCTATACGACACCGGCGGACATCCTGTCCGTGATCCGCGCAAAAAGCGCAAACAAAGTGATCCACCTGCACGGACGCTATGACAGAGAAAACGGTGTGGATGACATCATTGCGGACGGACCGCAGTACCAGAGCATTCTGGATAACAGCGGCGCACAGTTTATACAGAATCTCCTCAGCACCTACCCTATTGTGATCGTCGGCTGCGGCGGAACCGTGGAAGATCCGAACCTGGCGGGATTCTTATCGTTTACGGCGGAGAAGCTGGGGACGTCCGATATCCCCTATTTTTACCTGATGAAAAAGGGCGATACGGCACCGCCATTGCCGGGGAACGCAGTGATCCTATTCTACGGAGACGACTATACAGATCTCCCGGAATTCTTGCAGGAGCTCTCGCTGCTACGATTACAGCAAAGAGTGGGATTAAGACCACTGGTTTCTGTAAATCCTTATCAGGAGCGTAAAACGGTGACATCTGCGTTCGGAAGAATGCATTTCGCCAACGGATTTCTGAAATTTACCGGCAGAGAGACCGAACTGGCATCCCTGAACCGGTTCCTGGAAGAGACCCAGGACTTCCTGTGGTGGACGATCCTGGGAGAAGGCGGTATGGGAAAAAGCCGTCTTGCGTTGGAATGGCTGCGAATGCTCCCGGCGCACTGGTTTGGATACTTTGCCAAAAAGAATGCGGATGCCGTGTGTGACTTCCCACCGTTTACAGATACGGTAGTCATATTTGATTATGTATTGGGACAGGAACAGCCATGCGCGGAGACCATTGCCGCGTATCTGGAAAGCTTTGCAAATACGCCGTATAAACTCAGGATTCTCCTGCTGGAACGACGGGAACAAACCACAGAAGATGATTGGCTGCTCCGTATGAAACGGGCGATGTCTTCCGAGGCGAGACTGGAATTCGAAGCCGGAAGCTACAGGGAACAACCCTTATCTCTGGGTGCACTGGGAGAACAGGATGCACTGGAATACACGGAGAACTATCTGGAGAACTATCTCCCCCTGCTTAAGACAACCGCATTTATCACGGATTGCCGCAACCACAGGCAAAGAACAGCAGAAGAGATCCAAAAGACCTACCACGATTCCATGGCACCGGATTGCGACCGGCCCCTGTATCTGAGTATCTATATTGAAGTATGGCTCAGCAAAGAAGGACATTTTCGGCTGAATTCCACAGAAGAGCTTCTGTCGGAATACCTGAACAAGGAGAAGAAACGCTGGAGTGTACAGCTGGGACGGGATGACCTGGTGGATTCTTATCTGCGCGTCCTGGCGGTGGCATGTGCCATCGACAGCTTTAACCTGACGGACCGGCACGGAGACGACTACCTGGATGAAGACTGCCGGAAACTGATCCAATATTTCGATGAGCAAAGCGCCCGTCCGGGGGCGGAGAACCTGTTCCGGGAGCTGTATACACGGATGGATACCTTGATAGAAAACGGAGACGATGCAGAGGACTCCATACCGGAACTGCTGTACCATCCGGAGAAACTGGAACAAAAAGGGAAGGTAGAAGCGGCAGAGATGGTCCGGAGCTTAGGCGAAGAAGCGCGGCTCGGGTATATGGCAAGCTATGCCAAACTGGATGCCAATCTGGACGAAATGTATCTCTGGATGCTCGTCAATACAGGAATCGCTACACCGGAACAGGAGCAAAGGGCGCAGGAGCTCCATGAAGCCGAACAGAAAAGAGTCGCGGCATTACCGCAGCATGCATGGATCGTGGAGCCGGTGTTCCCGGATATAATCAGAGAATATATCGTATCGTATGCCATCAATGAAAGAGATATCGAACGGTTCGCCAGACTGGCAAGGGCGAATTCCGTGATGGGACTGGCGCATTTCATTGCACTGGCACTGGAAGACTGGCCGGACAATCAAAAGCTGCAGAAGCTGGCGGTCACACCACCGTCGGAGGTGCTGAACTATTTTGAATATTATGTGGGACTATTGCCGAATCTACGGGCGGTGCAAGACCTGTGGGCAGTAGAGGAAGCTTTGCTGCAGAGCGAACCGTTTTATGCCGGGTATGCATTGGAAATATGGAGAAGGATCGCAATTACACTGACGGAACGGAGAGATACGGAACGGCTGTATGAAAGCAGTGTACGATTCCTGACCTATCTGCAGAAAACGGCGAAAAAGCGAACCATTACAAAAGAGGCAGTGGATGTCCTGGAAGCTTATTGTGTAGGATTGCACAATGCGGAAGAAGTGGAGAAATACAGCAGGCTGTTGGAACAGTGCAGTGAATTCGCAAAGGAACTGCGTGAACTTCCGGAGATTGGCGAATTCTGCTGCAGCAACTATGCAAAATTGCAGCATCTGAAATTGTACGAAGACCGGAAAGCGGATCTGCAGCCGGAATGGGAACGGATCGCGGAACTTCTCCGACAGTGGGAGTATCCGGAGAATTTGTGCCGGTTATCTCTGGCAACGGCACAGGAGGCAATCCGGTATCTGGTGAAGAAACAGGACCTCTCAGGACTGCAATATCTGCAAAGCCTGACCCATACGATATATGGGAAAACAAACCTCTGTGAGGCAGCAGAAGCAGAGAGCCTGTGCATCGCCAATCTCGTAGCATTCCGGAAGAAAGTGGATTCAAAGCAATACGAGATCATACAACAGTACCAAAAGGAATTCTCACAATCCAAGGCAATCCAAATGTCCTATATCAGCGTAAGCGACCTATTTTATGCCCAAACCGCGGATTACAAGAAAGTACCGGATGCTGTGCTGCGTCTCGCCAAAGAATGGGCAGAACGGTATCCGGAAGACATAGAGTTCCCGGAGGGATATTTCAGACTGCTGCTGTCCAGACTGTTCTACGCGAGAGCACATGATCTCAGAAATGAGCAGAGGAGACTGTTCCGGGAAATGAAGCGGATCGCTGAAAACACGGATGATTCGGAGTACGAAGAGCGAAGCCAGATGTTAGAAACAGTGCACAGCTTACAGGCACTCTATGGCTATCACTGACAATATGCCCGGAATGTCAGAAAAAAGGAAGGAAAATCATATGCTGAAATTACGAAAAAAACTGAGTAACTATCAGGAAGTCTTCTATCTGCTGTTCCTGCTCCCTATGACGGGCATGCACTCTATGGGAATTAATTCCGATGACAGGATCTATCTCTACGTATTTGCAGTAGCAACTTTATTCCTGCTGTTGAAGATGGCGGTGACGGATTTCACCTGGAGAGAAATTTTGATCATGAGTGTGTTCGCAGCATTATTGGGTGCAAACTTCCTAAGGAACGGTGAGAAAACGCTGATACTCACGGCTATGGGAATCTTTGGTGCAAAGAACGTGAACCTCGACAAAGTCATGAAATATGCGCTGTGGGAAAAAGCGGTGCTGACCGTGGGGACGCTGACGTTGGCGGCGACTGGGGTGATAGAGAATGAAGTATTAACACTCCTTAAAAATGACACTTATGTTAATATCCCTTGTTATGGCTATTACCATCCTAATATGGCATTTGCCAACGTCTTTGTGGTATTATTACTGTCTATTATAGTATATCGTGACAAGATGAAATGGTATGTGTATGTTGGAGAAACGTTGATTATTATGGGAGCATACAAACTGTTTATGTGCCGAACTGGCGTACTGGTATGGGGAGCATTGTGTATGGCCGTAGCTTTCTACCGTATCATCAGACATTTTCATATAGAACGATGGATGATGAAAATGTTTGCAGCTATTCCCATTGTACTGGCATGGTTAACACTTTATATTCCGCATGTGATTAAAAAAGATCCTAATTTTGGAAAAAGGATCGATGTAATAATGACAGGAAGAATGAGACTTATTGGATTGGTGTATGACGAAGTCTGGACACCGGAATTTGTACTAGGGCATAATCCTTCTCAGTCTTTTGACACAATGTACTTTCATCTGGTATATAATTATGGTTGGATTTTATTCGTTGTGAGCATTGTTGCGTATGTAATGGTATTATGGTATTGTAGTGAGCATGATGAATATTATATAACAGTTGTATTAGGAATTGCAGCAATTTATGGCTACATGGAAATGTTACCACTTAGTGTGTTGTGGAATTTACCATTGCTTTATATGGCAAAGATTTTGTTTCAGGGGAAGAAATTGAGGAATGAACAACTACAATAAAAAATATCAGATTATAGAAAGCTATGGTTTATTCCTGCTGGATGTAATCTGCATTACGATATCTTATGCTTTGGCATACATGATACGATTTCACGGGGAAACATCTCCACTGGGAAATCGGGAGATTGCGCAGATCTATCTGCCATTTCTTTTGATCTGTATGCTCAACAACTTTTTCACCAATGAATATAAGCACTTTTTTCAGCGCGGTTATTATTATGAATTGCTGCGTGTAGTGCGTTATAATGTAATTCTGTTCCTGGCTACGAGTGCTTACATCTATGTGTTTCGTCTGGAATTGGAATTTTCCAGACTGTTATTAGGCTATTTCGTTGTCATCAATACGGTAGTTACTTATCTGATACGTATTGCGTTTAAGAGCTATATGCGCAGCTACTACAGCAAGAGCCGCAGTAGCGATAAAGTTATGATCGTGACGACAGAAGCGGAAGCGGAACATGTTATGGAACAGATCGGGAAGGATGCAGCATGGAGTTACGAAGTCGGTGCGATTGCATTGATAGATGCAGATCATGTGGGAGAAACGATTCACGGTATTCCGGTTGTAGCAAAGGATGAGAATGTCATTGATGTGGCCAGACAGAGTGCAGTGGACGTTGTATTATTGTATTGCCCACATATGAATACGCGGGAGTTGGAGCTCCTAGTACAGTCATTCTTGGCTATGGGGGTGGTATGCCATAACTGTGTGGAACAGTTTGGATTCGAAATACCTTGTAGAAGTGTGGGAAAATTCGCCGGTATGCCGGTGATGACTTATGTCATGACAGAGATGGACTATCGCCGTATGATGATCAAACGCTTGATGGACATTGTGGGAGGACTGGTAGGTGTTCTGATTACCCTGACATTTACTCCTTTTGTAGCACTGGCTATCAAACTGGAATCCAAGGGACCGGTATTCTTCTCCCAAGTGAGAATCGGTAAGAATGGCAGACGGTTTAAAATGTATAAATTCCGATCTATGTACATCGATGCGGAGAAGCGGAAGAAAGACTTGATGGCACAGAACGAGGTGAAGGGATTGATGTTCAAGATGGACAACGATCCCAGAATTACCAAAGTGGGACAGTTTATCCGGAAAACCAGTATTGATGAATTACCGCAGTTTTTCAATGTATTAAAGGGCGATATGAGTCTTGTAGGAACGAGACCACCGACAGTAGATGAATTTGAACAGTATAATATCTACTATCGCAGAAGACTGAGTATTACGCCAGGGTTGACGGGGATGTGGCAAGTCAGCGGAAGAAGCGATATTAAGGATTTTGACGATGTAGTGAAGCTGGATCTGAAATATATAGATGACTGGTCGTTAAGACAGGATGTGAAGATACTGATACAGACAGTAGGAGTGGTACTGTTTGGAAGAGGGTCTAGATAAAAAGATAGGATATGCAAGATGAAAAAAAAAGAAGTGACTAGTGAAAATATGAAGGTATGTTTAGTAGGCTCTTCTGGCGGTCATTTAACACATTTATATATGTTAAAGCCCTTTTGGAAAGACAAAGAACGATTTTGGGTGACTTTTGATAAAGAGGATGCTAGAAGCCTACTGGAAGATGAAAAAGTGTATCCCTGTTATTATCCTACAAATAGGAGCCTTAAAGCATTAATTAAAAATACTATAATTGCCTGGAATGTGTTACATAAGGAGAGACCAGATCTCATTATTTCTTCTGGAGCGGCAGTGGCTGTACCATTCTTCTATTTGGGAAAGATAATGGGAGCAAAGTTGATTTATATTGAGGTATTTGACAGAATTGATAAACCTACCATGACAGGAAAGATGGTATATCCAATTGTTGACAAATTTATTGTCCAGTGGGATGAACAGAAGAAGGTTTATCCTAAGGCAGTCAATCTTGGTAGTATTTTTTAAAGAGACCAGCTATGAAAAGTCAACCATAAATTAGTAAAAAATTTCTTTTTCATATCGGTGGTAAAAAAGGGTAACTTTAATAGAGCTCCCTTAGGGT
>ENA-ORUA01000229-ORUA01000229.1-human-gut-metagenome-genome-assembly--contig:-NODE-229-length-62283-cov-14.391078_pt1 | contig 62283 bp, 58 predicted proteins | sample MGYA00242076_ERZ509201 | MGnify/ENA primary metagenome ERZ509201 (study PRJEB26280, sample SAMEA2338863) | human gut metagenome | biome: human gut; feature: human-associated habitat; material: faeces...
TTGATTTTTTCATATCCCACTGGCATATAAATCGTGATTTATATCTAAATTTGCACTTCTAAATGTAGATAAAACCGTAACACTTTGGAATGGCTATATAGTTTGTTTGTCGAACACTCCGCATTGCAGGCGGTGGTGGTGCTCTCGCTGATTTCCGCTATCGGATTAGGGTTGGGGAAAATACATATTTGCGGTATTTCCCTCGGCGTGACGTTTGTTTTCTTTGCCGGTATTCTTGCCGGACATTTCGGACTGTCCATCGACCCGCAGATGCTGAACTATGCGGAAAGTTTCGGACTGATAATTTTTGTGTATGCACTGGGACTGCAGGTGGGGCCGGGCTTTTTCAGCTCTTTCCGCAAGGGCGGGGTACAGTTGAATATGCTGGCGCTGGGAGTAGTGCTCCTCGGTACGCTGATGACCGTATTGGGCAGTTATACCCTGAATATTTCGTTGCCGGACATGGTGGGCATCCTCTGCGGCGCTACCACCAATACGCCGGCGCTGGGTGCGGCACAGCAGACATTGAAGCAAATGGGGCTGGAAGCCAGTACGCCGGCTTTGGGATGTGCCGTGGCATATCCGCTGGGGGTAGTGGGCGTTATTTTTGCCGTGCTGATAATACGCAAGGCATTGGCGCGTAAGGAAGATCTGGAGTTGAAAGAGAAGGACGATGCGAACAAAACTTACATTGCGGCGTTTCAAGTACACAATCCGGCCATCTTCGATAAAAGCATCAAGGAGATAGGCGGCTTGAATTATCCGAAGTTCGTAATCTCCCGTCTGTGGCGGGACGGCAACGTAAGCATCCCCACTTCCGAGAAGATAATCAGGGAAGGAGACCGCTTGCTGGTGGTGACTTCGGAAAAGTATGCTCCGGCACTGACCGTACTGTTCGGTGAACAGGAACATACCGACTGGAACAAAGAGGATATAGACTGGAATGCCATAGACAGCCAGCTCATCTCGCAGCGTATCGTGGTGACACGTCCCGAACTGAACGGAAAGAAACTGGGCTCGCTGCACCTGCGCAATCATTACGGCATCAACATCAGCCGTGTGTACCGTAGCGGCGTGCAGTTGCTTGCCACCGCGGAACTGACTTTGCAGTTGGGCGACCGTCTGACAGTGGTAGGTGAGGCTGCCGCCATCCAGAATGTGGAAAAAGTGTTGGGAAATGCCATCAAGAGCCTGAAAGAACCGAATCTGGTAGCGGTGTTTATCGGTATCATCCTGGGGCTGGCTTTGGGTGCGATTCCCATTTCCCTGCCGGGCATCAGTGCTCCGGTGAAGCTGGGACTTGCCGGCGGACCGATTATCGTAGGTATCCTGATTGGTACGTTCGGGCCGAGAATGCACATGATAACCTATACCACACGAAGCGCCAACCTGATGCTCCGTGCATTGGGACTGTCGCTCTACCTGGCTTGTCTGGGACTGGATGCCGGAGCGCATTTCTTCGATACGGTGTTCCGTCCGGAAGGCCTGCTGTGGATTGCCGCAGGGTTCGTGCTGACCGTTGTTCCGGTGCTGATAGTGGGAGTGGTTGCCTTTAAATGGATGAAGGTGGACTTCGGCTCCATGGCAGGTATGCTGTGCGGAAGCATGGCCAACCCGATGGCGCTGAATTATGCCAACGACACCATTCCGGGCGATAATCCGTCGGTGGCTTATGCAACGGTGTATCCGATGTGTATGTTCCTGCGGGTAATCATAGCGCAGGTGCTGCTGATGTTCCTGTTGAATTGAGAGCTGAGAATTGAAAATTGAGAAATAACAGAAAGAGCTTAATTGCTGATAATTGAATATATATCATAAATCTAAAATCATAAATCGTATCATGGGAACTATTACTCCGGAAAGTATAGTCAACGACTTACGCTATTTGCAACTGTTGTCGCGCAGTTTTCCTACCATCGCCGATGCCAGTACGGAAATTATCAATCTGGAAGCTATTCTGAATCTGCCTAAAGGTACGGAACACTTCCTTACGGATATTCATGGAGAGTATGAGGCTTTTCAGCATGTATTGAAGAATGCTTCGGGTGCGGTAAAGCGGAAGGTGAATGAAATCTTCGGGCATACGCTGCGCGAAAGCGAAAAGAAGGAAATCTGTACGCTGATTTATTATCCGGAAGAGAAGTTGCAGTTGATAAAGGAACAGGAAACGGACCTGGACGACTGGTATCTCATCACCCTGAACCAACTGGTGAAAGTCTGCCAGAACGTATCTTCCAAATACACACGCTCGAAAGTGCGTAAAGCCTTGCCGGCGGAGTTTTCCTATATCATTCAGGAGTTGCTGCACGAGTCCAGCGTAGAGCCTAACAAGCATGCGTATATCAACGTCATTATCAGTACGATTATCTCGACCAAGCGTGCGGATGACTTTATCATTGCCATGTGCAAGCTTATCCAACGGCTTACTATCGACTCGCTGCACATCGTGGGCGATATCTACGACCGTGGTCCGGGTGCACATATCATCATGGATACGCTTTGCGACTACCATAATTTCGACATTCAGTGGGGCAACCATGATATACTGTGGATGGGTGCCGCATCGGGCAATAACGCTTGCATAGCGAACGTTATCCGTATGTCCATGCGCTATGCCAACCTGGCGACACTGGAAGACGGCTACGGCATCAACCTGCTGCCGCTGGCTACCTTCGCAATGGATACCTATGCGGATGATCCTTGCACTATCTTTGCTCCGAAGATGAACTTTGCCGATGCCAATTACAACGAAAAGACACTGCGGCTGATTACGCAGATGCACAAGGCGATTACGATAATTCAGTTCAAACTGGAAGCGGAGATTATAAACCGGCGTCCGGAGTTTGATATGGACAACCGGAAACTGCTGCACAAGATTGACTTTGAACGGGGCGTATTTGTGTACGAAGGCAAAGAATACGAACTGCGCGATGCCAATTTCCCGACTATTGACCCTACCGACCCGTATCGCCTGACGGATGAAGAAAGGGAGCTGGTTGAAAAGATTCATGCTTCGTTCATGAACAGCGAGAAACTGAAGAAGCATATGCGTTGCCTCTTTACGTACGGCGGCATGTATCTGGTGTGCAACAGCAACCTGCTTTATCACGCATCCGTGCCCCTGAATGAGGACGGAAGTTTCAAACATGTACGTATCGGCAAGAAAGAGTACTGGGGACATAAACTGCTGCAAAAGACCGACCAGCTTATCCGTACCGCCTACTTTGACGAAGATGGTTCGGAGGAGAAGAATTTTGCGTTGGATTATATGTGGTATATGTGGTGCGGCCCGGATGCGCCCTCTTTCGACAAGGATAAGATGGCTACTTTCGAGCGTTACTTCATAGCCGACAAGGCATTGCATAAAGAGAATAAAGGTTATTACTACACGCTTCGCAACCGTGCGGATATTTGCGACAATATCCTGGCGGAGTTCGGGGTAGAGCCGGGACCTCATTCGCATATCATCAACGGACATGTGCCGGTGAAGACGATTAAAGGCGAGCGCCCCATAAAGGCTGATGGAAAGTTACTGGTGATTGACGGCGGTTTCTCCAAAGCTTATCAGCCCGAAACGGGTATTGCGGGCTATACGCTGGTATATCACTCGCACGGCATGCAGTTGGTGCAGCATGACCCGTTCCAGAGCCGTCAGAAAGCGATTGAAGAGGGACAGGATATCAAGTCCACAACTTTCGTCATAGAATTCAACTCGCAGCGTATGATGGTGAAGGATACCGATAAGGGCAAGCAGCTCGTGACGCAGATTCAGGATTTGAAGAAGTTGCTGGTGGCATATAGAACGGGATTTATCAAAGAAAAGGAGATTTTCTGATATGGCTGTATGTTCCGGTGCTTGCATTGCCTGGATTTTCAGGCACGGATTAGTATTTGAATAATACCACACCGCCTTCTACAATGGCTCCCTTGTCGAAGTTGGCATTTCTGTTGTAGTATCTGTCCCAACCGTAACCGCCCGTAACGAATACTCCTAATTTTGCCGTCAGACGGTATTCGAGGTTGATACGGGTTTGGAGAGAATAGAGGCGGGCAGGGAAGCCATAGTCTTTATTCTTGAAGGTTTCTACGTGCTGGTATCCCAAATCGCCGCTGATGAACAGTTGCTTGCAGACGGGCAATTCCAGTCCGGCGCGGTAGAAAAGCGCACCGGAGAACTTATCGCTGAAGTCGAGGAAATGCGTACCGCCGCCGAGGATGGTATAGAACAGTTTGTTCTTGAAGCGGGCTGCAAGGTTCAGTTTCGTGGTGTTGCCGCCGAAAAACATCATCTGTACTTTGGTGTCCGGGTTGGCATTGACCAGTCCCAGTTGGAAACCGTCCAGCTTCTCCTTGTAGTAGTTTACCAAACCTATCTGAAGGCCTTTGGCACGGACGGCTACATTCAGGGGAGAGAGCTGCACGCCGGCAGACGTACCGCCTGTGATATTGCCCAAACCGGAAATCTGGAGCCCTTTCATATCATCGCCCACCACATTCAGCAGGCCGGATATGGTGATACCGGAAAAATTGCCGCCCGATATATTGGCGAGTCCTGAAAGCTGTACGCCGGCAGTCTTTTCGCCTGTAATATTCAGTAAGCCGCCTACAATCATTCCGTTGCTGTTATCGCCCGTGATATTGGCAAGGCCGGAGAAAACCATTCCCCGTGCGTGATTACCCGTGATGCCCACAAGACCGGAAACGGACAGACCGCTGAGGTTATTGCCGTTGATATTGGTGATGCCCGCTACCTGTACGCCCCGCATACTTCCACCCACCATATTGGATATACCGGAGATTTGAATTCCGTTCATGTCTCTGCCCGTAACAGCTCCCAAAACATTTACTCCCAAGCCGTTCAAACGGTTCATCGCCGAGAAGATACCGAGATTGAAGAATGTGCTTCCGACCGTATCCGTACGCTGTGTGGAAAGATTCTTCCAAAGGGAAAGGTTGATACCGGTTTTTTCTTTATGGGCAGACTGTTGCCGGTCTGTCCGGGCATGGCCTGTCCCTGCCAATAGCAGGGACAGACAGATAAGTGGAAATATACGTTTCATAATTCTTTATAATGTTTCATCGGGCCAGGGCGCCAGCCGGTTGGTGGCACGTAATACAGGACGCTGCGCATCCACCGACCGCAGATAGTTGCTCAGCTTTTTTGATAGTTTCTTTACAAGTTTAGGGTTCTCGGCGGCTACGTCATGTTTTTCGCTGATGTCGGCAGGGATATTGAACAATTCGTGCTTGCCGCTGTCGAAGTAGTACACCAGTTTCCATTCTCCGGAACGGATGGAGCAGGTGGCGCCTATACCCGGACCGGAAGGGCCCCAACTGTGCGGGTAATGCCAGTAGATGTCACGGGCGGGCATCTTACCTTTGCCCGTAAGCAGGGGCAGGAAGCTGATGCCGTCGCGTTTCTGTACCGTATTGTAGTGCTCCACACCGGCTATTTCGAGAATGGTGGGGAAGAAATCTTCTATCATCAGATAATGGTCGCATTTGGTTTCTGCCGCTACTACGCCGGGCCAGCGTACAATCATCGGTTCGCGCACTCCGCCTTCGTAGGCGGAACCTTTTCCGCTGTTGAGCGGATAGTTCTGCCTGTGCAGCTCTCCTGCACGGGTGTGTGCAGCCAGTCCGCCATTATCGGACATGAAGAGCAGTACAGTGTTGTCGGTGAGGTTGTTTTTGTCCAGATAGTCCATCAGGTCGCCGAGGCTTTTGTCCATGCCTTCAATCAGGGTGGCATACGCTGCTTCTATCGGGGGAAGTCCTTTGTCCAGATATTTTTGGTAGAAACGCATGTCGGGCTGGATAGGCGTATGGATGGCATAATGGGCCATGTAGAGGAAGAAAGGCTTGTCCGTTGTCCGGGCGTTGTCCAAAGCTTTCTCGGCTTCTATGGTAAGGGCTTCGGAGAGGAATACGTCTTTGCCATGATATTTTTCCAGTCCGGGTACGGCAGCCAGCGGGCTTTTTCCGCCGGGTTTGTTTCCGAAGTTCTGCATGCCGTAGTAGCTGGCGGGAGAGCCTGCCGCATGGCCGGCTATGTTCACGTCAAAGCCCATTTTCAGCGGATCGGCTCCGGGCGTGTCATTAGCTCCGAAGTGGGCTTTGCCGCAATGGATGGTGTGGTAACCGTTGTCCTTGAGCACTTGTGCCAGCGAGGTGACTTGCGTGGTGCGTTCCACACCCGGTTCCTGACAGATACCGTTGACATTCCATTCGGGGTATATCATAACGGAGTCCGGCTGTTCGTGGGTGGTATTCTTGCGTAACGTCCAGCTTGTGACCCGATGGCGTGCAGCGTTCATACCCGTAAAAAGACTGACGCGCGTAGGCGAACTGATACTACAGGCATAAGCTTGCGTGAACATCTTGCCCTGCTTTGCCAGTCGTTCCATATTGGGTGTATGGTACGTGTCGTTGTAGCGGGTGCGTTGTGTCCAGAAAGGCAGGGATGTGTCCTGCCAACCCATATCATCCACCAAGAATAAAATAATGTTCGGACGCTTGTCCGTAACAGGAGCCGTTTCATTTGACGGCCTTGTGTGTACTTCTCCTGCCATTCCACATAACGGAAGCAGCGCAGCAGATAATAACAATTCGTTTTTCATCGGGAAAAGAGGGGTTAGGGTTAGAGATTAGTGATTAGCGGTTAGTGATTAACATTAAAAATAGCGGTAAATAATTAGCGCAATATGCTGCATAGCTTACTAATCACTAACCGCTAATCACTATTTTATCATCCTTTTGCTTCCTGATACAGGAAGCGTTTGATAGATTTTTTGGGTGTCTTTTCAAATTCTTCGGGATATATCTTCATTTTGGAAATCTGGCTGTAAGCAGGCAGTTCTGCATTCAGAGCCACACGATTCTCTTCCATGACACGTTCTATATCGTCGTTGTTGAGACCGTGGGCAAAGGCATCGTCAAAGTCGGGATATACCAGTCCCACGAGCTTTTCGTTCTGCTGTACGATGATGCTTTCAGCTACGTACGGCAGGTTATTCAGCTTGTCTTCTATTTCTTCGGGGTAAATGTTCTGCCCGTTTGGACCGAGGAGCATATTCTTGCTGCGTCCTTTGATGGTGACATTGCCTTCGGCATCCATCAGGGCAAGGTCGCCGGTGTGCAGCCAACCGTCTTTGTCCACAACTTCGGCGGTAGCCTCTTCATTCTTGTAGTAGCCCAGCATGACGTTGGGACCGCGGCAGACAATCTCGCCGGGGATATTCTCCGGATCGGGAGAGAGAATCTTCACTTCCATGCGCGGAGCGGCTTTTCCGCAGGAACCGGGTTTGAAGCGCGTCCAGTCTTCGTAACAGATGATAGGACCGCATTCTGTCATACCGTAACCTACGGTATAGGGGAAGTCTATCATGCGCAGGAACTGTTCCACCTCCTGGTTGAATGCCGCACCGCCGACAATGACTGTGGCAAAATTGCCGCCGAATGCCTGTACCATTTGCTCGCGTACGGTGGCTTTTATCTTGTCGTTGATGATAGGCACTTTCAGCAACAGTTTCATGGTAGGCGTTTCCAGCTTGGGCAATACGCTCTTCTTGATAATCTTCTCGATAATGAGCGGTACGGCTACGATGAGGTTCGGCTTTATGTCGGCGAATGCCTGGAAGATAATCTTCGGACTTGGCATACGGGTGAGGTAGTAGATGTGGCAACCTACGGAGAACTCGTACAGGAATTCGAATGCCAATCCGTACATATGAGCCATCGGCAGCATGCATACCAGTTTGTCGCCGGCTTTCAGCGGCAGTACTTCGAAAGCGAATCGGGTGTTGGACCACAGGCTGCGATAGGGGAGCATTACGCCTTTCGAGTAACTGGTAGTACCGGAAGTATAGTTAATGACCGCCAGCTCTTCGGGTTGGTCTTTGTGATAGTCGATGTGTTCCTTACGGAAGTTCTTGGGAAATTTCTTGCCGAATATCTCGTTGAGGTGATCGCGGGCGTAAGTAACCCGTTCGTTGCGCGAGACCAGCAAGGTGAAGTCCGTCATCATGAAGATACCTTCGAGCAACGGCATGGCGCTTTCGTTGAGATTTTCCCACACCTGGTCGCCGACAAAAAGAAGCTTGGCCTCGGAGTGGTTGACGATGTTATGCACATTGTCCGCCTTGAATTCGTGAAGAATGGGCACGATGACCGCACCATACGTCAGGGTAGCGAGGAAAGTGACTCCCCAATGCGAACTGTTACGTCCGCAGACGGCGATTTTATCGCCTTTTCTGATGCCGCTCGCTTCAAAAATGATATGCAGTTTTTCTATTTTGCGGGCTACATCCTTGTATTGCAGGGTGGCTCCCTTATAATCGGTCAGGGCATCCAGGTCCCAGTTTTCCTTTATACTATTCTCTATATAGGCGATAAAACTTTGTTCCATTATATATTGCACATTTAGTTGAAAATTGTGCAAATATAAGGGTTTATGTAGAGAATACAAACTTTTAGGGGGAAAAAGCATTTTATGCAAATTCCCCCTTTGAGCCTATTTATTGTTATCCAGGTACCAGCGGTACATCCGCTCTACACCTTCTTCGATGTCTATTTTATGATGCCAGCCCAATGCGTGCAGCTTACTCGGGTCGGTGAGTTTGCGCATGGTCCCATCGGGTTTGGAAGTGTCGAAGGTCAGCTTTCCGCGATAACCCACAACGTTGACAATCAGTTCGGCAAGCCGGCGGATAGTAATTTCCTTACCTGTGCCGATGTTGATGTGGCAGTTGCGGATGTCCTTGTCTCCGGGTTGGCAGGTGTCTTTGAAGTCTACGTGCTCCATGACGAATACGCTGGCATCCGCCATTTCCTCGCTCCAGAGGAATTCGCGCAACGGAGTTCCCGTACCCCAAAGCCGGACTTCTTCTTCGCTGATGCCGTATTTGGAAAGTATGTTCAGTATCTCTCCGTTGCTGTTGCTGCCATTGATTCCTTCTACCGGACGCAGGTTCATGTCACGGCGTACGGCATCCCAGTCGCCTTGTTGCAGGCAGTGGGCCAGGTGTATCTTGCGAATCATGGCAGGAAGTACGTGGCTGCGTTCCAGGTCGAAGTTGTCGTTGGGACCGTAGAGGTTGGTGGGCATGACGGCAATGTAGTTCGTGCCGTATTGCAGGTTGAAACTCTCGCACATTTTCAATCCGGCAATTTTGGCAATGGCGTACGGTTCGTTGGTGTACTCCAGGGGCGAGGTGAGGAGTACGTCTTCTTTCATCGGCTGTTCGGCATCACGCGGATAGATACAGGTGCTGCCCAGAAAGAGCAGTTTCTTGACATTGTGGCGGAAACTTTCGCCTATGACATTCTGCTGTATCTGGAGATTCTTGTAAATGAAATCGGCACGGTAGATGCTGTTTGCCATGATACCGCCCACGAAAGCAGCGGCAAGGAATACGTATTCCGGCTGTTCCTCATCGAAGAAACGGCGGACGGCAACACCGTCCAGCAGGTCGAGTTCTTTGTGGGTTCTGCCCACGAGATTGGTATAGCCTTTCTCTTGCAGGTTTTTCCAGATAGCAGAGCCTACCAGTCCGCGATGCCCTGCGATGTATATTTTTGCGTTCTTGTGTAACATTGTTATAAAATGAATTGGTTTCAGACAGAAGAACAAAAGGACATATTCGGTTTATACTCTTTTATTTTCTCATATATATGTTCTTTTGTTCTTCTGTCTGAAAAATTAAATTATCTGTTTCAGTCTTCTTTGCTTCTCAAATGCAGTTTCCGTACAAACTTCATGTCATGTTCCGCCATGATGTGTACCAACTCCTCAAAGCTTGTCTGCTGCGGATTCCAGCTCAGTAACGTTTTGGCTTTGGTAGGGTCTCCCAGCAACTGTTCCACTTCGGAAGGACGGAAATATTTGGGATCCACCTCTACCAGTACCTTACCGGTTTGGCTGTCGATGCCCTTCTCGTTCACGCCTTCGCCTTCCCAGCGCAGTTCTATGCCGGTTTCCTTAAAGGCAAGTGTGGCAAATTCGCGTACGGTGTGCATCTCTCCGGTAGCAATCACGAAGTCTTCCGGCGTATCGTGTTGCAGGATAAGCCACATACATTCCACATAGTCTTTGGCATATCCCCAGTCGCGGCGTGCATCCAGATTGCCCAAATACAGTTTGTCCTGGAATCCTTGTGCAATGCGGGCGGCAGCCAGCGTAATCTTGCGGGTAACGAAGGTTTCGCCGCGGCGCTCGCTTTCGTGGTTGAAGAGAATGCCGTTTACGGCGAACATTCCGTAACTTTCGCGGTAGTTCTTTGTAATCCAGAAACCGTATTGCTTGGCTACGCCGTAGGGACTGCGCGGGTAGAAAGGGGTAGTCTCCTTCTGCGGCACTTCCTGCACCTTGCCGAACAGTTCCGAGGTAGATGCCTGATATATCCTGGTTTTCTTTTCCAGACCGAGAATGCGTACAGCTTCGAGCATGCGCAGCGTACCTATAGCATCTGTTTCGGCGGTATATTCGGGTACATCGAACGAGACCTTTACGTGGCTCTGTGCAGCAAGGTTGTATATCTCGTCCGGCTGCACTTGCTGGATAATGCGTATCAGCGAACTGCTGTCCGTCATATCTCCATAATGCAGGTTGATAGTTCGCTTCTGCTTCATGTCGCGCACCCACTCATCGAAATACAAGTGCTCGATGCGTCCGGTATTGAACGAAGATGAGCGGCGCAATATGCCGTGTACTTCATATCCTTTTTGCAACAGGAATTCTGCGAGGAACGAACCGTCCTGTCCGGTTATTCCGGAGATTAGAGCTTTTTTCATTGTTTCTGGTATTATACTTTTTTTGATTGTTGCATATTTCGTCCTGCAAAAATCGTAATTTATTGTGAGACAACAAAGCCAATGCGGTAAATGATTTTGAGATTATTTTTGCTTTATACCGAGAGTTGCGTCCGGATGATTGCTGGAAAGCGGATATGACATCGTTTTTCTGTGTCAATCCTTTATGAAAAAATGAATTAATTTCAAATTTGATACGAACAAACAGACGTTATTTTTTGTTTTAATAACAAAGATAAATTATACAAGTATATGGAGAATTTAAATAAAACAGACATTGGACTGATAGGGCTGGCCGTGATGGGCGAGAATCTTGCATTGAATATGGCGGACAAGGGCTGGCGGGTTTCGGTTTATAACCGTACGGTTCCGGGGATTGAAGAAGGTGTGGTAGAACGTTTTATAAACGGACGCGCACAGGGTAAAAGTATTGAAGGATATACGGATATAGCTCGTTTTGTGGAGTCTGTAGCCGTTCCGCGCAAGATAATGATGATGGTTCGTGCCGGTAGTGCGGTAGACGAACTGATGGAGCAGCTTTTCCCGTTGCTCTCTCCGGGAGATATATTGATAGACGGCGGCAATTCCAATTATGAAGATACCAATCGCCGTGTGGCATTGGCCGAAGCGAGAGGCTTCCGTTTTGTGGGAGCAGGTGTTTCCGGCGGTGAAGAGGGTGCATTGAATGGAGCTTCTATCATGCCGGGCGGTTCGGTAAGCGCCTGGGAAGAAGTGAAGCCTGTTTTGCAGAGTATTGCTGCCAAAGCATCTGACGGCACGCCTTGCTGCCAGTGGGTGGGACCGGCCGGTTCGGGACATTTTGTCAAGATGATTCATAATGGCATCGAATATGGCGATATGCAGCTTATTTCCGAAGCCTATTGGGTGATGAAGAACCTGCTGAAGCTGGATAACGGAGAAATGTCTTCGGTCTTTTCGCAATGGAATGAGGGCAAATTGCGTAGCTATCTTATTGAAATTACTGCTAATATCTTGCAGCATAAAGATAAGTCGGGCGGTTATCTGATAGATAAAATACTGGATACAGCCGGACAAAAAGGTACAGGCAAATGGTCGGTAATCAATGCTATGGAGCTTGGTATGCCGTTGGGGCTGATTGCTACGGCTGTTTTTGAACGCAGCTTGTCGGCTCAGAAAGAACTGCGGAAGTCGGCTGCCGGGCATTTTACCTGCCGGCGCACGGAGGTGGTATACAACAAATCCGAAATGGTAGGAGATATTTATTCGGCGCTTTATGCATCCAAACTGGTGTCTTATGCTCAAGGCTTTGCTGTATTGCAACGTGCTTCGGACTCTTTCGGATGGAACCTCGATTTGGCTTCCATTGCCCGTATGTGGCGTGGCGGTTGCATAATCCGCAGTATCTTCCTCAATGATATTGCAGCATCTTTCGAGGGGAATGAGAAACCGCAGCATCTTCTTCTTACTCCTTATTTCAGCAATGAGATGAAACAACTGCTCTCTGGCTGGAAACATCTGGTGGCACTGGCTATGAAAGAGGAACTTCCGGTTCCTGCATTTTCATCGGCATTGAATTATTTTTATTCACTCGTCTCCGCCAACTTACCGGCGAATATGATTCAGGCACAGCGCGATTATTTCGGAGCGCACACCTTTGAGCGTGTGGACGGACTGCGTGGGCAGTTCTTCCATGAAAACTGGACAGGACACGGCGGAGAAACGAAGTCGGGAACCTATAACGTGTAGTCTTTCTTTAGTGTGAAGATTACTGAAATTCCCCTACAAGCATAAAGCTATGAGTAAATTTGTGATGATAATTTTCGGCGCTTCCGGTGACCTGACAAAGCGCAAGTTAATACCGGCATTATATAATCTGTACAAGGATAACCGCCTGCCGGAAGGTTTTGCTGTTTTAGGCATCGGACGTACCGGATACCGGGATGATACCTACCGTACTTATATACGGACGGAAATGGAACGTTTTGTGGCTTCGGAAGAACATGCCGGCGGACGTATGACTGATTTTTGCAATCATCTGTACTATCTTTCGCTTAATCCGGCCGAGGCTGCCGATTATGGAAATCTGGATGCCCGTCTTCGGGAACTGACGGGTGAGCAGAAGCCGGATGGCATGTTGTACTATCTGGCAACGCCGCCGTCGCTGTATGGTGTGATTCCTCTTCATCTTAAGACTGCCCGCCTGAACCGTCCTCATACGCGTATCATCGTCGAGAAGCCTTTCGGTTATGATTTGGAATCTGCCCGTGAACTGAACCGTATCTATGCTTCCGTATTCGAGGAGCATCAGATTTACCGTATAGACCATTTCCTGGGTAAAGAGACTGCGCAGAACATTCTGGCTTTTCGTTTTGCCAATGGCATCTTCGAGCCGCTTTGGAACCGTAATTACATTGACTATGTAGAGATTACCGCAGTAGAGAATTTGGGTATCGAACAGCGTGGAGGGTTTTATGAAGGAACCGGAGCATTGCGTGATATGGTACAGAATCACCTCATTCAGTTGGTAGCGCTTACCGCGATGGAACCGCCGGCAGTTTTCAATGCCGATAATTTCCGCAACGAGGTGGTAAAAGTATATGAATCCCTCTCTCCCTTGACAGAAGAAGACCTGAACGAGCACATTGTCCGTGGGCAATATACCGCGTCTGCGACCAAGCCCGGTTATCGTGAAGAGAAGAACGTAGCTTCCGATTCCCGTACCGAAACTTATATTGCCATGAAAATAGGCATTGACAACTGGCGGTGGAGCGGCGTTCCTTTCTATATACGTACCGGAAAACAGATGCCGACCAAGGTGACTGAAATCGTGGTACACTTCCGCGAGACACCTCATCAGATGTTCCGTTGTGAAGGCGGCCACTGCCCGCGTGCCAACAAACTGATTTTGCGTTTGCAGCCCAATGAGGGTATTGTGCTGAAGTTCGGAATGAAAGTTCCGGGACCGGGGTTTGATGTGAAACAGGTGATGATGGACTTCAGTTATTCCGATTTGGGCGGTCTGCCCGCCGGAGACGCGTATGCCCGTCTGATTGAAGACTGTATACAGGGAGACCAGACACTCTTTACCCGTAGCGATGCCGTAGATGCGTCATGGCGTTTTTTCAATCCTGTGCTGAAGTATTGGCAGGAACATCCGGATGCACCGCTTTACGGTTATCCCGTGGGAACGTGGGGACCTTTGGAAAGTGAAGCTATGATGCGCGAACATGGGGCCGAATGGACTAACCCGTGTAAGAATTTGACGAATACTGATGAGTATTGTGAATTATGAAAAGTTATGTATATCCTGCTGCAACCTCGACTGCACGTGCTCTTATCCGGTATATAATCGATATGATGAACCGGGAGCCGGAGCGGATTTTTTACCTTGCTTTCAGTGGAGGAACGACTCCTTCCCTTATGTTTGACATTTGGGCGCATGAGTTCAGAGAAGAGACTCCTTGGATGCGGATGCGGATTTTCTGGGTGGACGAACGTTGCGTATCCGTCAGCGACTCGGACAGTAATTACGGTACTATGCTGCGTTTGCTGCTGCAAGAGGTAGGCATGCCCGATGAATATGTATACCCCATTCATGGTGATTGCCGTAGTCCAGCGCAAGAGGCGAAACGTTATTCGGATTTGGTTTCCAGTACGGTTCCTTTGCGCCGGGGTTTCCCTACCTTTGACATAGTGCTGTTGGGAGCAGGTGATGACGGACATACTTCTTCCATTTTTCCCGGTCAGGAGTATCTGCTCTCTTCTTTTCATCCGTATGAAAAGAGCATAAATCCTTATAACGGGCAGCCGCGTATTGCCATGACGGGATGTCTGCTGTTCAGTGCCAGAAAGCTTATATTCTTGATAACGGGCAAGAACAAGACGGAAGTTGTTTATGACATTCTGAAATCGGGCGATACGGGTCCGGCTGCCTACGTGGCGCATCATGCCGCGGATGTGGACATCTTTACCGACATAGAAATTGACGGATAAGCGGTTATCCTTTTGAGGTTCCGCTTTCCAGTATGCTTACGATGGAGAAGAGTGTGAAGCAGATACCGCCCAATCCTGCCAGTACACGTGCCGGTACAAAGTAGACTTCGTGTATGCTTGCCATTTCAAAAAGGAAAGCAGACAGGAACAGACAGAGCAGTGCGGTAAATACGGGTATCAAGGGAATTCGGTTTGCCAGTTTGAAAGTGTTGCGCCATATTGCTGCCAGGAGTATGACTTTGCTTGAAATGCTGTAGCAAACCAATCCCAGGCCTATCATTATATACCCTATGGAAGATTCGGCAGGGTTCGGGTTTTTCAGTATCAGTAGCCCCCAAAGGATGCTGAGTGTTCCCATGGCAAGTACCATTACAGGCCACCATTTACGTTCTGCATGCGAGTAGCTGTTACGTATTTGGCGTACGATAGTTGCCACCAGTGCCACGAGGCTTGTACAGATGCAGGCTATTCCTGCCATGACATGCCCTGCTACATAATAGGCGTTGTGCACATCGCTTTTTGCAAGCAGAAGGAATGTCCATATCCAAGTGGCAAGTGCCAGCAATGCCGCAACAACTATAAGAAGCTTACCTTGTGTGCCGTTAAAGGCTTGTGGGAGCACATTGTTTTCCGTCGTTTGGGAATTGGCAGGTATAAGGGTGAACCGGGTGGAAGAAGTGGCGGTCGTTGCCACACAGGCAGTGATGAAAGCTACGCCGCAGATTACATGTCCGGCTACGAAATGACTGGCGGTGGCAGCTTCGCTGATATATTCCCAGCCGCAGATGAAAGTCAGTAGGGCAGCCAGATAGCCAAGCACGGGCAGAGCGTACAGGACAACCGTATTGTATGTGTGAATAATCTGCCGGATAATGGTAGCCGCTGTTGCAAACAAGGCAATGCAAATCATTCCTAATGACATTACTACCGGACCGGCAACGTTTTTTGCCGGGTCCGTTCCCATATCAAGTACAAAAGCTCCGTAACCAAAACAAAACAGGGCCATCAGCAGAGGGATGGTGCGAAAGAGAACACTGATTCCGTAATTCATAATTATTTTCTATTAAAGTTTTCCCCTCTAACAGCAGTATTATGACTTTGTTTCTCATTTTAAACTTTATTCATAGGATATAATACTTTGACAGTCCGATTTAGGGTGCAAGGCGGTTTATCTCCCATTTTTCGGAGTTTGGATACGATAGGCCGGAAACGGACTTTTCTTCGTGGAGAGTATATTCGAAACGGTCGTGCAGCCTGCTTTCCCGTCCCTGCCAGAATTCGAAGCGGGTGGGGGTGACGGCAAAACCGCCCCAGTTGTCGGGACGTGGTACGGTCTGTCCGGTCAGCCTGGCAGCTTCCTTTACAAAAGCGCGGATTATTTCCATCCGGCTGCTGATGACGTGACTTTGGGGGGATATTCTTGCGCCGATCCGGCTTTTGTAGGGTCGGGTGGAGAAGTAAGCGTCCGATTCTTGAGGAGTGCATTTCTCCGCTTTTCCTTCGATATGTACTTGTCTTTCCAGCTTATGCCAAACGAAAGAGAGGGAGATGTAGGGATTGGCTGTGAGTTGCCGTCCCTTACGGCTTTCGTAATTGGTGAAGAAGATGAGTTTACCATTTTCCACGCCTTTCAGCAGTACGGTGCGGGTAGAGGGCCGTCCGTCCGGTGAGACGGTGGCTACAATCATGGCGGTAGGTTCGTTCTCGCCGCAATGCAGGGCGTCGTTGAGCCAGCGGGCGAATTGCTCGAAGGGATTCTCTGAGATAGTATTCCGGGTGAGCTTGCCTTTCTTATATTCTTTTCGTATGTCCGAGAATTGGGAATCCATATAATTACTGTTTATTATTATAACAATGAAAGAGCGAAAGGGTTGAAATACGGATACGTTAACCGCTAAAAATATCTTTTTTTTCTTCTTTTTTATAATTGTAATGATAATTCTTCTCAGTTTCGTTATGTGTTTCCGTTCTATAGGACGATTTCATGTAAATAATGTTTATATTTGTACTTCAATTACAAACATTGTTTATATGAGCGACAGACAACAATTCATTATAGATTGCACATCTCTTATTCCTGTTATAGGAACTTTGGTTTTAATAAAAATAGCTAACGAACAAATGGTTACCATGGTTGCTGCTTATGTACTTTGTGGCGAACTTTTGGGTGTGTTGATCAGTAGGATATTAAGGTTATATTATATTGATGTGGCTTTCGTCTGGTTGGGTGGAATTATGCTTTGGCTGTGGTATTGGTTCGGAGTACAGCCCAGCTATATGGGGTGATAGAGCATCAGCTGCAAGTGTGGATAGGACGTCTTGTTATTCAAGTTATCAAATGGACAGACGATTAATCAGAAGAAGTTGATATTCATAAAATTAGTATTTAATAGGTCTATAATAAAAGCACTTCCAACGTTCGCTTACGGAGGAAGTGCTTTACACAAAAACTAAACTAGACTTATAGTATTGAAAATGCAATTGTAATCTGTGTATCATTCCTTTGCAAGTTGGCTGAAATAGATGTCCGACAATAAATGAGAAAAATCAGTTCATAGTTTGTAATGTTACGTTACTTTTATTTATATTTTCGAGCACTTCATCAATGAATAAAGAGCGGTAATGTGGGCATTCAAGAACGCCCTTACTTTTTGCTTCCCGGTACACTTTGGAGAAGAGTTTTGCTTTCTCCTTGTCGGTGGTCGGCAGTTGCTCTATAGGAGTGGCGAGAAACCGGCATCCCCAGCCTTTACAGGTGGGGGTAAGGGAACAATGCTTGGCTCCTGTACAAGCGGATGCACAAAGTGAAATATTCAGATTCATATTATTTTTTGACTTTTACCGCTACACCTGTGGCTTGATAATATGCTTGTGATGATTTTGTTGGAGGATAGTATTTGATATTAAAGCATACAATTCCGTCTCCACCTAAAGATTTTGCTTTGTCTACAACTTTATCCATAAGCCGTTTGGATGTAGGAAAATAGTTACTACGCGAATGGTACGGCAAACCTATCGTTGTGAATAGCGGTTACCGTTGCCCGGCATTGAATAAGGCAGTTGGCGGTGCGACAACCAGCCAGCACATGAGCGGGCAGGCGGCGGACATTGATACCGGAGACAGGCAACAGAATAAGCTACTGTTCGAACATATCCGCAAGAACCTTCCTTTCGACCAGTTAATTGATGAGAGTAATTTCGCCTGGGTGCATGTGAGTTATCGGGCAGACGGTAGAAACCGGAATCAGTTACTGAAGCTATGAAAAGACTACCCTGGCTATTAGTTGTATTGCTGGCAATCGCTTGTGTGGTAGCCTGGTTCCGTCCGCACGAGCCTTTGCCGGCAGAAATCCGTACCGAAACAAAGATACAGACGGTTGTCAAGACTGACACGGTTCTTATCTCCGCACCGATAGCAGTGTTTTGGCAGATATTGCCGAATGACACAGTACGTATAGGCGATACCCTGCTTCACCGCAAACAGGTTGTGTATGAAGATAGTCTGTATCGTGCGGTGGTGAGCGGATATGTAGACCCGCGGCTGGATAGTATGACTGTGTATCCGAGGACGGTTTATCAGACGGTAACGAATGATGTCTATCATCCGGTACCCATTAAGTCGAAGAAGAAACGTTGGGGATTAGGGTTGCAGGTTGGGTATGGTTATCCAAATGGATGGTATGTAGGTGTTGGGATAGGTTATAATCTATTTGTATGGTAAGAAAGAAATTAACGATGTAGAAGTCGGCTTGTCGCTGGCGCTCTTTCGGGGCTTAGAGTGGAAAGAAAGCCCCCAACGTTCAAATAATTATTGCCACATAAAAATTTGAAAAAGCATAAGACAATGCACGTTGGAGGCTTTAATATCTTCAACGTGCATTGTCTTATGCTTTATTCATTTAATCTCATGTTCCCAGTAGTGAAGAAGTTCCTATGCGAACATTGCAGGAAAAAATTACTGGAATGATAGTACCAATCCTTTCCAATTTGGAAAATACTGGAAAGGATTATATAAATCGTTCTTTGACTTGTTGGAACACCGTTTTGAAAAGACATTTTATGTGAGCAGTGTTAATACATATGTATTGGTTTTGCTATATCAAATACTTTGCTTATATTTGTGGCGTAAAAAGTGCCGGTATGTACAAGCTGCATCACCTTGCACTATAATAAGGAACTTATAGGGATGCCCAAATTGCGGTGTCCCTTTTTTATTAAAGCATAATAAATGAAAACTGCGACATCAATAGAAGAACAGATACAATTGCTCGAAGAACGGGGAATGATTTTTAACGATAAAGAAAAAGCCAAAGAAATTCTGCTTGATATTGGATATTATCGATTGGGATTTTATTGGTTCCCTTACGAACAAAGTTATCCCTCAAAGAACAATCGAACTCACCAATTTAAAGAGAACACCTTATTTGATGACGTAGTGACACTTTACTATTTCGACCATGATTTAAGGTGTATCATTACTCCTTATTTGTATAGAATTGAAGTAAGTTTCCGCACATTTCTTACATATACAGTTTCCAATCGCTATAAAAACAATGCGACTTGGTTTGCTGACCCTCGAATTGTGAATATGGACTTTATAGATTATTTGCCGAATTGTTATAAAACGATACGAAAAAATGAGGCTATAAAGCATCATCATGGGAAATATATCAATGACATATACGCGCCGGCATGGAAGACATTAGAGTATATGACATTTGGAGATATTCTTTATTTATATTCCAGCCTAAAAGACGCGAAACTGAAAGAAGAAATTGCGGCACATTATAATATAAGAAACGTGGATATTTTTGATAACTATATGAGCACGCTTCGAGTTATACGTAATTTATGTGCTCATGGGCATAATATTTACGATTTAAAATTACAGAAACGTATTCGTAAAGGTCCGATATCGGATTTACAAGGTGACAGGTTTCACAATATGGCTGGCGGGTTATTGGTTTTAAGGTATATTCTAAATTCCATATCAACCAATCGGGTGCAGGATTTGAATTATAAACTTAAGCTATTGACTTCCCAGCCTCAGATAAAAAAGATAGAAAATATAATTAAAGGTTTGATTACATTCATCCAGTCAGTATAATATTGGTTTTCAAGGCGGTAATTCCAACATGGTTTCACCGCCTTTTTTTGTATTCAGTCGTTTTTTATGTAGGTGCTGGGGTGAGCTATGATTTGTGGCAATGGTAATTTTAGCAATATCATAGAGGTAAACTTATTGGATTAAGCAACAATAATTCATCAAAATCCCACAAAATACACATTCTTATAAAAATTATATATAGAAAATACACATTTACGAGAAAATTATATATATATTTGCATCGAAAAACATTTCATATATTATATAATTCGTAATCATTGATGGTATGGAAGATATTTTGGTAAATAGTATATTAATGACTAAGAGGAGAAGGATTCCAAACTCAGATGCATGTAAATCTGATTTAAAAGAAGAATTATGTACTTTGTTTAAAGTATATAAGGAAGCTTGTTCTTTATATGAAAAAGAAATAGTAGAAACACCTCCCGATGCAAGATTGAGAGGTTTTGAAGCAAGGCTGATGAATATAAAATTGGTACAATGTGTACAAAAATATTTTCCATTCAATTGGAAGATAGGAAAACACGGGCGTTTTATGTTACGTATCAATGGTTATATTATTTTATTTAAAAAACTGAATCGAAAGAATATGCCAATGCATATTGATTCAAAAGTATATCAAGCTATAGAAAATCAAATGCAAGGTACCTTGTTTGCAAGAAACGATGACTTTATAGAACCAATTTTATTTTTTGGCTACCAAAAAGATAAATTCGGAGAACTTCAAAGTCCTAAACTTGTTTATATTGATGAGTTTAAATTTAAGTGGGAAATTACATCTGCTGACATAGCAGTTAGGCAGCAGGTTGAAAATTCTGATACATTTACTATGCCTAACAATAATTCGATGAGTATAAAACAAAATGCATTGGATAGAAGGGCTATTAATGAATAAATTTAATAATAATCCTATAATATGAATGTAAATTATAAACAGTTGATTTTTGCACGAGAATATAGAAAATTATCTCAAACTGAACTTGCAGCTCATATACCAGGATTGTCGCAGCCCAATTTATCTAAGTTTGAGAAAGGTCTAGGTATACTCTCTGATGAGGTGCTAAATAGAATTATTAAGTTTCTGAATTTTCCGGAAAGCTTCTTTGAAATTCAAATTTCAAATAATGTAGAAAATGCTCATTATAGGCGAAAAGCGAGTGTTACAAAAACACAAAAGTCTGCAATAGAGTATTCAAATAAGTTGATAGGATATATTATAGATGAGATGTCTGCATCTTTAGATTATCCCAGGATGACTATTAAATTTGTAAATGTTGATGATGGCTACTCTCCAGAAAAAATAGCTTGGTTTTTACGCCGTTTTTTAGGAATACAAGAAGGCGATCCTGTACGTGATATTGTAACATTATTAGAAAAAAATGGTATTTTTGTTGTAGAGATAGATGAAGATGTAGATGTTTTTGATGGTGTTTCATTTTTAACAGATAATGGTTATCCTGTCATTGTTGTAAATAAGAATTTTAGCAATGATCATAAAAGGCGTACTATTGCACATGAATTGGGGCATATTATCATGCATTTATCTAAGGATTTTATTTTTGCGGATGATCGAAACAAAGAAAAAGAAGCTGATAGATTTGCTAATGAATTTTTAATGCCTGAATGTGCTATTATCAATTCTTTGCGTTATTTAAAACTTTCTTCATTAGTTGAGTTGAAACGTTATTGGCTGGTATCTATGGCATCCATTGTCCGTAGAGCCTATGATTTGAAGTGCATTGATAAAGATAAATATACTTATTTCAATCGAGAATTAGGGAGAAAAGGCTATAAAAAAAATGAGCCTATAGATGTCTATATTGATCATCCTAGTCTTTTTATAACTGCATATAGGATGCATTGTAATGAATTAGAATATTCTAATGAAGAACTTGCAAATGCTTTTCATTTGCCTCAAGATGTTATTGAGCGTTTTTGTGTTCCTGCTAAAAAATATAGTTTGCGGATTTTTTAACTTGAGTGAATCCGAGCATATCTACGACACGTCTCTGTATGTCCGGGCGAATATCAACGACATCAAGCAGCATTATCTGGATGCGTTTTATAATCCGGCTATCATCCGGCTTTACCGGTTGAAGGAATTTGTAGAAGGGGTGGCTGAATAGTCGTCCCTTTTCACTATATTTTGCTATCTTTGCTCCCATGACTTACAACGAGGCTTTATCACATTTGGAACGCATTAAGGATACCGCCATTGGTGCACCCGTGAAAGGGCGTTTCATAGAATCATTATTCATCGGTCCTACCGATTGGGAACAAATGACAGACTTTATGAATCTTCGTATCCAGAAAGGAGAGGAAACGGCTTTGACTGAGTTTGACGGTGCCGGCAAGAGTCTTTCTGTATATGGGGTGTCGGTCAATAATGAATTTGACGTGCCGCATTGGGATATGACTATTATGGATAATTGGGAGCTGATGATAGGTAATTGATATGAAAAATCCCCGTAGCGGCTCAACTACGGGGATGGTGTCAAATAACAGAGTATCAATATGAGATACTAAGTGAGCCTATTTTTTTAGAAATGTCCTGTAGGGCATCGTTAAATGTCTGTAATTCTTCTTGTGTGAAGCGTGCCGGTTTTCCGTTTACCAGATTACCATTTAATCTCTGATACAGCCATGACCTACTTTTATTAAAGTATTTCTTCGCAAGATAGCTTAGAGAGACTATTTCAGCCACTTCTTGCAGCTGTAGTTTGATTGCGTTCTCTTCTACAACATCCAGTTTCTTATCAATGTTCTGTAAACGCTCTGATACAAAGTTGGCAATAGCTTTCTTATCTTCTTCCGAAGTGTACTTGGCTGCTATTTCTGTCATTCTGGTATAGAACTCTGGAGAGTCTGTACCAAGTAGTGGCTTTAATGCCAGTAATTCATCTTTCAGTGCCATATATTTATTTTTAGTGCCCTCTCCGGAGAGAGGGGCTTTGTTTTACTTCTTTTTTTCTAACTCTTTTAAGACTTTGTCGATTGTCAGTAACCGGTCTAACCTTTTGTCAATCTCTTTTTCTTGGTTTGTTCCGGTAACTTCGGCGATAAATCTTAGTTGGTCTAGTTCTTTTTTGAGGAATGCTCTTTGTATAAGCAAATCCTTTTTAATTTGTTCGTTACTCATGTTGATTACTTTTGTTATTTGACATTACAAATGTAATAATCTTTTGGTTATTATACAAACATTGCATGAATTATTTTCGCTATCTCGTATATTTTTTCCATATTTACAGTGCGTTACATATTTTATTGAATAGGAGGAATAGTAATATTCCGACCGTAAGGCTACTGGTGATTGATTTTGCCAGTAGCTTATTCATATACGGTTCCGACCCCCGTGAGATAGCTTAATGGCATCCTATATCCGACACTGTCGATATGTAACGCAACGGGAAAGCGGAACCGTTCTTTTTTCCGCTCCTTAATCTGTTGCATTATGGGTAAATCTAAATCCCCCTCTCCCGAGCTGACAAAGGCTCTCATTGGCTACGGTCATTATCAGCTAACAGTTACGTATTCCGATTACGTGAAAACCGCGATAACGGGAAATATGGAGTTAATAGACCGTTTGAACTCTGATGTAGAAAAGGAGAGGGAAGAAGCCACTGCCGAAGCAATAGCTTTTGTCCAGGAACAATCACTTTAAGCTGTCGAAGATTTTCCTCATTGCATCATCAGCGTGTTTTCGCATTACTCGAAAATAGTTGAATATAGGACGGTTCGTTTTCATTGATTGGCCGATACAATATTCAAGAATTTCTAAGGATATACCTAATTCGAATCCATGTTGAACGAATGATTTACGTGCAGAATAATAAACCACATGCTTTCTTATCCCTGCTATTTTGGAGAGTTCTTCCATTTTACGGGATACAACAGAATAACATTGCCCGAATGTTTTATACTTACCAAAAACAAGTTTACCATTCTTCTGCATATATTTGTTTATGATTTCCCTTGCTTCCGGCTGGACGGAGAATGCCGTTTTACTTTCACCACTTTTTTTGTTCTTTGTTTTTCGCCGGTAATATTCTATCCATTCTTTTCGGAAATCAATATCAAGCATATCTACAAGATTGATACCACCCAGGTAATAGCTTAACATGAAAATATCACGTACTACTCCGATATTGTATTTAGGAATTTCCATATCTCGAATCGCCTTTATTTCATCAATGCTAAGGTCTAATTCGCGGATATTGGCTGATGGCATTCTGCAGAACTCAAACGGATCTACTTCGTATCTGATCATATTATGTTTCTTGGCATAGTTGATAATTACTTTGAGTAATGTAAGGTAGATTTTAATGGTAGTAGGAGAGAGCCGTTTGTCTTCAAGGTCCATTTCAAAATGCTTGATGTTTCGAGGCGTAATCATTGAAAGTAGCAAATCACCTTGTGACTTGATGAATGATTGGCATGCCAAACGATACAACTTTTCAGATTTGTTTCTTTTCTCCTCTGCGAGTTCTGACAGATAAGATGTCATTGCAGAGGAAAACTTGGCATTGGTGTAGTCTTTCTTTTTTATGATGATTTCTCGGAGCTCGGAACATGAATATACGTCCACATCATATATGTTGTCGATAACATTCTGATAATGGTTAAGTAGATTCCGAAGTTTCATGTTCATTGAAGCGGCTTCCGGATGATTGATAACTTGCCCCTCTTTGAATTGTGATAGGGTGTCAATAATACAGTTTGTTGGAATATACCTGGTATTGGAATTATGGGCCAGTGATATTCTTACTTTGTGCTTTCCGTTGATAAGCACTTTTGCAGGTACGATACAAAGTTTAAGCGTTGCCATATTTTTTTATAATAAAGTTGCGACAATTTGTTAGTAATAAAATCGGTGTCCGACAATCGTCCGACAATCAAATTTTGCAACCTGTTGCGAAATATTGGAAATGCGCTTTTTTCGTAACTGCTTGATATACCTATAATAAAAGCACTTCCAACGTTCGCTTACGGAGGAAGTGCTTTACACAAAAACTAAACTAGACTTAACTAAACTATTCTATTGGGGGAGTTTCACAACTCCTATCTGTTCGCGGCAAAGGTAAAAAAACATCTTTTAATATGCAATAGGATATTATTAGAAATAGCCCGATTTCAATAAAATATAAACCTATAAGGGTATTTTTAACTCCTTTTATTAAGAAAATCTTGGAATATTTGTTTATAACTGTCACTGACGGGGATATAATTCTTGCCAAAGACAATACGTCCACGGTCGATGATACGTATTTTGTCTTTTTGGACGATATAGGAACGATGCACGCGTATGAAGCGTGAAGCAGGCAGAAGTTCTTCTATGGACTTCATGCTCATGAGCGAGAGAATGGGTTTGGGAGAGTTCTCCTCATAGATTTTGATATAATCTTTCAAGCCTTCGATGTAAAGAATATTTTTGAGCTCCACTTGTATCAGTTTGTAATCACTTTTTACGAAGATGCTTTCAATTTCCTCTTGGGGCTGTTGCAGCAGTTCGAACCACTTCACTGCTTTATTGGCGGCTTGCAGAAAGTCTGCATACGAGATGGGTTTCAGCAGATAATCGAGGGCGTTGACCCTATACCCGTCTATGGCATATTGGTCGAAGGCGGTGGTGAAAACGATACGGGTATGTGTATCTACCATTCTGGAGAATTCCAGGCCGTTGAGTTCGGGCATTTGGATATCAAGAAAAAGAAGGTCGACACGCTTCTCCGGCAAGTCGTTCATGGCTTGCACTGCATTGGGGTATTTGCCGGCGAGTTCCAGAAACGGGGTTTTGTTGACGTAGCTCTCCAAAAGGTTCAGGGCCAGCGGTTCGTCATCTACGATTGCGCACTTCAGATTCATGTTATCAGTAATTGATTGTTAAAACCGATTTATATTCTTTTCCGTCCTCGCTTATGCCGTGTTTCCATTCGTACCGGCCGGGATAGGTCAGCTCCAGACGCTTGCTCACTTGCTCCAGTCCGATGCCGCTGCCGCTTTTGTCGGCTTCGCTCTTGGGGTGGTAGCTGTTGATGATTTCGCAACGCACTTCATGCACGCTTTCGCTGAAATATATACGGATATGGCTGGGCTCGGTGGGAGAGATGCCATGCTTGAAAGCATTCTCTATGAGGGAGATGAATATCAGCGGGGCAATCTCCGTAGGGCTGTCGGGACGAATGTCGAAACGCGTTTCAACAGTGACATTGGACGAGAGGCGGATGCGCATCAAGGCGATGTAGTTCTTGATGAAATCCATTTCCTTGCCTAAGGTTACGAAGTTCTGCTGATTGTCGTAAAGGACATGGCGCAATAAACGGCTCAGTTCCTGCACGGCTGTTTGTGCCTTATCCGTATCAAAGGCAATGAGTGCGTAGATATTGTTCAGCGTGTTGAGCAGGAAATGCGGGTTGAGCTGGTTGCGGAGGTTCTTTAATTCGGCTTCCGTGCGACTTTTTTCGGCTTCGCGGCGGGCGGCTTCCACCTGCACCCAACGTCCGCTGAGGCGAATGGCCGCACTCAACCCTACGGTAAGTATCATGGAAAAGAAATCGCGCATGATGAATATCCACTTCGGCGGACCGATGTGCCTTTGGCCCTCACCGTCGGCTTTTGCGTAGGTGTGGAATGCGTACTCCTGCCAAAAGTGTACACCGGCTGTAACGCAAGCTATCAGCAGTATGTTCAGCAGGAGATACTGCCGTATGCGCCCCTCGAACAGATAACGGGGAATGAGGAAGCAGTAATTGCAGTAGAATACGATAAGAAAAGATAGCGGAACAATGCTGCCATGGCGCAGGTATTCCATCCATGTAATGGTGAAACCGCTGCGTGTCATCATCACGAAAGGAAAAGCAAATACAATTCCCCAGCCGATGATATGAATCAGGGCTTCGATGATGCGCGACCGTGAGTAGAGAATTTGTTTCATACAAATGCAAAGATAGTTTTTTTTAGCGATAAGCGATTATCACTCGTATCGTATTGCTTCTATCGGGTCTAAGTCTGCTGCTTTCTTTGCAGGATACCATCCGAAGAACACTCCTGTCACCGTACAGACGGCAAAGCTGAGGAATACGCTCCATGCCTGTATATAGATAGGCCAATGGGCTGCGCTCTTCACAATCCAGCTTGCGCCGCAGCCGATGATGACGCCGATGAGACCGCCGGTGATACTGATGAGGATGGCCTCGATGAGGAATTGCGACAGGATGTCCACTCCTCTGGCACCCACACTCATGCGCAGACCGATTTCACGGGTGCGCTCCGTTACGGATACATACATGATGTTCATGATGCCGATGCCGCCTACCACCAGCGATATGCCGGCGATGCAGGCGAGGAGAGTAGTCATCAGGTCGGTGGTGGTGTTCAGCATCGAGCTGAGCTCCTGCTGGCTGCGTATGGTGAAATCATCGTCGTCGCTGTCCTTCAGTTTATGGTTCCGGCGCAGAATTCCGGTGATTTCTTCGGTGGCGTTGTCCGTCATGTCCTCGGTGAGTGCGGATGCGAAGATACCTTGCAGATAGGTCTGTGCAAGCAGACGTTTCATTACGGTGGTGTAGGGGGCAAGTACAACGTCGTCCTGGTCCATGCCCATGCTGTTGTATCCTTTGGCTTTCAGTACGCCCGTCACGCGGAAAGGCACTTGATTGAAGCGGATAATGCGTCCTACGGGGTCTTCTCCGTTGGGGAAAAGATTATCCTGTATTGTCTTGCCGATGACACATACTTTGGCGGAAGTCTGTATGTCGGTTTCCGTAAACATCGTGCCGTTCTCCACCGTAAGCTGGCGGATTTCAAGGTAGTCTGTGCCTACGCCGCTTACGGATGAGGGGTAGTTGTTATTGCCTGCAATGAGCTGCCCCGATGAGGATACGTTGGGGCTGACGGCAGCCAGGAAGTTCGTCTCGTTGCGCAATGCCTCGTAGTCGGTGAGCTTCAGCGTCTGCATGGCGCTGGGGTCTTGGCGGACGCCGCCGCGCATATCCGCTCCCGGATGAATCATTATCATATTCGAGCCCATTTCGGAGATTTGCGCCTGAATGCTTTTTTTTGAACCCTGTCCGATAGCGAGCATCGTGATGACGGACGCCACGCCGATGATGATGCCCAACATCGTGAGGAAGGCACGCAGTTTATTGTTGGCAAGTGCCCGGAAGGCTATTTTGAAAAGGTTGGTTCCATTCATTGATTTGTAGTTTTATGATATTGTTTTTCTTTTTTCATCCTGCAATAAAGTAATTTACGTACTGCGTCAGTCATCCTCCTGCTTGGGCAGTGCTGCCAGTGTTTCGGCGGCATTCAGAATGTTTCGGTTGGGCTTGTCGTCCTTCACTTGTCCGTCGCGCAATACGATGTTGCGGCTGCTGTATTGGGCTATTTCCGGATTGTGCGTTACGAAAATGATGGTGCGTCCTTCGGCATGCAGTTTCTGGAAGAGCACCAGGATTTCGAATGAGGTACGGGTATCCAGATTACCGGTGGCTTCGTCCGCCAGGATTACGGCAGGGTTGTTTACCAATGCACGGGCGATGGCTACGCGTTGCATCTGTCCGCCGGACATCTGGTTGGACTTGTGTTCCAGCCGGTCGCCCAGCCCTACGGCTTTCAGCGCTTCAATGGCGCGTTTCCGGCGTTCGGTTGCCGATACGGACGAGTTGTACATCAGCGGTAGTTCCACATTTTCCACGGCTGTGGTTTTTGCCAGCAGGTTATAGTTCTGGAACACGAAGCCGATTTTACGGTTGCGGAGTACGGCACGCTGGGACTTGCTCATGGTGCGTACGGAGATGCCGTCCAGCAGATACTCTCCTACGGTGGGCGTATCCAGGCAGCCGAGTATGTTCAACAGCGTTGATTTGCCCGAACCGGACGTACCCATGATGGTGACGAACTCTCCCTCGCCGATAGAGAATGATACGCCGCGCAGTGCATGCACCGTTTCGTCTCCCACCTGGAAGTTCCGCTTTATGTTTTGAAGTTCAATTACGGTTTTGCTCATGATTAATGATGTATGGTTTACTTTGTACTGTACTTTTATACTCAGTCTCTGTACGCTGTTTCATCGGCTGTTGTTTTTCTTCTTGCTTCCCGGAGGGCCCGGCATGAACGGGCTTTTCTCACCGCTTGGTTCCTGCGGCATATCCGCCGTTGGGCCTTCGCCCGGCATGCGCCCTATGGTGGCTTCGGTCACTACTGTCGCACCTTCATCGATGCCGCTTACAATCTCCGTATTCACACCGTTGGAGATACCTACCGTTACCGGATGCGCGATGAATGTATTGCCCTCGCGTGTCCAGAGTTTGTGTTCGCTTTCGCAATCTTTCACAATGTCATTCTCGCCGATAAGCGGCTTTTCGGGTGTGAAACGGAGCGCACGTGCCGGAACGGAAAGCACATTCTTGCGGTCGAGTGTGTAAATCGTGACGTTGGCCGTCAGGCGCGGTTTCAGTTTCAGGTCGGGGTTGGGAGCGGATATGACAACTTCGTAGGTGACGACCGTACCGGATGTGCCGCTGCTGCCGGAACTTGTAGAGCTGTCCTCTCCCAAGCGGATTTGCGTTACTACGCCCTCAAACGTGTCATTGGGATAGGCGTCTACGCTAAACGTCACGCGTTGCCCGTCTTTCACGCCGCCTATGTCGGCTTCATCCACATCGGCCACAACCTGCATCTGCGTCAGGTCGGCAGCGATGGTGAACAGGGTAGGAGTCTCGAAACCGGATGCCACCGTTTGCCCTTCCTCTACCGCACGGTTGATGACCACGCCGTCGATGGGCGAAGTGATGGTGGCGTACGACAGGTTGCGCTCCGCTTTTGCCAGCGATGCCTGACTGCTTTCGTAGCTGCTTTTCGCTTTCTCGTAATTGTAGACGAACTGCTCGTAGTCGGTATCGCTGATAAGCTGCTTTTCGTGCAGTCCCCGGTTGCGTTCGTAGTTCTTCCGCTGATATTCGTATTCGGCTTTCGCACCGTTGTAGGCGGCGCGTTGGGATGCCACTTCGCTTTGCAGGGTCACACGGTCCATTTCGGCTATGAGCTGGCCTTTGGTAACTACGGAATTGTAGTCGGCATATATCTTGTCGATGATGCCGCTTACCTGCGTGCCGACTTCCACTTCCGTCACCGGTTCGATGGTGCCGGTGGCGGTTATGGATTCCGATATCTCGCCTTTGATTACGGTGGCTGTCTCGTAGGTCACTTTATGTTTGGCCGTGGAGCCGCCGAAAAGCCGGATGCTTATGCCGGCTAACGCCCGCCACAACGGCTACGGCGATAAGGATAATCTTTTTCTTGTTCATATTCTGTATATCATTATTGGGTTTTAAGTAGCGTTGGTCTATACCGCAAGAGATAGTTGCGTATGGGGGTTATTATATTGAATAGGTCAAAGCGTAATCTGTTCTCCCTGGTAGAATTTCAGCAGTTGCGTGTTCAGTATTGCCATGTATTTGGCTTGCAGGGTTTCCTGTTGCGCGTTGAGCAGGTTGTTTTTCTCGGTCAGCAGTTCCACGGTATTCTTCATGCCGAGGTTGAATTGCTCTTGGATGAGGTCGTAGCTGGTCTGTGTGCTTCGCAGCTTCTCTATGGCGGCAACGTAGCGTTGCTGTGCGCTGTTGGCATCCAGCCATAACCCTTCGATGGTCTTGTACAGGTTTTTCTGATTGTCCAGCAAGTCCAGTTCGCTGTTCTGCTTCTGTATCTTGGCTTTCTGTACGGCGCTCTTGGTCTGCCGGTTGTTGAAGATGGGTACGCTTACGGTTACTCCCAAGGAGTTGTTCCAGTTCTGCTTGATTTGTTCGCCGAAGGTGAAGTCATTGCCGTTGGTGTTCGTGCTCCCTATGCCTGCACTGAGGCTGATGGTGGGGATGTAACCGGAGCGGGCGATGTCGATGTCGAGTTCCGAGGCTTTGACATTCAGCCGGCCTGCTTCGATTTCCGGGCGCAGGGTGAGGGCGGAGCGGTAGACATCGGTCTTTGAGGGCAGCGGTGACAACACATTCTCATCGCCGAGTGTGGGGATGTAAAGCGTCATCTCCTTTTCGCCGTCCAGTTCGAGGAGTTGTTTCAGTTGCAGTTTGTAATCTTGCAGAGTAGCTTGTGCCGTTACCAATTGATATTTGTCGGTGCTGACCTGCGCTTCCAGTTGGGCGAGGTCGCTCCTGGCGATGCTTCCCGCTGCAAGCAGGGCGCGTGCCCGTTCGCATTCCGCCCGGCTGACGTCGAGGGTTGCTTCATTTACCTTGACGGCTTCGGCTGCATAGAGAATCTGTACGTAAATCTGCGTAATGCTCTCTTCGATGGTGTTCTCGCTCTCCGCCACGCCCAGTTCGGCAATGCGGTTGTTCATCCGCTGCTGTTTCAAGGTATTCAGCCGTTTGCTGCCGTTGTAAAGCGTCCAGTTGGCATCGATACCATAGCTGCCGTTGTAGCTGGTCTTGCTTTGGCTGCTGGTGATGTTGTCGCCGTCTATTATCGTATTGGTCTGGCTGTTGGGCCGGTTTACGATACGTTGGCTTACGGATGCCGTGAGGCTGGGGAAGAGGGCTGCCCTGGCGGTCTTTACGTCCACTTCGGCGCTCTCGGCGTTGAGACGGTTCTTGCGTATCGTGATGTTTTGCTGCAAAGCATAGTCGATGCAGGCTTGCAGGTTCCATTGTGCGGGAAGCGTCTGCGTGCTGTCCTGCTGTTGCGTACCGATAGCGGTTTCCTGTGTTTGCGGCATTGCGTTGCCGACACAGGTGCTTGCCGCACAGAGCGATATTACGGTCAATCTTTTTACATTTATCATATTACCTTGTTTCTATGGTTTTACCATTGCAAAAGTATGCGCAGCCTCTTGAAACGGCAAAAACAATAGACCATTGCCGGGATTGTGCCGACGGATTACTTTTTCTTGCCGATAATTAAGAGTTTGCTTTGCTGTTTTTATGAGGTGTCAAAATACACTTGCTGATTTCTATTAGGCACGGATTTCACGGAAAACACAGGTTTTCTTTATTCTTTTTTTATCGTGAAAATCCGTGAAATCCGTGCCTAATAGAAACCAATAGTAAGCGAATTTTAGTTTTGATCCCGTAAAGACCGTAGATATCTTCCCAAAGAACTTCTTTATAGAATACCGGACAAAAATCAAGCTGGCTATAACTTTTCAGTTTTTTATTTGTTATTTATATAAAAGTATTTTATATTTGTAATGATTATAATTTGAACTTTATGAAAAACCTTGTTACCAGTATCTGGCAATTCTATGTCGATGGCTTCCGAAGCATGACATTGGGGCGTACCTTGTGGCTGATAATTGCAATCAAATTGTTTATCATGTTTTTTATTCTTCGTCTTTTCTTCTTTCCGAACTATCTGAATGAAGCTGCCGGAGAAGGCGATAAAGAAGATTACGTCAGCAGTGAACTGATTATGCGGGCAGGAAGATAGGGGATAGTGATAAGCGGTTAGTGATTAAGGAGGGAGGTATTCCTTTTCCTTATTTATACCTTATACTTTATATTTTATACTTTAATTTCATACTTAATATTTATTCTCATGCTTGAAAACATTGACACTTCTCTGATTGATTGGTCGAGAGCGCAATTTGCCTTGACCGCTATCTATCACTGGATTTTTGTACCGCTTACTTTAGGATTGGCGGTAATTATGGGCATCATGGAAACGGTGTACTACCGTACGGGTGACAAGTTCTGGAAACATACTGCCAAGTTCTGGATGAAACTCTTCGGCATCAACTTTGCCATAGGTGTGGCAACGGGACTGATTCTGGAGTTTGAATTCGGTACGAACTGGAGTAATTACAGTTGGTTCGTGGGCGACATCTTCGGTGCGCCGCTTGCTATCGAAGGCATTCTGGCATTCTTTATGGAAGCCACGTTCATTGCTGTGATGTTCTTCGGTTGGGACAAGGTAAGCAAACGTTTCCACCTGGCTTCTACTTGGCTTACGGGACTTGGTGCTACTATCTCCGCCTGGTGGATTCTGGTGGCGAATGCCTGGATGCAGAATCCGGTAGGTATGGAGTTCAATCCCGATACCGCCCGTAACGAGATGGTTGACTTCTGGGCGGTGGCCACTTCGCCGATGGCAGTCAATAAGTTTTTCCACAGCGTGCTGTCCGGCTGGGTGCTGGCTGCGGTGTTCGTGGTAGGTGTGAGTTGCTGGTATCTGTGGAAAAACCGTGAGAAGAAGTTTGCTTTGGCAAGCATAAAGATAGCTGCCTGGGTAGGACTGTGTGCCGCTGTGCTTTCCGCGTGGACGGGCGACGGTTCCGGTTATCAGGTGGCACAGAAACAACCCATGAAGCTCGCTGCCATGGAGGGTTACTATCAGGGGCAGGAAGGAGCCGGACTGGTGGCTTTCGGCATTCTCAATCCCGACAAGAAGACGGCCGATGACGGTAAGGATGCTTTCCTCTTCCGCATGGAGATTCCCAAGTTCCTTTCATTGCTTGCCGAGCGCGATTCAAAGGCTTTCGTACCGGGCATCAACGACCTGTTGAAAGGCGGCTATCCCTTGAAAGACGGTACAACCGCGCTCTCCGCTCAGGAGAAGATTGAAAAGGGAAAGACGGCTATCGGAGCTTTCTCCGCTTATCGTGCCGCCAAAGCTGCGGGCAACGATGCCGAGGCGCAGGTGGCTGCCAAAGTGTTGAAAGAGAATGTGGCGTATTTCGGTTACGGTTATATCAAGGATGTGAACGAACTGGTTCCCAACGTGCCGCTCACCTTCTATATGTTCCGTGTCATGGTGATACTGGGCGGGTACTTCATTCTCTTCTTCATCGTGGTTCTCGTTCTTGCCTACAAGAAGGATTTGTCGCAGATGCGCTGGATGCATTGGGTGGCAATGCTGACCATTCCGCTGGGCTATCTTGCCGGGCAGGCAGGTTGGGTGGTTGCCGAATGCGGACGTCAGCCGTGGGCCATTCAGGATATGTTGCCCACAAGTGCCGCCATTTCCAAACTGGATGTAGGCTCCGTGCAGACCACATTCTTCATTTTCCTTGTACTGTTCACCGTTATGCTGATTGCCGAAGTAGGCATTATGCTGAAAGCCATACGGAAAGGACCGGAAAAAGAACTTTCTCATCAATCATAACTTATAACTCATAACTCATTACATGAATACCTATATATTTCTTCAACATTATTGGTGGTTTATAGTATCCCTGTTGGGAGCCATCCTTGTATTCCTGCTGTTTGTGCAGGGCGGTAACTCGCTGATATTCTGTCTGGGCAAGACGGAAGAGCAGCGCAAGATGATAATAAACTCTACGGGGCGCAAGTGGGAGTTTACGTTTACTACGCTCGTAACGTTCGGCGGTGCGTTCTTTGCATCGTTCCCGTTGTTCTACAGTACGAGCTTCGGCGGTGCGTACTGGCTGTGGATGATTATCTTGTTTACTTTCGTGTTGCAGGCTGTAAGCTACGAGTTTCAGTCGAAAGCGGGCAATCTGTTGGGCAAGACGACGTATCGCGCTTTTCTGGTGATAAACGGAGTGGTAGGACCGGTGCTGCTGGGCGGTGCGGTGGCAACGTTCTTCACGGGTTCGGAGTTCTATATCAACAAAGGTAATATTGCCGATACGGTGATGCCGGTTATCAGCAGTTGGGCCAATGCGGGGCACGGGCTAGATGCGTTGCTCAATCCGTGGAATGTAGTGTTGGGACTGGCTGTGTTCTTCCTGGCGCGTATTCTCGGTGCGCTTTACTTCATTAACAATATCGGCGATGCGGATTTGGTGAAACGTTGCCGTCGTGCGCTGTGGGGCAATACGGGTCTGTTTCTGGTGTTCTTCCTTGCATTCGTTATCCGTACGCTGCTTGCCGAAGGCTACGCGGTAAATCCGGAAACCGGAGAAGTATTTATGGAACCCTATAAGTATCTGACAAACTTTATCGAAATGCCCGTGGTGCTGCTCGTATTCTTTATCGGTGTGCTTGCCGTGCTTTGGGGAATTGTCCGCACGGTGTGGAAACCGTCTTTCGACAAGGGTATATGGTTTGCAGGCGCAGGCACTGTGCTCACGGTATTGGCGCTGTTGCTGGTGGCTGGTTATAACAATACTGCCTATTATCCCTCTACCGCCGACCTGCAAAGTTCGCTTACGCTGGCAAACAGTTGTTCCAGCCAGTTTACGTTGCGGGTAATGGCCTACGTATCTGTCCTGGTTCCTTTTGTGCTTGCCTACATTTTCTACGCATGGCGCAGCATCGACAGGAAGAAGATAGATGCTGCAGAGATGCAGGATGAAAAAGGACACGCCTATTGATTTTATAACTCCGGGGATTTGCTCCCGGTTTCCCTGGAGTTTCTTTGAAAATGCCGGGGGATATAAGAGAAAACTCCTCACGTTTGGGTTGCAAACGTGAGGAGTTTTGATTTATACTTTCCTGTATTCGGAAATTATAGCATGTGTCTTTTCAGCAGATTATTTTTTCTTGAAACTGATTTCGTCATAATACTCTTCATTTTCATCCTTGTCCTGAGAAACGAGTACTAATGTGTTTCCGTTCAGGGTTTTGATGGTAGCTTCATCGCCATAGCCGTTGAAAGTGATTTTTAGCTTGTTACCGGAAATGCTCCAGGTGAAATCTTCTGTATAAGTGCTGCTTTCTGATACATCTTTATATGTTCCGCTACCGTCATTCTTAAAGGTATACACATCTTCGGTATAGGCTTCGTTCCATTCGTCTCTCTCGCCTTCGTATATTTCATATCCCTTGCTCCAAGTAGACTCCCAAGTGCCTACAATGAGTGTTTTTGCATCTCCGGCAATACCTTCATCGTCATCATCACTACAGGCTGTAAAGCCAATACACAAAGCTATCATCATACATGACAGCCAGAATTTAAGTTCAAACTTTTTCATTTTGTCTTTTAAATTTGATTAATATTAAATGCAGGGGCAAAGATAGGTGTTGTGCAGAAGAATAAACTTAGATGGATGTTGCAGGTGTTTCTACGGATATGTAGTATTTTATTCTACATTATGGATTCTTTTTCGTTGATGTCTGATTCGTTTTGTTTGGCAATAAAAGGAACTTTTTGTTGTATTTCAGCCGAATAATAGCCGAAAAAGTTACAGTTCAGTATATGGCAGATACGCATCAGCAAATCTGTGTCTATGCTTTGCCGCTTGAATATGGAATATATATTGGTACGGTCGCAATACAGCTTCTTTGCAAACCAGGTGACGGAACGTTCCTGACGATGTAATTCTGCTTCTATCAATTGTCCGATGTGTATCATGGTGCTGTGCATGAAAAAAGGCGGAACCATCCGTTGCTTATTTTGTTCTGAGGTACCGCCAAGCACCCAACCGTATAAATAAGTACGAACAGTTCACGCCCTACAGCGTGAACTTTCACTTACTTATTCTCAACGGTCTTTCAAATTGGCGGTTTTCAGAACAGAGAATAAGAGCTAAAGCCCAATATCCAATAAGTATAAGAATGGAAACGCTTTTCCTAAGTTCTATAAATTATATTCATTTAATAGTTTATGTTTTTTCTGTCTTATGTTTTTAATATTCTGATTATTTATATGCTTTTTTGCAAATATAGTGAATATTCCTTTTTGTTGCATAAGAAAAGCCTTGTATTTCTGCAAAAAAGAAATATAAAGCTTTTCCACTCGTGATGCCATACGGGGCTTTTCCCTTTAAATACTTATTGAATATCTGTTTTTTCGCCCTTTGTTCGAAAACCGGATTGTTATTTTCCCGTTTCCGCATTCTTAATCATCTGCTCGCTGGCATACATGAATATTACCACACGGCGATTTTCGCTCGCCGGCAGGCTTTCGTCGTATTCATTGTAGCCCACACCTTCCACTTGCTTGAACTGAGAGGGAGATACGCCGCAATCCTGTAGATAATTCTCTACGGCATAGGCACGGTTCTTGGACACCTTCATGTTGGCTTCGTACGTACCGACCTTGTCCGTATGGCCTATGATGGCGATGTCCGTAGTTGTGTCTTCCTTCAGAATCTTGGCGAGGTCGCGCAAGGAAGCTTTCGCATCGTTGCTCAGCGTAGAGGAGTTGAAAGCAAACAGAATACCGGAGTCGAACGTCACCTTGACGGCATCCAGGTTATTGGCATCTTTCACCATTTCCACCTGTGCGCCTTCAATCTTGGCGGCTTCGGCAGCCTTTTTATCCATCTTATGACCGATAGCTACACCTGCGCCCGTACCTACCGCTGCGCCTACTGCCGCACCGATAGCAGCGCCTTTACCCTTGCCGAACAGTCCGCCGATAATAGCTCCTGCCGCAGCACCCGAGCCACCGCCGATAATGCCGCCTTTCGTCGTATTGTTCATTGTACCGCAACTACCCAGTAGTATGGCGCCGCTCAGCAGAAATGCTGTCATTTTCATCTTTTTCATACCTTTTATTTTTTAATTGGTTCAAGTTTTACTAATGCAAATTTATGTATATAATACATTTGTTGGCATTAAAAAGTTTACCATTGCAGTTTTTTTAGAGAATTTTCCTTTTAATAAAGAGAAAACGGCCGGACTTATACGTTACTTGTAATTCAGGAAGTTTTCCTGCACCAGCTTTCCTGCCTGCCATACGGCGCGTATGTTCAGTTCCTTGTCCATGATGAGGATGTCGGCGTCCTTGTCCTTTTGCAGGGAACCTTTGCGGTCGTACACGCCCATGATGCGTGCCGGGGTTTCGGAAGCCATGCGCAGGGCGTCGCCCAACGGGATACCCGCCTTGACCATAGTACGCACCAGCACGTCCATGGTGGCGATACTGCCTGCCAATGAGGAGCGGTCGGCAAGCTTGCACACACCGTCTTCGATGATGTAGCGCGGGTTGTTGATTTCCTTGCCTTCGGTGGCGGCGCAGGAGAGGGCGTCCGTTACGAGGCAGGTGTGCTCTACACCTTTCAGTTTGTATGCCAGTTTCAGGATGGTGGACGGCAGGTGGATGCCGTCGGCAATGAGTTCGATGGTCATGCCGTCGGTCAGGTAGACACTTTCCACAGTGCCTTCGTACTTGTACTCGCGGCGTTTGTGGAAGCCGGGCATGGCGTTGTAGAAGTGGGCGGCATGGGTAAATCCGGCTTCGTAGGCGGCACGGATACCGTCGTATTCGGCTTCGGTGTGCGATACGGCTGCCAGTATGCCTTTTTCGCGCAGGTAGCTTGCAAATTCCAGTGCTCCGGGCAGTTCGGGAGAGGCGTCCCAGCGGCGGATGCAACGGGTGCTTTCCACCAACTCGCGGTATTCCTGTCCGTCAATCTCCTTCACCTGGTCGGCAAACTGTTCGCCTGCCATTTTCTTGTTGAGATAGGGACCTTCGATGTGCAATCCCAGTACGGGGCTGTCGGGCTCTGCCATAAGCTGCTCGCACACTTGGGCTGCCTGGTGCAGCTTTTCGAACGGAGACGAGGAAATGGTAGGGTAGAAACTCGTAGCGCCATGACCGAGGTGTGCATTGATGATGCTGCGAAACGCTTCTTCGGTACATTCGGTGAAGTCGTGGCCGCCACCGCCATGCGCGTGCATACACACGAAGCCGGGCACGATATACATGCCTTTGGCATCGATGAGGCGTGCGCCGATGAGGGCGAGGTCACAGTTGGTCACTTCGAGTATTTTTCCGTCGCGCATCAGGACGGAACCTTCATTCAGCCAGCCTTGCGGGGTGAATATGCGTCCGTTGATAATTTGAGTAAGCATTTTTAGATTTATGATTTAAGATTTATGAATTATAATCCCAGCGTTGTGATTTTGAATTTATCGAAGGCCAAAATTAAGCATTATAAATTAAAAATCCTATATGCGGGATTTTTTAATCATCTTCTTCTCCGTCTTCGGTGGCGGCGTTGTTTCTGCCGGTATTTGCGTATCTTGCCGTATACCAGCCAGACGAACAATACTCCGAATACGGAGAATATCAGCAGTACGATGCCCGTGTTGAGGTTGTCGCCTTTCACACGGCTCCACATTTCGAGTACGAGTTCGGTGCGGTTGCCGAAGTCGCGTATCATGGCGCAGCGTTCCACCACTTTCCTGTCGGGATATTGCACGGGGTTTATTTGCAGGCTGTCCGCACCCACACCTTCACCGAAGAAATAGCTGAGGTCGGAACGCATTGCGATGGCGGTGTCCCGTTTGGCTTCCATGATTTCGGGGGTGGCAACGGCGCTGACGTAGCCTATGGCGTCCATATTGCGCAGGGCGATGTCGGGCCGGCAGAGGTAGTTGATGAAGTAAGCGGCAGCTTTGGGATTGCCTGCATATTTGGGGATTACCCAGCCGTCGTACCAGATGTTGCTGCCTTCGCGCGGCACTTCGTAGGCAAGGTCCACGCCCACGGCACGGGCTTCTTCGATGGCCCATACGGCGTCGCCGCTCCAGGTGAGGTTGAGCCAGGTCTTGTTCTTGGTCATCATCTCCTTGCCGAAGTCGGCTTCCCAGCCTGCGATGTTGGGCTTCATGGCTTTCAGATACTTCTCGGCAAGGGCTATGGCTTCGGGAGAGTTATCGTTCATCAGTTGCTCCACGGTGACGGTGCTGTCGGCAAGCTGTCGGGCATGGGCGTAGATGATGGCGGTTCCGTAGGCATCGCGGTAACTGTCTTTCATCAGGATTTTGCCTTTGTTCCTGGGGTTCCAGAGGCAGTGCCAACTGCCGGCTTCGTCGGGGGTGATGAAGTTGCGGTTGTAGAGGATGCCGGCTGTGCCCCACATGTAGGGTACGGCATAGTCGGTAGTGGTGCGTCCCGGCTGGCTGGTCTTGTTCAGTTCCCGGCGGATGTAGGGGGAGATGTTGGGCAGATAGTCCGGGGTCTTGCCGAAGTTGCGGTCGATGGGCAGGAGAAGGTCTTTCTTCAGCATCCGCTCGATGATGTACTCCGAGGGGCATACCACGTCGAAATCCTCGTGGCCGCGCTCTATCTTGGTGAGCATGATTTCGTTGATGTCGAACACCTGGTAGATGAGGCGGATGTCCTCGCCTGTCTGCTGCTTGTACCAGGCGGGAAATTCGGCCAGTACATCTTCGTCGATGTAGTCGGCCCAGTTGTAGACTTTCAGTACGTGGCTGCGCTCTTCGCCCGAATCCTTGCACGAGACGGCTGTGAGGACGAGGCAAAAGAGAAGGAATATGTCTGTTAATCTTTTCATTTTTTATTCAGCAGGTTTATCTTGACTATGCTTTCGTTTTTCGGCTTACGGGATGAATCTCTCCGTGCTGCGGGACGAATACTCTTATCTTGCGAGACGCAGGCGGACCTATTTCTTCCGTGCACGTTCCGCACGCTTGTTGATGACAATCAGCAGCACCAGCACCGTAATGAAAATAAGGGTGGACAGAGGACGCAGCTCTGGTGTCAGTCCGCCTTTGCGCGCATCGGCGTAGATGTAGGTGGAGAGCGTTTCCAGTCCTTCGTTTCCAATGGTGAATATGGTTACTGCGAAGTCGTCGATAGAGAGCGTAAAGGCAAGGATGAAGCCGCTGATCATGCCCGGAAGTATCTCCGGCAGAATTACCTTGCGCAATGCCTGAAAGGGAGTGGCGCCAAGGTCGAGGGCGGCTTCGTACACGTTCTGGTTCATCTTCTTCAGGCGGGGCATTACGCTCAGCACTACATAAGGGGTGCAGAATGTGATGTGCGCCAGTACCACGGTTGTGAATCCCTGCGAGATACCGCAACTGACGAACAGCAGGAACAGCGACACGCCCGTAATGATGTCCGCATTCATCATCGGAATGGCATTGGCGAAGTTCATTACCCGGCGCGTGCGTGTGCGCAGGTTGAAGATGCCGATGGCCGCGATGCTGCCCAACGCCGTACTGGCGGTGGCTGCTAACATGGCAATGGCAAAGGTGTTCCAGATGGCGCTCGTCAGCGAGTGGTGCATGCCGCCTGTGAAGAGGGAGCTGTACAGCTTGGTGGAGAATCCTGTCCAGTTGCCCAGCACTTTGGCTTCGGTGAAAGAGAATACCATGATGATAAGGATAGGTGAGTACAGCAGCGCAAGCAGCAGCCACAGATACCCTTTGGCAAGAATACGCGTCATCATATCACACCTCCGCTTTCATTGGATGCGCCGTCCTCTTCGTTCGTAAAGAGGATGGTGACGCCTATCAGCAACAGCATGATGAGCGACAGGGCTGCACCGTAGTTCCACATTCCGTTGTATATGTTCTCCTGCACGGTTGTTCCGAAGAGTTTGATGTTGTTCATCGTCAGCAGTTCGGCTATGGCAAAGGTGCTTACCGTAGGCATGAACACCATTACGATGCCGCTCATGATGCCCGGCATGGAGAGGGGCAGGATTACTTTGCCGAATACCTGCAAGGGGTTGGCTCCGAGGTCTTGGGCGGCTTCTATGAGGCTGCGGTCCATTTTCTGCAGAGTGTTGTAGATGGGGTATATCATGAACGGCAGGAAGTTGTAAACCATGCCGAACACGAGTGCGCCTTCGCCCAAAGGCAGGTTCAGAAAGTCGAACAGCGCCACTGTGGCGAGTGTGCGTATCAGTATGTTCACCCACATGGGCAGGATGAACAGCACCACCATGGTCTGCGAAGTGTTGAACTGCTTCTGGCTGAGGATGTATGCCGCCGGATAACCCAGTAACAGACAGGTCAGCGTGGTGATGAGAGCGATGCCGATGGAGTAGATGAAGGTGTTCATCGCCTCCGGGTGCATCATGAACTTGCGGAAGTTGGCAAAGGTGAAAGCTCCGTCGGCATCCGTAAAGGCGTACAGCACAATCAGTAGTAGCGGCACTATCGCAAATATCAGCAGGAACAGTGCGTAGGGCAGTGTCCAGTTGCGTCGCCGCAGGAAGAAATGGGATAACTTATCAAGCATTACTCTATTATATCTTATATCAAGCGCTACTCTTTAATCAAGTATTGCTTTATTATATTAGGATTATGGGCGGTAAGATGACGGGATGATATCTTATCGTTTTATCACTCTGATGTTTTCGGGCGCTATCCGTATGCCCACGCGGTCTCCGTCGTCCCAAACGTCGTTGGTGTCTACGAAAATGTCCTCATCCCAGTCGGTAAACACGGTGAGGTGATAATGGTTTCCTTTGTAGAGGATGAATTTCACTTCGCCCGTCAGTCGTCCGTCTTCTTCGTTATCCTCCAGGATGACGTTTGGGAAGTCCACTTCCACCGTTACGGGCGTTTCGGGACCGATGTCTTGCACCGGACTGCATTCGAAGCTGCAACCCAGGAATTCCACGTGCGTTTCGTCCAGGAGCTTGCCCTCGAAAGTGTTGCAGGTGCGTTCTTTCTTCATTACGTGGATGTCGAAAGGTTTTACCAGCAGACCCACTTCACGGCCTGCCTCGAAGCAGTGGTAATCCTGTACCATCAGCTCATAACCCTCGCGGGTCTGTACCAGCATTTCGTAGTGCACGCCTTTGAAGATGGAGCTTGTTACGGTTCCCGTGAGTTGCGCCGCATCCGAGGGTTCGAAGATGTAGATGTCCTCCGGACGGATTACGACGTCCACCTGTGTACGGTCGCCGAAACCGGTATCCACGCAGTCGAACTCGTGTTCGCAGAAGCGGACGAGCCGGTCGTGCACCATGACACCGTTCAGTATGTTGCTCTCGCCGATGAAGTCGGCTACGAAGGAGTTGATAGGCTCGTTGTAGATGTCTGTCGGAGTGCCGATTTGCTGTATCCTGCCTTCGCTCATCACGACGATGGTGTCGCTCAGGGTGAGGGCTTCTTCCTGGTCGTGGGTGACGTATATGAAGGTGATGCCCAGCTTCTGGTGCATCTCTTTGAGTTCCATCTGCATGTCCTTGCGCATTTTCAGGTCGAGGGCGGCAAGGGGCTCGTCGAGGAGCAGCACTTCGGGTTCGTTGACGATGGCACGGGCTATGGCAACGCGCTGTTGCTGTCCGCCGGAAAGGGAGTCTACATCGCGGTCTTCATAGTCGGTCATGCCCACCATGCGGAGCGCCTGCTTCACTTTCTTTTCGATAGTGGCGGCGGGGAGCTTCTTCAGCTTGAGGCCGAAAGCAATATTATTGAATACGTTGAGGTGAGGAAACAGGGCGTACTTCTGGAATACCGTATTCACCGGGCGGCGGTGGGGTGGTGTCTGCGTGATGTCTTTTCCTGCAATGGTAATCACTCCTTCCGAAGCTGTCTGGAAGCCTGCAATCAGACGCAGCAATGTCGTCTTTCCGCAACCGGACGGTCCCAATATCGTTACAAACTCGCCCTTGCGGACAGACAAATTCACATCATTCAGTACGGCTTTGTCTCCGAAAAATTTCGATACGTGCTCTACACCGATGATGCAGTCGGACTTTTGCATAAGCGTTTCTTACTTTATCCAAACTAATTAAACAAATCTCTACCTGATATAGTCAGTCATAAAAAAAGTGGCGCAAAGGTACATATTTTCTTGAAAACTTTAGAGTTTGTTTAAAAATTGTTCAGCATTCTTTTGCGAGTTCTTTGGAGGCGGATGTTTCCTCTTTTTATTCGCCACACACCCGCTTTGTTCTCATAAAACGCCTCCAAAGAACTCGCAAAAGAAATGGAAGGAAATACTTGGGAAAAGAAAAATCGAACAACCCAAAACAGAGTCATGAGTTATAAATTGCGGGTAATTGACCGATACTCGCAAATAAGTCCTAACTTTGCAGTCCGTAACATTAAAGTCTTCGTAAGAAATGGAAAAGAAAACAGTACTCATCACAGGTGCTTCTTCGGGTATAGGAGAGGGCTGTGCACGTAAGTTTGCCATGAATGGTTACCGCCTGATTCTCAACGGACGGAATGTAGAGAAGCTGACTGCCGTAAAGCGCGAACTGGAAACGGAATATCGCGCGGATGTTTGTCTGCTGCCTTTCGACGTACGCGACCGCGGGGCTGCGAAAGCGGCTCTTGACTCGCTTCCCGAAGAATGGAAAGCGATAGATATCCTCATAAATAATGCCGGACTGGTAATCGGCGTAGACAAGGAACACGAAGGCAATCCGGACGAATGGGACATCGTGCTTGATACCAATATCAAAGCATTGCTTGCCATGACCCGTCTGGTGGTTCCCGGAATGGTGGAACGCGGACACGGCCATGTCATCAATATGGGTTCCATTGCAGGCGATTATGCCTATCCGGGCGGTAGTGTGTATTGTGCCAGCAAGGCTGCCGTAAAGGCGTTGTCAGACGGCTTGCGCATCGACCTTGTGGATACTCCCGTACGGGTGACCAACATCAAGCCCGGTTTGGTGGAGACGAATTTCTCCGTAGTGCGTTTCCGTGGCGACAAGGCGGCTGCCGATAATGTGTACAAGGGCATCCGTCCGCTTACAGGCGACGACATTGCCGAAGTGGTGTACTTTGCCGCTGCCGTACCCGAGCATATACAAGTGGCCGAGGTGCTGGTAATGCCTACCAATCAGGCTACGGGTACAATCGTCAGCCGGAAATAAGCACTTTTCCGTAACAACAGAATCTAAGAGAATAAGAGTAAACTCTGCCAATCATGACTAATAAGTACGAAGAACGCCTGGGCACGGAGCGTATGCTGCCTTTGGTTTTCAAGATGGCGCTGCCTGCGGTGGCAGCACAGTTTGTCAATCTGCTTTACAGCATTGTAGACCGTATTTACATCGGACACATACCGGGCATCGGAACCGATGCGCTGGCGGGAGTGGGAGTAACCATCTCGCTCGTTGTGCTGATTTCTTCTTTCTCCGCCATTGTGGGTGGTGGCGGTGCTCCGTTGGCTGCCATTGCCCTCGGACAGGGCAACCGTCGCCGTGCCGGAAAGATACTTGGCAATGGCTTTACTCTGTTGATTCTTTTCACTTTGCTCACTTCGTTCATAGCCTATACCTTTATGGAGCCTATCCTGCTTTTTACGGGTGCTTCGGAGCATACGCTGGGCTATGCGGAAGACTATCTTTCCATTTATCTGTTGGGGACACTGTTTGTGGAAGTGTCTACCGGACTGAATGCTTTCATCAATGCACAGGGGCGCCCTGCGATTGCCATGTGTTCGGTGTTGATAGGGGCTTTGTTGAATATTATTCTTGATCCTATATTCATATTCTGGTTGGATATGGGAGTGAAAGGTGCTGCGTTGGCTACGGTGCTGTCGCAGGCTTGCAGTGCGGTGTGGGTGCTGTCCTTCCTATTCTCACGGCGCGCTTCCCTGCCTTTGGAAAGGCGGTATATGAAGCTGGAAAAGAGTATCGTGCTCTCCATGCTGGCGCTCGGCGTATCGCCTTTTATCATGGCGAGTACGGAAAGCTTGGTGGGGTTTGTGCTCAACAGCAGTCTGAAAGAATTCGGAGATATCTATGTCAGTGCGCTTACCGTCCTGCAAACGTCTATGCAGTTTGCCAGCGTGCCGCTGACGGGGTTTGCGCAGGGGGTTGTTCCGGTGGCAAGCTATAACTACGGGCATGGCGACAAGCAGCGTGTGAAGGAGTGCTTCCGGATTGCGCTGATTACAATGTTTTCTTTCAATCTCGTCCTGATGCTGTTTATGATTTGCTTCCCTGCGATTGTGGCATCCGCCTTTACGAGCGATGCAAGGCTGATAGAAACTGTTCGCTGGACGATGCCTGTATTCTTGGGCGGTATGACGATTTTCGGTTTACAGCGTGCCTGTCAGAATATGTTCGTGGCGTTGGGGCAGGCCAGAATATCCATTTTCATAGCATTGCTGCGTAAGGTAATCCTGCTGATACCGTTGGCGTTGATACTGCCGCATTTTATGGGAGTAGCAGGTGTATATGCGGCAGAAGCCATATCCGATGCTACGGCTGCCATTTGCTGTACGCTGCTGTTTTTCTGGCAGTTCCCTAAAATACTGAGGAGAATAAAAAGTAAAAGCCTGTCTGAATAAGGTACGTTCTTGTTATGGCATTCCGTCTCTTTTTGCTTTGTTGAGGATGGTTGCTTCCCTTATTTGCTCTCGTCATTCCCGGTTCGGATATGTTGAATTGCATACCTCTCTAATTTCAGAATCAATGATTCGGGTATAAATATCCGTAAATCATATACAATTCGGTTTGCGTAATCGCGGTAATTTTGCAATTGGAAAACAACCGGAAATATCAATAACTTCATACGGTAAATGGAATGACTATGAACAGGATTCTTTTAATTTCAGTATTTAGTATCTTAACTTTCAATATTATGGCACAGGAGAAAATAGTACAGACAGCCGGGCGCACCCGATTAGGAGAGTTCGCCCCTAAATTCGCGGAGCTCAACGACGATGTTCTTTTCGGAGAAGTGTGGAGCCGCACCGACAAGCTTGGTCTGCGCGACCGTAGTTTAGTAACCGTTACCTCACTTATCAGTCAGGGTATTACAGACAATTCGCTCATATTTCATCTGCAGTCGGCAAAGAAGAACGGCATTACCCGTACTGAGATTGCCGAAATCATTACCCACATCGGTTTTTATGCCGGTTGGCCGAAAGCATGGGCGGCATTCAATCTGGCAAAAGACGTATGGGCGAAAAATGCCGTTGGTGAAGATGCTAAAGCCGCTTTCCAGCGCGAAATGATTTAACAAATATACATAACGTATGATAGGTATAAGGAGATGCTCAGGTCACCCCATCGTGACAAATAAAAAAAATCAAATCATAATAAAATGAAACAATTTATATTGGTAATTATGAGTTTACTAACTTTCAGTTGCTCATCGAAAGCACAAAAACAGACAACGGATACCGGTATGCAATCCGATAAGAAAATTCTCGTGGCCTATTTCTCCTGCACCGGAACTACGGAAAAAATTGCCGGTGCCATTGCTCAAGCTGTTAACGGTAAGCTGTATCGGATTACTCCGGCTGTAGCCTACACTTCGGCAGACCTTAATTGGAATAACAAAGCAAGCCGTAGTTCGGTAGAAATGGCGGATGATAATTCACGTCCTGCATTGGGTGGGGAAACACTCAATCTGAAAGATTACGACGTAGTATTCCTCGGTTATCCGATATGGTGGGATTTGTGTCCTCGTCCGGTCAATACATTTCTTGAGAAATATGACTTCTCCGGTAAGACTGTCATTCCATTTGCCACTTCCGGCGGCAGTTCTATTACAGGTAGCGTGAAACAGCTCAAGGCGCTATATCCTCAAATCGGATGGCAGGCAGGACGGCTATGCAATGGAAGTGCAAAGCAAGCAGGGGATTGGGCAAAGCGGGTAATCAGTGTAGAATAGAATACCATACCATTGTAACTGCCCAATATCACCAGATTCACCGATGATCGTCATTGGTTTATTTAGTATTACTTTATCAGCTATAGTAAATTGACTCAATAAATCAAGTTCATCATGAAATATACTATAATTAGGGATATCCAGTAAATGTCCCTAAAAAATAAGATGGCATGTGAAGATGATAGAGCATAACCACTTCATATGCCATTTTTATAGTCATTTTTCTGTGCTTTCTCACATAATTCTATCCGCAAGGATATGAAGTTCTGGAAAGAGCCTGATGCTTTCTTCTGATTGTGTGAGTAAAATCATATCATGCTGCTTTATCCGTTCTGTTTATTTCCTTGTACTGATGTATTTTACAATCTCCGCTCCTTTAAAATAAATAACCAGCGAACTGACAATAATCAGCATTCCCGCTACCGTACTGAATGTGGGGGATTCTCCCGCAAGCATTATCCAACTTAATACAGCTCCGAGAATCGGGTTGATAAGGCGGCACATATTGATGTCGCTGACTTTTGCGCCTTTGCTTTGCAACGCCATAAACCAGAAGCTGAATGCAAAGACGGAAATAAATACGAGGATGCCCAGGCTGATATAAAATCCGGCAGGCTTGCCGATGAAAGAGTGATAACCTTCCGTGCCCAGTCCTATGACGTAGATAAGGGCGCCACCGAAAAACATCTGTACGGCATTCAGGAAGATAGGATTGACCTTGCCTTTCTCTTCGGATACGGAGATGGCGGAATAGCCCTGAAAGATAATGCTGAGCAACAGTAGTATGATGCCTGTGATGCCTTTCCAGTCCAGCGGCTCACCGTCGCTGCCCATCCCTACAATCAGCAAGAGGCCTGCAAGGCTGATGATGAGGCTGACAATTTTGTAGCCGTTCAGTTTGTCGTTACTTGCCAGCAGATGGGCAAGCAGTACATTGATAAGCGGCGTCATGCCCATGATGATGGATGATATAGCCCCGCTTACGAAGTCCACTCCGAAATAAAAGGCCGTATAACCCATGAACATATTAATGAATATCAGATTGAGGAACAGTTTGCGGTGCTGCTTTATTTCCTGCCACATCCCCTTGTGCCAGGTATAGGCAAAAAGCAGAACGCCTACACTGGTGAAACGCAGCCCGGCAAAATTCATCGGAGTAAAATCATAACTGAGCCCTTGTTTGATGAACGGGTTTACGATGGCCCATAGCACAGATGCCAATATAGCGTATAGCAGTCCTTTTTTCATGCTTATAGAAAGTAGTTTGGTAAAATCGGGTGCAAAGATACGCCTTTCTTTTGAATTAAAAATTAAGCCAGCGTTTGAAAGCGGCGAGTTTCTCCTCGCTGATTGTGATTTTACTCTTATACGGCGGACGTACCGTTACCGATATTTTTCCGTTGAAGTAGGGTTCGGCATGGTCTATGGCATCGATGCACAGGATAATTTGCCTGTTGGCACGGAAGAAGCGGTCGGGATCCAGTTGTTCTGAAAGCTTATTCAACGAGAGGTCGAGTACATGTTCCTGATTGTTGCGGGTAACGGCAAAGGTCATTTTGTTCTCCGAATAAAAATAAGCTATATCGCTGACCTGCAAAGACCAGAAACGGTCGGCGCGGTATATGAGGAAACGGGTGCGGTATTGCTTTTCTTTGGATTGCAGGGCATCCAGCAGAGTTGCCAGATAGTCGTCGGGACGGGGATTGCTGCACTGCTGCAAGTGTTCGTATTTATCAATGGCTTCCTGCAAACGCTGCTCATCTATCGGCTTCAGGATATAGTCGATGCTGTTGACGGTGAAAGCACGGACTGCATACTGGTCGTAAGCGGTGGTAAAGATGATGGTGGATGAGGGATGGGCTGCCGAAAGAAAGTCGAACGAGTTGCCGTCGGCAAGTTGTATGTCGAGGAAGAGAAGGTCGGGGTGGGGATGCGTGGCAAACCACTCGGTAGCTTCTTCCACACTGCCTGGAATTACGGTGATGTCCCATTCCGGGCGCAAGCGGGCAATCATGGAATGCAGCAGGCGGGCAGCAGGAATCTCGTCTTCAATGATGGCAATAGCAGGCTTATTCATATAGCAAAGGGACTTTTACAGTAAATTTTTCGGTTTCGTTCTTGATAATGATTTTCTTGCCCGACATCAGTTCGCAACGTTTGGCAAGGTTCTCCAGTCCTATTCCGGATGATGCGACGCTCTTTTTGGGGTGTATCGGATTGCTGACGGACAGATACTCATCTTCGATGCGGATAGTGATAACCATAGGTTTGCCGGGAGTGATGGAATTGTGTTTGATTACATTCTCTACCAATAATTGCAGCGTGAGGGGCGGCAGCATCTTTTCCGCATATTCCGCAGGAACGTTGTTTTGGCACGTAAGGCAGTTGCCCAGACGGACCTCGTGCAGGAAAAGGTACGAACGGATAAATTCCAGCTCTTCGCCGAGCGTCACCAGTGTCTTGTCCTGGCTTTGCAGCACGTAACGGTAAACACTGGACAGGTGCTTGGTGAAGTGTACCGCATTTTGGGGGTTATACTCAATTTCAGCTATAAGCGTGTTGAGGCTGTTGAACAGAAAATGAGGATTGAGCTGGTTTTGCAGGGCGGTGTAGCGTGCCGTGTCGTTTTCGGCCTGCAATACAGCCGCCCGTTGTTGCAGCCTCAACGCCTTTTGGGTAGAACGGTTTGCCAGTAATAATCCCAAGACAACAAGTTCCACAAGCCAGATGGTAATCAGCATCCACCATCCTCTTGGCTGAATGGAGAACGGATTGGCTGCTCCCCCGCCAGTATTTTGGCGCTAACAAGCAGCCCGTAGTTCAGCAACAGGAAGAGCGACATGCCTGCCAGGTAGATAATAGGAATTTTCCACCGTGAACGCATATTTACGGCATACTGTGTATTAATCCATGAACTGAGGCGGAGGGTAGCATATCCCAGCACATTGAATGCCAGGATAAAATAGATGAACGCTCCGCGGGAATAGAGTGCATCGGCAATATGAGGAGACAGATTGGTATAGTCTACCAGCAGGAAGTAGGAGAACGCTCCTAATCCGGAGAACAGAATGCCGTATATCAGATTATTCCATTTCATGGGGGACAAAGTTATAATGTTTTGGGAAAACTCAATAGCTGTGCAATGCTTTTATCAGGCCGGAGTAGGAGCTTTGTGCCGAAACTTTGGCTTGCACGTAGTTTATTTGCGAGGCTTGCCGGTAGTTCTGGGCTTCAATGACTTCCATGATGGAGATTTTCCCCTCTTCATAACGTTCCAGTGCCTTCTGTTCGTTTTCACGTGCTTTCTCAAGGGAACTTCCGGTGAGGTCCACCTGTTTTATGGCTTGTGCAAGAGAAGTGCGGGCGGTTTGTATTTCGAGGTTTACGTTATCCGTCACTTTATTGAGATAGTCGTTTGCCATGCCTACTTTCCAGGCGGAAGAGCGTTTTTCATTGCGCCGTTTGCCCCATTCGAAAATAGGAACGGACAACTTGGCGTATATGGCATAGTTAGGGTCGAGGTCGGTTTTGAAGTCATAGCCGGGTGAGGAATAGCTGCCGTCTATTCCGACATACAGTTGCGGCTTGTATTTGGAGTCCGTCAGCTTACCCTGGCTTTCGGCTATTTTTATTTGGTCGTGCGCCATAAGCAGTTCGGGACGGTTGCTGCCGTCGGATGCCGGCAGGTTGTCGGACGGAAGCACTACGGGAATGGACTCCTGCACTTCGGTCCCGGATTCGAGCGGCATGCCTATCAGGGAGTTGAGCGCCATGCGTCCGGTCTCAAAACTGTTACGTGCCTGCAATACCTGGTATTCGGCTTCATTGAGTTTGACTTCTGCCATGAGCAGGTCTTGAGGGTCGACAAGTCCCGCCTCAACGCGTTCGCGGATAGTGCGCGCCAGTGAAGCGACCGAATTGCGGTAGTCTGTGGCTATGTTCATCAGTTCCCGGCGGGCTACGGCATTCCAGTATTGCATATCCGTCTGGTAGCATACGGAGGAGTGGAGCAGTTCCGCCTGATGAACATTCATGGATTGTTGGTGCTTTGCCAGCCGGATGGATTCGCGGATGCGTCCGCCGGTGTAGAGGGGCTGCATCAACGAGAGGGATGCGCCGTATTTCATGTCACGCCCTTCGAAAGTGAGAGGATTGCTTTGGGGCAGGTTCACGGTAAGTTCGATGGGATTTCCGGTGTACTGGAAGTTTGCGTCTCCCGACAGCTTGGGCTTTAAATCGGCTTTGGCGGCTTTTATCAGCTCCATGCTGGAAGCGATGTTCTTGTCTGCCGCACGCAAGTCGTGGTTATAGTCCAGAGCCATTACCCTATATTTCTCCAGCAGGGAATCCTGCTGGGAAAATACGGGTTGAACACACAAATAAAAAAGTAATAAAGTATAGAATGTCTTCATGCTTACTTATTGATTTTTATACGATAAAACAGGATATATAATGCCGGAGTGACAAACAGCGTCAGCAAAGTGGCGAATGTCAGTCCGAAGATAATTGTGGCTGCCATGCCGCCGAAAGCAATATCAAACAGCAACGGAACCATACCGAGAATGGTAGTCGTGGCAGCCATTAGTACGGGACGGGTACGCGAAACGGTGGATTCTATCACGGCTGTGTAAGCAGGAACTCCTTCGCGGCGCTGAATGTTGATTTCGTCTATCAGCACGATAACGTTTTTGATAATCATACCCAGTAGTCCCAACCAGCCGGCAATGGGGAAGAAGCCGAAATCGAATCCGGTGAGCAGCATTCCTACGGCGACACCTATCAGTGACAGGGGAAGTATGCACAGGATGATGATGGGCTGGCGGAAGTTGCCGAACAGCGCCACCAGAATTACAATCAGCATGAGGAATGCCAGCGGGAAGTATTTGGCAATCGCTTCCATGGCTTCACCCTGGTCTTTGTACTGCGAATCCCAAAAGAATGTATAACCCGGCGGTAGCGGCATTGCCTCTATCTCACTGCGTATTTCCCCGTGTACCTCTGCCATGGTATGCCCAGGTTTTACGCCGCACATGGCAGCCATGCTGAGCTGACGGTTATAGGTACGCATCTGCGGAAATTCCCACGTTGTTTCAATGCGTTCCGTCACTTGCGATAAGGGAGCCGAGCGTTCGCCGTTCCATACGGAGAAGTTGCCCAGGGAAGCCGCATCCGTAATGTCGTATCTTTCGGACTTCAGCAGAACAGGGACTTTCTTCTCGTTATCCCGATAGATGCCTACCGGTACACCGTCGCTGATGGATTTGACGGATTGCATCATCTGCGCTTTGGTGATGCCCAGTTCGCCGGCTTTTACCGGATCGTAGACGGGGCGTAGCATCAATGCCATATTTCCCCATTCGTTACGGGCATCCGCTACTTTAGGATTGCGGCGCATAATTTCGATGGCCTGCCCTACGAGCGAATCGAGCACTGCCGGGTCGGGGCCCAGGAAGCGGGCTTCGATAACGGCTTCCGTCAGCGGGCTCAGTTCGAATTTGTTTACTTTGATGAGCGGTCCGGGAAATTTCAGGCGGATAGAGTCCTGCAATGCGGCGTTGAGCCGGCGCGACTCTTCCGAAGTATGGCACTTCACAAGCAGTTGTGTATAGTTGGACTGAGGTCCGAATGCTACGTTCGACAGATAATAGCGGGGTGGGGTCCTGCCGATGAAGGTAGATACCATTTCCGCTTCCCCGTGTGTACGGATATATTCTGCCATTTCTTCTGCCAGCTTCCCGGTTTCGTCGATGTTGGAACCTTCGGGCAGCCATACGTCTACGGTAAAATATTGCTTGTCCAGTGCAGGTACGAATACTTTGGGGATGAATTTGAAGCTCCATGCAGAGAGTACCAGCAGTAAGACCATGCAGGCTATTGTGGCATAGCGATGTTTGATGACCCAGCGCAGGGAACGGCGGAACATATTGTAATACTTTCCGTCGAACAGGGCGCTTTTCAGCTCTTCCGGCCGGGGACGGCGTACAAATTCCTGAATGAAGAACGGAGTTTGCGTCAGTGCGAACACCCAGCTGAACATCAGCGAAACCCCGATAACGATTACCAGCGAGGAAAGCAGCTCACCGGTAATGTGGGGTGAAAAATAAATGGGCAGGAACGTCAATATGGCAATGACGGTTGCCGCCAGCAACGGCAGGGCAGTGGAGGAACAGGCGCGCATGATGGCAACCCGCTTTCTCATGCCCCGTTGCATGTTTACCAGTGCGGAGTCGGACACCACAATGGCATTATCCACCAGCATGCCCATGGCAATGATGATAGCAGCCAATGACATGCGTTGAAGTGCAATGTCGGTGCATAACATCACTATCAGGGTGGCAAAAATGGAGAATACCAGTCCGCTGCCTATCAGCAATCCGTTTTTGAAACCGATAAAAAAGAGCAGGATTGCCACTACGGTAAGTACGGATATGATGAGGTTGAGGATAAAACCCTGGTTGGCGACTGCCGATTCGTAGCCCTGGTCGTACAGGGTTACAAGTTCGAAGCCTTCGGGCATGCTGCCCGACATCTGTTGGAGCGATTCCTTGACGGCGGCTGCCATATCGACCACATTTCCGGTGGGAACGGTGGAAATGGCGATGCCGACAGCGGGTTGTCCGTTGATGCGCATCAGGTTGCTTGCCGGGGTCTGGTAGCTTTCTTCAATCCGGGTAATGTCCGCGAGCCGGAAATGCTCTCCGGTGCGCGATACGATTGTAAGGTTGCGTATGTCGTCCAGCGAATAGAAATTTCCGGTGGACTCGATACGCAGGCGGTTGGAACCGACGTCTATGCCGCCGGCATCCACAACTTTGTTCTGAGCCTCGAATGCGCGGGCGATGTCGGCCATCGTGATGCCGCTACGGGCCATGACGGAGGGACTTACGGAAATGTCTATCGTAGGTGTCTGTGTTCCGTAAATCTCTACTTTGGCAACATCCTTTACTTTCAGAATTTCATTCTTTATCAGTTTGGCTTCATCTTCAAGTTCGCGGTAGCTGTGTCCGCTTCCGGTAAGCCCGTAAAAAACGCCCAGCACATCGCCGAAGTCATCATTCACAACAGAGGGACCGGCGCCTTCGGGCAGCTTGCTCTGTACGTCGCTTACTTTGCGGCGCAGTTTGTCCCAAAGTTGCTGCATTTCGTCGGCACGGGTTTCTTTCTTTACATAAACGGTGATTTTGGACAGTCCTGCACGGTTCTCCGTTTTCAGGTAATAGAGTTCGCCCAATGCCTGGATGGACTCTTCCAGTACATCCGTAACCTGTGACTGTACTTCCGAGGGAGAAGCTCCCGGATAGGGAGTCAATACCAGTGCCTGTTTAATGGTGAACGGAGCATCTTCCAGCTTGCCCATTTTGACGTACGCCAGCAATCCGCCTGCCAATACTAATACCAACAGCAGGATTGTGACGGGCTTTTTCGATAAAAAGTATTTTACCAGTTTCATAATTACTTGTCTTTAGAGGTAATGTCTACTTTCATGCCGTCCGAGAGAAAACGCAGACCGCTTGTTGCGAGGGTTTCTCCTATTTGCAGTCCGTCTGCAATCTGTACCAGTCCGTCGGGCAGCAATTTGGCTACTGTTACTTTACGGCGGCTGACTTGCGATGTGGCAGGATTAACCACCCATACATAATCGCCTGTGGAAGGCCGGTGACAGAGTGCCGCCTGGGAGATGCAGAAACCGGCGGCACTCTCTGCCTGCGGTGTGTCCAGAATCGCTTTGCCGGACATGCCTGCAAGCAGTTTACCACCTTCATTGGGTAATATGGCTGTAAGCAGATAGGACAGATTGTTGCGGGTAGTGCCTTTGGACACCTCTATGACCTTGGCCCGGTAGGTCTGTCCGGGGATGGCGTCGAAGCATATCCGTATGCTGTCCGACGACTGTGCCGCATAGGCTATTTCCTGCGGTACATATATTTCTATCCTTAACTGATGTATGTCGATAAGAGATACGACCGGCTGGGTTGCCTTGACATCCTGGAATTTTTCGATGTACACTTCACCTACATATCCGGTGAAAGGGGCTGTAAGGCGGGTATCTTCCAGTTCGCATACGGCGGTATCAAAGGCTGTTTTGGCGGAGATATAATCGGCTTTTGCCTTTTCGTAGGTGCTGGCAGAGATGTTCTCTTTCCGGTATAACGCCTCTATGCGTTCGAATTCGGCCTTGCTTTGGCGGTAAACGGCTTCGGCGCGTTCTTTGCGAATGCGGAAATCGCGCGGGTCTATCTCTGCAATGATGTTTCCTCGTTCGTATCGGTTACCGGCATACACGTCGAAGCGGTCGATAGGCCCGCCTACCCGGAATGACAGTTCGCTGGTGCGGAACGGCCGGGCTATGAAAGGGAACTCTTTATTGCCGTTTTGGGGCAATGCAGTAACTTGGGAAGTGCTGACTGACAGCTCTTGCTTGTCTTGGGTATCCTTGCCGCCGCAAGCATGGAACAGCAGGGCAAGAACAGACAATAGGATAACGGGTACTTTTGTTCTCATATATATATCATTCTGATTTTTTTCCAAAAGTACGGAAGGACACACTGTTTTGCCGGGAAATAATTTCCGAAGCCGGGAAACTTAACGCTGGAAAAGGGGAAATAAGGGATAAAAGGGGGATGGACCAGAAACGGGAAGAGGCTGATTTGTTTCTTTTCAGGCACGGAATTACACGGGAAAAGGATAGAGCAAAACCCGGTGGCAGAAGGTAGAAAAGAACAAAGCGGAGTGAAGGCAAACAGCCTGCTCCGCTTTAAATAAAAAGACATTGAAAAGGGTATTGCAAAGAATAGTTTAGTTCTCGTCCGTTTTAAAGTCAATGGTTTTGTAATATTCGCCGTCGTGCAGACTTTTTACGCGGATATTGAGTCCGGTTTTTCCGGGTATCCGGTCTGCTATCTTATCCAGTTTGAAAGAGACAAGCCCTTGTCCCGGCATGAGCGGCTCGTCACCGTAAGCATTCTGGCGGAATTCCAGCGTAATATATCCCTCTTTGTCATTCTTGCCGTCGGATGCTTCGTTGACTATGAGGTTCAGCATATGTTTTTTATCATTGCTATTGCTGTGGTATAGCTGGTATTGGATGTTCAGGTAGTTGTCCGTAATCCACATATTGTTGATGTTGATGCGGTCGTCGCCGATGCTGTCGGCCTTTTCGGCAGGCATGAAATAAATGTCTTTGGTAAGGATATTCTCTACATGGTTGATTTTGGCATTGTAATCGTAGCCGGTTACTTCTTCATCCAGCAGGTTGAAATATACAAAGGCGCGCTGTCCTTCCACCAAGGTATAGTTATCCACTTGGGCAGTGTCACCGGGAAACATTTTGGTTCCTTCATCGAGTGCGAAGTAGTAGTCTTTTCCGTCAATTATTCGCACTGTGCCGATGGCGAGCAACGGGTGTTCGTCATCATCCCAATCGTCCAGGCAGGATTGCAGTACGGGAGTGGTGATGAACAACAGCAGAAATGCGGCTAATATCGTTCTGAACTTTTTCATAAGTAGAGGTTTTGTTATTGGTTCTGTTTTAGGTTTTGTATTTAGAAAATGCCGGGATTGCACAAATACTGCTTATAAGAATGTTAAAGAAAATAAAGAATAAATTTCCTATCTGCCGGATGCAGTATTTTTGTGCCCGTTGCATTTATAAGGTAAACACGTGTTAAAAGAGAGGATGGAAGAACAGGTATTGGCAGAACGTTGCAGGCAAGGCGACAACCTTGCCCGCAAAGAACTGTACGAACAGTATGCGGGGCGGATGCTCGGCGTATGTTTGCGTTACGCCGGTGACCGGGAAACTGCACAGGATTTGATGCATGACGGTTTCCTGAAGCTCTTCGACTCTTTCGATAAGTTCACTTGGCGGGGAGAGGGTTCTTTGCGGGCTTGGATGGAACGTGTAATGGTGAATACGGTATTGCAGTATTTGCGGAAGAATGATGTGATGAGCCAGTCCACTGCCCTGGACGATGTGCTGGAGACGTATGAGGAGCCGGATGCTTCGGCGGTGGATACTATTCCTCAAAAGGTATTGATGCAGTTTATAAGCGAGCTTCCCGCCGGTTATCGTACCGTATTCAACCTGTTTGTTTTTGAAGATAAATCTCATAAGGAGATTGCCCGGTTGCTGGGTATCAACGAAAAGTCATCGGCTTCACAACTGGTACGTGCCAAAGCTGCTTTGGCTGCCAAGGTGAAGGAGTGGATGAAAAGAAACGCATAAATGGAGAAACGTATGGAAGATGAATTGTGGATGCGAAAGATAAAGGAGCGGTTGGACGATTATTCCGAACCGCTGCCCGTTTCCGGCTGGGAACGGCTTGAGAAGGATTTGTCCGTTTCGAAGCCTCCGGTAGCCGGAAAACGGCGGATTATACCTTTCCGCCGCTGGGCTGTAGCTGCGGCTGCGGCACTGCTCGTTGCGGTGTCGTCGGTGAGTGTATGGCTGCTCCAAAGCCCTGTGGGAGAGGAGATGCGGAATATGACTGCACCGGCATTGGCTGCCGTGCCGGACAAGCTGCCGGAGCAACAGACGCCTTCAGTACGGACAGAGATAACAGAACCCGACTATCGCGCACAAAAACAGGAATCTCCGGCGGATACGAACCGGCGTTCCTTGCTGGCACAACAACTGAATACCGTAGATGAAACGGAGCGGGAAACGGTCATCCAATCCTTGGGCGCAGAGCCGGAAGTTCAGACTGGGAACGCACAGGAACCGACTGCGGAGTCGGCACGGGTAAATCAGGAAGCAGCAGAAGAGAGAAGGGAAGAGGAGCGTACGGAAAAGATTGAGCGCCGCCGCCCGTCAGGCAGAGACAAATTGCATTTGCCGGTTGGCGGAGCGAAGCGGGATCAGTCGCGTGGCTGGTCGGTCGGATTGGCAGTAGGAAATACGGGCGGATTGATTTCGGGAAGCAGTATGAGTGAAAGCGGACTGCTTCAAAACGGACAGAACTTCGGTGTTTCCGGCGGAAGGGTAGACCTCACCACAATGTCTGACGGAATAATGGAAGTGCCGGAAGGGCAGGAGCTTGTCTTTAAAGATGGCATACCTTATCTGCAGAGGAGTTCCGGACAGGTGGTGGACATAGACCATAAACAGCCATTGTCTTTCGGCTTCTCGGTACGTAAAGGGCTTGCACGGGGTTTCTCCGTGGAAACGGGCTTAACGTATACGTACCTCGCTTCGGATGTGAAATTTGCCGGAAGTTCGGAAACGGTCAGCCAGAAATTGCATTATTTAGGTATCCCTTTGCGTGCCAACTGGAACTTTGTAGATAAGAAGTCCTTTATCATGTATGTTTCTGCCGGCGGCGCCATGGAAAAATGCGTTTACGGAAAAATAGGGAGCAAAAACGAAACCGTGAAACCGTTGCAATTCTCTGTAATGGGAGCTGTGGGTGCACAGTATAATATAAGTAGCAGAGTCGGCATTTATGTAGAACCGGGAGTGTCTTATTTCTTTGACGATGGTTCGGACATTGAGACTATACGAAAAGAAAATCCCTGCAACTTTACCTTGCAGGGTGGAGTACGGTTGACTTACTGATTAAATTGAGAGTTGAGAATCAATTCTCAATTTACCACTACTGTGGGAAAGTACTCTTTAAAGAGTTTTTCGGCTCGTTCCAGTTGTGCGGGGGTATTCTCTACTACTTCTTTTAACTGATAATCCCAGCCCATAGCTTCGTATTTATGCACCCCTAAGCGGTGGTAGGGAAGTATTTCCACCCGTTGTATGCTTTGGTATTTGCCGAGCTGTTCGCCCATGCTGCATATGTCTTCTTCAAAATCACTATATTCCGGTACCAGGACATAGCGCAGCCAAAACGGACGTCCCTGTTGTTCCAGCCAGGCAGCGGTGCGCAGGGTTTGTTCGTTGCTGCGTCCGGTCAGGGTACGGTGGCGTTCGGGATTGAATTCTTTGATATCGAGCAATACCAAGTCCGTCAGACTTAACAATTCCTCAACTTTGTCGTTCCAGATTCCGCCGTTGGTGTCAAGGCAGATGTGGATGCCGTTTGCTTTCAAGTCTTTGAACAGTGGTATCAATGCCTCTGCCTGCAAGGTAGGTTCACCGCCGGAGAAAGTAATTCCCCCTTTTTTCCCGAAGAAAGCTTTTTGGCTGACAGCCATTTGCAGGATTTCACCGGCAGAAGTAGGAGTACCGCCCTTTACATCTATTGTATCGGGGTTGGCACAATACAGGCAACGGAAAGGACAGCCCTGAAGGAATACGACAAGCCGCAGCCCCGGACCATCGAAAGTGCCCATTGATTCGTATGAATGAACATTAATCATAATAGTGTATTATAAGCAAAGAATGTAGTAAAAAAGAAAGCACGGACTACAGGGGTGTTACTCCGGATTTTTGCTTAATCCGTGAAATCCGTGTAATCTGTGCTTTAAAAGGTTATGTATCCGGTTTACCGATTACATTCTTTCGTGGAAACTGCGGCTGATAACTTCCAGTTGGTGTTCGCGGCTCAGTTTCACGAAGTTTACGGCATATCCGGAAACGCGGATGGTAAGTTGCGGATATTTCTCCGGATGTTCCATGGCGTCTTCCAGCATTTCACGGTTCAGTACGTTCACGTTGAGGTGGTGTGCACCTTTGGTGAAGTAACCGTCCATCATGGTAACCAGATTCTCTACGCGTTCCTCGGCAGTGGGACCCAATGATTTCGGAACGATGGAGAATGTGTTGCTGATACCGTCCTGTGAGTCGCGGTAGCGCAGTTTGGCTACGGAACTCAAAGAGGCGATGGCACCGTTCTTGTCGCGTCCGTGCATCGGGTTGGCTCCCGGAGCGAAAGCAACGCCTTTGGCGCGTCCGTCGGGAGTGGCTCCGGTCTTCTTACCGTACATCACGTTGGATGTGATAGTCAGCAGTGACAGGGTAGGACGGGCGTTCTTGTAAACGGGCAGCTTCTTCAGCTCTTCGCTGAAGTAGTACACCAGGTCTACACCAAGGTGGTCTACACGGTCGTCGTTGTTGCCGAAGCACGGGAAAGAACCTTCGATGTCGAAACCTTCCGTCAGGCCGATGTCGTTACGGCGTGCCGTTACTTTGGCATATTTGATAGCAGACAATGAGTCGATGGCAATGGAAAGTCCGGCTACGCCGTATGCAAGGTTGATGCGCGGGTCTGTATCTACGAATGCCATTTGGGCTTTTTCGTAATAATACTTGTCGTGCATGTAGTGGATGATGTTCATTGCTTCGTTGTAAACGCGGGCAATCTCCGTCAGCACTTTCTTGTAGTTGTTCATTACCTCTTCAAAGTTCAGCGTATCGTGAGTCAGCACGGGGATACCTTTCACCATTACAGTTCCGGTGTTTTCGCAACGTCCGCCGTTGATGGCAAGCAGCAATGCTTTGGCAAGGTTGGCGCGTGCGCCGAAGAACTGGATTTGCTTACCGATGGCCTGGTAGGATACGCAGCAGGCGATACCGTAGTCGTCGCAGTTGCGTACCTCGCGCATCAGGTTGTCGTTCTCGTACTGGATAGAGCTGGTATCTACGGATACTTTGGCACAGAATTCCTTGAAACCTTCCGGCAGTTCGGGACTCCACAGCACAGTCATGTTAGGCTCGGGAGACGGGCCGAGGTTGTACAATGTTTGCAGGAAGCGGAAAGAGGTTTTTGTCACCTTTACGCGACCGTCGTTGAAGCGTCCGCCGATAGCTTCGGTAACCCAGGTGGGGTCTCCGGCGAAGATGTCATTGTAGGATTGCATACGCAGGTGGCGTACCATGCGCAGTTTGATGATGAACTGGTCAATCAGCTCCTGTGCAAAAGTTTCGTCAATCTTACCGTGGGCCAAATCATATTCAATGAAAATGTCAAGGAATGAAGATACATTACCCAATGACATGGCGGCACCGTCTTGTTCTTTTACAGCGGCAAGGTATGCCATGTATACCCACTGTACGGCTTCCTGAGCAGATGTGGCAGGGTGGCTGAGGTCGAGGCCGTAGTATTCGCCCATGGTCTTGATGTCCTTCAAGGCCTTGATTTGTTCTGCCACTTCTTCGCGCAGGCGGATGCGTGCTTCGGTCATAGGGCCGGTCAGGTGGCGCAAGTCTTCCTGTTTGGCTTCGATGAGGCGGTCAATGCCGTACAATGCCAGACGGCGGTAGTCACCGATGATACGTCCGCGTGCATAGTTGTCGGGAAGTCCGGTGAGGAAGCCCAATGAACGGAACGAACGGATTTCTTCGGTATATACATCGAATACGCCGTCGTTGTGTGTTTTGCGGTAGTGTGTAAAGATGTCTTTTACTTTATCGTCTACCTCCACGCCGTTTTCGCGGCATGCTTTTGCCACTACATTGATGCCGCCGAAAGGTTTGATGGCGCGTCTCAGCAGTTCATCTGTCTGCAAGCCTACGATAAGTTCGTTCTCCTTATCTATATAACCTGCTTTGTGGGAAGTGATGGTAGATACTGTTGTATGATCTAATGAACGGACACCGTTATTGGCTCTTTCTTCTTCCAGTGCTTTCAGACAGAGGTTCCAGATATGCTTGGTGCGCTCCGTTGGTCCTTGCAGGAAAGATGCGTCTCCGGTGTAGGACGTGATGTTTTTACTAACGAAATCACTTACATTGATTTCTTTGCTCCAAAGCCCGTCAATAAAGGTTTTGTTTAATTCCATAATGTTCTTTTAATAAAAGTGATTAGATATGTTATCCTTTAGAGCGCGCAAAATTACGGAAAAATTTCCGTAATTACACAATAATATGGAGGATTTTTATGTTGAAGAGCATAAAATAGCTATTATTAGGTAGGAAGTACCACCGGGGATTGATTCGTGTCCGTCCGATTAATATCTGTACTCTTATCAACTATTATTATTTATGCTGAAATCTATTCGTCCCACAATAATTTCCCTTTCGTCCGACAGCTGTTTTATTTTCGTCCGACAACTGTTGGACGAAAATAAAACAGCTGTCGGACGAAAAGATTTTAGTAACATTTTATTAGTTCCTTTTATGCCGTATTTTTAGTTTTTGCGGATATGTGAATTATTTTATTCCGGATTTGTTTGCGAATTAAAAAAAGAAGCGCTATCTTTGCACCGCTTTAAGAGAAAAGCACTTCTTGAAAAAGAAGTTTTGGAGAGGTGGCAGAGTGGTCGATTGCGGCG
>ENA-ORUA01000250-ORUA01000250.1-human-gut-metagenome-genome-assembly--contig:-NODE-250-length-59686-cov-10.176351_pt1 | contig 59686 bp, 48 predicted proteins | sample MGYA00242076_ERZ509201 | MGnify/ENA primary metagenome ERZ509201 (study PRJEB26280, sample SAMEA2338863) | human gut metagenome | biome: human gut; feature: human-associated habitat; material: faeces...
AGATTAGATTATTGAAAAATATATCTAAAATCAAGGGTAATGGTAACGAACGCTGCAAAACCACACACCTAAAGGTATGTGGTTTTGCAGCTGTTAATATATAAATATAGTGTTAATACCTACACACACCATAGTGGTAACAGACAAAAAGTCGTGTATATTGGGTGGTTATATGATAAGTGTTTAGTATTTCTTAACACTTATTCATCTTCCACCAAATATACACGATTTTTTGTCTGCTTTACACTTCTAAACTAATTCCGCAATCTCCGAAAGCCTTACATATTTATCTGATATTTTATACCAAGTTGCAAAGTCCACCACTCCTGTCTGTGGCATATCAAATATCCTTTGAAATGCTCTTACCGCTTCTGCTGTTCTTTCCCCATACACTCCATCAGGAACAAGAACTGGTATTCGATTATAATATTCACCAATAAGATTAAGTTGCTCTTGAAGCTGCCTAACCTTTTGACCCGAAGAACCTATGTCAAGATTAGCTCCCGGCCATGATGATGGTATTCCACTTATTTGCTCGGCACTGTTAATATACATATCATCACCATAATAATACCTTAAAATCTCTATAGAATTATAACTTTGGTCACCCAAATATTTACTTCCCCACTGACTCATCCAGTTAGGGCAACTCACTCTCTTACCATCACAATACTGAGTTAGAATAGGCTGTTTTACATTTGGTCTTGACAAATAATTATTAAAAATATCATCTACTACATCAGAAATACTCTTAAAAATATTCCTTCCGTTCATCCACTTATGGTCATAAGCCGTTGAAGAAGTTATTGTAAAATCATATCCTTGATTTCTATACCACTCCGTATACACTCTATTTAACGTAAAGGACATTATTGCAAGTACATTTGCTTCTATCGTTTCCGTCGGCCATGTAGAATATATTTCACTACAAGCAACATTTTTTATGTAATCAGAATATCTTACATAATAATTAGTTGCTGAACTGTCTGTTGGAACACCATCATGTACAACTATAGTTTCTGGCACTACCACTCGACTCAGTACAATTTCTCCGGGTCTGTTTACTTGCTTTATCTCACTTTCGGCAATCTTTGGCGGATATTCAGCAAAAAGTGTATGTGGGAAAATTACTATATTGTCAGGTGCTTCACTTACAGTACTTCCAACAATTTGTGCGTCTTGAATACTAACTTCCCCTGACATTACATTTACCCCAGATACACTAAATGGTTCAAAGCCATTTACATTTACTGTCACAGTATATTCGGCATAAGGTTGATTAATACTAGGTTCCATGCTGTATTCTAAAGGCGGAGTAGGAAGCATTATAGCTTCTGTCTGACCATCACTGTCCGTCACAAGCTCCTCTATTGTTGAAGATGGGTCTGCTGTGTAGGAAATGTCAACCCTTGCATTATCTATTGGTCTTCCTGTCAACCTATCAGTAACATTTATCTTAAGACTACCTTCATCTAACATTTCGGGTGGAGTTTCAAACGTATGCACATATCCAAAGCTCATCTATTTATATATCCTTTCTTAACATATAATATTTCAACTCACAATAATTTAAGTGCTAACTTATGTCGCACATCTGAATAATAGCCGTTTCTATAATATATGTTGACTGAGCTTACATATTACCAAAAATTTTATAAATACAAGCGATTGCTAATTGTACTATTTTACAATAGGATTAAAAAAAATGTAATTTAAACAATTGTAAAAAGAATATTAATCGAGCTACTATCTATCACAAAATTCACCATATCACCAATGCCGCATAAAATAGAATAACGATTTTATTAATTGGAGTTTATATGCCAGAAACTACTGTTGTATTAGATGCGGGACATGGAGGCACTGACCCAGGTGCTACTTATAAGGGCAGACAAGAAAAAGACGATGCCCTACGCCTTACTAAAGCTGTTGGAAGAATTTTACAGAACAATGGAATTAATGTAATATATACACGTTCAAGTGATATATATGAAACACCATTTCAAAAAGCTACTAAAGCTAATAACGCAAATGCTGACTTTTTTGTATCTATTCATAGAAACTCCTCAGAGCGCGATAACCAATATGAAGGTGTCGAAACTCTTGTATATAATGACGATGGAATTAAAGCTGTAATGGCAAGAAATATCAATGCTGAACTTGAAAAAGTTGGATTTAAAAACTTAGGAGTTGATGAACGCCCGAACCTTGTGGTTCTAAAAAGGACAAAAATGCCTGCAGTTCTTGTTGAAGTTGGATTTATTAACAACGACAAAGACAATGAACTGTTTGACACTCATTTTCAACACATAGCTCAAGCAATCGCTGACGGAATACTAAAAAGCTTACCATCAAGAAGTGTTGCTACTTCTTCTACATTTGTAGATAATATATCCCCAACTTATGATACTCCTAATATAAATAATACTAATAACTTTGAAAATATTAACAATCAAAATAATGTAGATAGTATAGACACTATGAATAATATTAACGATATAGATAACGACAGTGAAATAGCTAATACTGATAGTATGAATAATAATAACATGGATAACATAGAACCTAAAGAAAATATGGATAATCCTGATGGCTATTATAATAGGAATTATAACGCAAATTATGATAGGAATTACGATAGAAACTATAATACAAATTATGACAACAATTATGATAGAAATTATAACCCTAACTATAATAATGATTATAATTCAAACTATAACAACGAATATCCTAATGACTATAATAACAGATATAATACTAACTACAATAACACTTCTGACAACAATTATAATTCACCTATGCAGGACAATTCTTACAACATGAATTATCCTAATTATAACACACCTGATATATACGATGACAACACTTATAACGAACCACCAGAAAAGTTATATCGTGTTCAAACAGGAGCTTTTAGAAGCAAAGACAACGCCGACCGTATGCTCAATTCACTCCTAATCGAAGGCTTCCCTGCATTCATAGTGTACGACAACGGAATATACAAAGTCCAAGTCGGCGCATTTAGAAATTTATTCAATGCTATAAAAATGGAACAACGCCTTAGACGTTTTAGATACAACACATATATTTCTTATGATTAAAATATATTAATCCATTATCTATAAAAAACACTCTCTGCAAATTTCTTAAGTTAGCACAACAGTGACTAAAACTTCGTGCAAGTAGAAATTTTTGCTCATTATTCATATAAATAAAAAAGACTATCGCAACTCTTATTTATTACGATAGTCTTTTTTTACAATATAATTTTCAATAATAATAGTTAAACCACTATTCCCCTAATCTATGGTATTAAATCTTTAAAATTCTCATATTCCGCAAAGCCACAACCTTCCGTAAAATAGCAGTAGTATATAAATTAAATGCACCATTAAAAAGAACAATAGACTATATTTGTATGACAACAGCGAACACACTTGTTCGATGATGGCATACAAATATAGTCTATTGTTCTTTTTCTGGTGTGTGTATTTATATACTACTGCTATTTTCACCAACCTTAATCCATAATTTCCGACAGTGCCTTTTCAGAGAATATCTGATTTAATACATTCATATTAAGAATTAAATCTCTTGAAATCTGCACCATTTGACTATTAGTCAAACTAAGAACATCCACAGGATTAACAAAATCATTTACTGAAAGCTTTTCTGCCTTACTTTCTGACTCTGTATCACATACAACATTAAAATCAATTGATGATGAATTATCAGTTAGACTAATCGAACTTGTAATATAACTTGATGGACTACTATTTCCTGCCATAGAAATATTAATACAATCCGTTGCATTTCCAGTCAAGCTACTTAAATCAAACCACAGTCCAACAATTCTATCATTATCATCAACTGTAATATTAAACTTTATATTGTCAACATTTTTAAACTCATTTTCTAAACCTATAATAAGTGTATCCTTTGATACTTTAGTTACTGATGTAATAAGAGATGTATAAGCTGTAAGCTTTGAGTCACTATATATTGAGTTAATAGCATTTTCAAGCATTTTATTTAACGCATTATTAGATATTGTAACTGTATAAGTTCTTGCGTCTTGCTGATTAGCCCCTCTATTTGTTGAAATAGTAACATTTTCGCCTTTTTCATATTCCGCATTATCCCACAAAGTATTAATTGAACTGAATATATAAGGAGTAAATGCTTTAACATCAGAAGCATATCCTTTTAACTTTTCTTTTCCTGTTCCTAATAATAATGCTCTTAATACTTTCTCATAGGTATCCTTATCAATCAACTGTGAATACTCATCTAATGTACCATCACCTACACGCATATACTCTGCATTTTGTGCAACCATTTCTTTTATAACATCTTCTATGGATATCTTAAAAGTCTGTGTTATAAGTTTAGGTACACTAAAGTATATATTTTGTGTATCCTTATAAAAATTAAGCTCTACAATTGAATTACCTTGTTGTGCTATTCCGATAATTCCACTCATAGTTGATGTGGCCATCTCAGAATATATATCATACTGTAATTCATCAGCTTTTAAATAATCAAAATAGTCTGTTCCCTCTATATCAAGTCCCTTTAACGAAATAGTTCCTGAATACTTAACTGTCTTTATACTTCCATTGTTTTCAAGCTCTGAAAGATTGTATTCTACACTTTGTTTTAACCTATCTGTTTCTGCCTTTAAAATATCTCCTGCACTTTCTACTGGCACAGCACTTCTTTTAAGCATAGGATATGCAAAATATATTCCCAAACCCACAACTGCAATAACAGCGACAATAATTCCAATAATCAACGGTGTCTTTTTATTTTTAGTAGGTTTATATGTATTATCCAAAATACATTCTCCTTTCTTAATTCTTTGTAAAACTCACTAATAAAAAACATTTACAATATCAATTATTTTTTACATACTTTATAAATTCATATACAATATTAAAATATGTCTTTTCATCGCTTGTACGCTCAATTATCCATTCTTGCCTTTTATCAAGATTCGGAAAATATTTATCTGCATCATATTTATAATCAACTTTAGTAATGTGCGCTACATCACATAAATCAACGAATTGTTCATATATTGACTGACCACCTATAATATATACATCATTTGTATCATAATCTGACACAACTTCAAGCACTTCATCAACTGAATGACATACACATATATCCTTTGGTCTGTAATTTTTATCTTTTGTAAGTACAATATTAGTTCTAAAATCAAGCGAACCTGTAGGAAGACTCTCTAATGTTTTTCTTCCCATTACAACTACTTTTCCAAGTGTTTCTTCTCTAAAAAATCTCTTATCTTCTGGGATATCTACTAAAAGGTCGTTACCCTTACCTATCGCCCAATTCTTATCTACTGCTGCTATAAGGTTCAAAAAAATTACCTCCAAATTTTATTTATCAAATAAATATTCACAAGCAACTTTAATAATTGCTCGTAAAAATATTACCAATATTAATTTTTACAAAAAACTTTATTCATAATATCAAAGTCTTCCATATATTGACTTTGGCACATAAGCTTGTACTTCTATTCCATTTTCAGTGTATTCTTCTTTTTGAAGCTGACCATGTTGTCTTATAAGCTGTATCTTACCTGCTTCATTATAAGCAAAACACCTTTCAATATATATTCTGCTCTCTTTAATAATTTCTTGTAAAACTTCATCAAGCTTATCAAGTCCATCTCCACGATAAGCTGATATATTAATAGTGTATTTTGCCTTAAGGTCTTTAAGTACTGGAACTTCTGTAAGCTTATCACATTTGTTAAATAAAGTAATAACTGTCTTATCTTTTACTTCAAGCTGTTGTAATGTTTCATAAACAGTTGCAATCTGTCTATCCATATCAGGATTAGAACAATCCACTACATGAATAATTATATCTGCATATTTTGCTTCTTCAAGTGTACTTTTAAATGCTTCTATAAGATTATGTGGAAGCTTTCTTATAAACCCTACTGTATCTGTAAGAAGAATTTTCTCTCCATTAGTAAGCTTTAACATTCTTGTTGTAGGGTCAAGAGTTGCAAATAACTTATCTTGAGATAATACATCTGCATTTGTTAAGTGATTAAGTAGTGTTGACTTACCTGCGTTAGTATAACCTACTATGGCAGCAGTCATAACACTGTCTTCACTTCTTTGTTGTCTTGTAACTTCTCTGTGACTTTCAACTTCTTTTAATTGTCTTGATAACTTTGTCACTCTGTCACGAATAATTCTTCTGTCAGTTTCTATCTTCTTTTCACCTGGCCCTCTTGTTCCAATACCACCACCTAGTCTAGAAAGTGTAGTTCCAAGTCCTGCAAGTCTTGTCATTCTATATTTTAACTGAGCCATTTCAACCTGTATTTTACCTTCACTTGTTGTTGCATGTGCCGCAAAAATGTCAAGGATAACCATAGTTCTATCCATAACTTTAGTGTTAAGCTCATCTTCAAGATTTTTAAGTTGTGCTGGTGACAATTCATCATCACAAATTATTCCAGTTGCGTCAAGTTTTACAATAAGCTCCCTAACTTCTTCTAACTTACCCTTACCAATATAAGTAGCTGGATGAAAACTATCTCTAGGCTGAATAACCTTACCAACCGTTTCCGCTCCTGCCGTTTTTGCAAGCTCCTTTAACTCCTCAAGCGAACTCTCCGCATCTTCATCATCATCAAGCTGAACCCCGACAAGAATAACCCTTTCAATCTCCTCCTCAGTATCATATACCTGCGCCATACGACCTCCTTATATAACCAATATTCCTAAATATTCTACATTCTTTCACATTCCATATTATAAACAATCTTACATTCATTAACCATCACCAACTCCATTAACATCTTGCTGAAAAAGCCAACAACTTCCCATCAAGCTATATGACTTAACATATTAACCATCACCAACCACCACACCCTTTAATATTTTGCTAATAAAGCCAACCACTCTTTCATCAATATATAATACTTCACACATTAACTATCACCAACCACTCCACCCATATTTTGCTAATAAATAGAATAAAGAAAACCTTCCGTCAGGATATAGGACTTATATAAATAATAAATGCACCATTTAAAGAACAATTATCTATATATGTATGACAGCGGCAAACACCCTTGTTTGACGAGGGCATACATATATAGATAATTGTACTTTCACTGGTGTGTGTTTATTTATATAAGTCCTATATCCCTTCACACCATAAGTTATTTATTAGCAATATAATCATTAAGATACATCGCAACTTCTTTTTCAGTAACCATATTCGCCACCTTACTCTCCAACTCACAAGCCTCTTTCATAGTCCAAGAAGCGATATTTTTCCTAGTTTCAAGCACCTTAGACGGTGTCACACTAAACTCGTCAAGCCCATAAGCAAGTAAAAGCGGTATCATAGCTGGATTGCCTGCTGCCTCACCACACATACCAACTTCAATTCCTTCTTCTTTCCCCGCCTTAATAATTCTCTTTATAAATCTAAGCACCGCCGGATTAAAGACAGAATAAAGATATGCAACATTTTCATTTCCCCTATCTACTGCCATTACATATTGCGTAAGGTCATTAGTTCCTATTGAGAAAAAGTCAGTTTCCTTTGCAAGCACATCTGCCATCATTGCCGCCGCTGGCGTTTCTATCATAACACCAATTTGAATATTTTTATCAAACTCTATATTATCCTTTTCAAGATTATTCATAAGCTTACCAATAATATTTTTAACTTGTCTAACTTCATTAACACTTGTAATCATTGGAAGCATTATTCTTATTCGTCCAAATGCACTTGCTCTTAATATTGCCCTTAACTGTACCGTAAATACATCAACTCTGTCAAGACAAAACCTTATAGCTCTGTAACCTAAAAATGGATTATTTTCCTTTGCAAGCCCCATATAGGGAATATCTTTATCGCCACCTATATCAAGTGTCCTAATTGTTAAAAACTTATCTTTGCAAAGAATTACTGCTTTTTTATATGCTTCAAATTGTTCTTCTTCTGTTGGCATTTTAACACCATTCATAAATAAAAATTCAGTTCTAAAAAGTCCAACACCTTCTGCTCCTGCTGTCATAGCCTTTGTAGCATCATCAGCATTTCCAATATTTGCCGCAAGGCATACTTTTATATTATCAGCCGTACAAGTTTCTTTATTCACATATTGCTTTAATTCTTCTTGCACTTCAAGAAAACGTCTTCTCTTTTTTTCATAAATTCTTACAGTTCGTTCTATTGGATTGACAAATATTTCTCCATATTCACCATCTACAATTACATAATCTTCATTTTTAATAAGTTTGCAAGCATTTTTAACATTAAGAACTGCTGGTATCTCAAGAGCTCTAGCAAGAATAGCTGCATGTGAAGTTTCACCGCCATTTTCTGCAATAATACCAACTACATTATCAATATCCATAGAAGCCGTAATTGATGGACGAAGCTCTTTTGCTACAATAATCGTTTGTGGTTTAAGACTTGTCAAATCTACTCTCTTTACTCCCATAAGAATATCAATAACGTGGTTTCTCAAGTCTTCAATATCAGCAACCCTTTGGTTCATGGCTTCATTATCCATAGCTTGAAATATTTTTATAAATTTATTGCAAATTGCGTCAAATGCTGCTTCTGCACATATTTTTTCACTTTCAATAATATCATTGACCCCTTGTGTCATTTCAGGGTCTTTTATAATGTATATTTGATTTTGCATTACAAGTGCAGTATTATTGTTATCTTTAAGCTTACTACTTAACTGCTCAATAACTGTTTGTGTTGTTTTTATAAATTCTTCAACAGCTTCTTTAAAACGCACCTTTTCTGCATTGACATCTTCTATATTTATAACTTCAAACTCTGTATCCTTAATATCTACTAAAACGGCATTTCCCATGCCAATACCTTTAGATGTACCAATTCCTCTTATCATACTCGCACGCCTTTCTCTACTCTCAAGCAGTTTTTATACCTATTAATTTATCTATTAAAAACATATCTTGCCATATTAACAAGCGTTTCTGCTGTATCTCTTGATAAAACCGTTTCTTTTGCAATCACATATTCATCTGTTATTATATTATCAACGCCCTTGTTAGAAAGATTTTTTATTGAAATCTCATTATTAACAGTCCATGCGTACACTTCTTTACCAGATTTGTGTATTGCGTCAATTAACCTTTTTGACAAAAACGAAGCATTCATACTAAAAAAATCCACTTCGTCTGTATCGTAAAATGTCCCATAAGCAACAGAAAGAATATATCCTGTTTTAATATTTTCATCATATTCTTTTATTTTTTTTAGAGTATTATAGTCAAAAGATGTAATTTCACAATCTTCTTGTGCTTCATATTCTTGTATTATTTTTACAACTTTACCTGCTATATCGCTATCATTTAATGAAGTTTTAATCTCGATATTTAATTTTACTTTTCCTTTAGTAAGCGCTAACACTTCTTGCAAAGTTGGCACTTGTTCACCTGCGTATTCTTTGCTAAAAAATGAACCTGCGTCAAGTCTTTTAACTTCATCAAGTGTCATATCACTAATATAACGGTCTACACCTGTCGTTCTTTTTGCATTTGCATCGTGCATTATTACAATCTCACCATCTCTAGTCTGCCTTACATCAAGTTCAATATAATCCACTCTATTACTTATAGCCTTGTCAAATGCCGCAAGTGTATTTTCAGGGGCTAAAAGCGCACCACCTCTATGAGCAGTTATATTCGTTTCATGAAATACTGCTATTTTATCAAAGGGATTTTTATTAAATGTTTTAACAACATAAATTGTATTAATAATAATAGAAGCAAATAAAACTATATAATAAATAAACTTATTAAAATCATGTCTTTTTTCACTATGACTTGTTATGCTCACTTTTATATTGTCTATATCTGCATATTTATAATAACGCCTTGTTATAACTGCAAAAGAGATTGGAATACAAGTATATACCATAAAAAACTTAACAGCTTTACGAATGTATCTTAACATTGATAAATATATAGTACTTCCCATATATGCCATATCAAGAAACTTAACACCTGCTATAAGTACGGCTGACAAGATAACATAAACTACTCCAATAAATGCAATTACACATATATTATACATTACAATTGAATATATAACGCCAAATAAATGTTTTTTCACCATTGAAGCACTTTTTTTATATGCTTCAATAACATTTTCCTTCTCAAGGAAAAATATATTAAATACAAACACTCCCCTTATAACGAATACATAAATAGTAATTATTCCTAATATAAATAATACCTTTGGAAATATTCCTGTATATAATATTGCTGTTTTTAATAGATTAACTATCGTCTGTGAATACAATATGTTACAAAATACAGCAACATTTATAAATACAATAATTAAAAGTTCAAAGAAAAATGTCCATATATTTTTTATATTAATTCTTGCAAAAAATTCTTTAACAGCTGTGTATACACACTGAAAAATCGTGGCATCACTTTTTTTCCTGTTTCCTTCAAAACACATAACAAGAAAACTCATTTCAAAAAAACAATACAAAGCTAAAAATATAAGTCCTAAAATAATAAATATTATAACTATTGGATTAGTAAGTGTAGTAGCTATATATTCATTTGTAAGATACTTCACTCCCGTAAATTTCATTGCATAATGTAAAAGCAATAAAATACAAGGATATATTATTGCCGTTGCCGCAAGTTTGTATGTTATTTCAAAAATAATAATATTCCTTTTACTACTTCTTAACATTTCCAAATCTTTTTTTAATGAGCCAAACATAAAAACCACTTCCAATACAAAACTTGCCACAACTCAATGTTGTGAATTTACCTAAAGTTCCTTGTAAAATGATTATGTTTAAAATCATTTACTGCTACTTTAATCGAATTAAGTTCTATTCTTCTTAAAAAGTTATAAGAAAAGTCTAATAAATATGAAGTAACAAGAATAGGACTTATTATTGCTACAATTCTTTCATTTATTCCATGTACAAAATTCTCAATAACTGCATTAAGAAAGCCAAATATAATTAATGCTAAAAGTCCCCAACCTAAAGTACTTTTAATACAAAGTATTCCTTTATAGTTAAATCTTTCGTGGTCATAATTCCACCACACCTTACCAAAAAGCTTAATCATAAGCTGTGCAGTAAGATATTCAAATATAGTTGCACATATACAACCGAAAAAGTATATTGCAAAATAATTCTTTTCTATTGGTGCAAATATATGAAATGCTATAAATACACCAAAACCATATATAACGCAGAATGGCAATTTTGCAAAACCTCTATTCTCCCAGTAGCCTAACTGCTTTCTTATAACAACACATTCCATTGCCCAACCAAGAAAGCTATATATAAAAAACCATATTGCTAATTGGCACAAATCCATTCCACGAAAACTATAACTTAACATTTTTCCTCATTTCTAAGCGAATATTATAATCCGCATAATCTCTTACTGTTAGTATAATACATTTTTAGTATTATGTCTGCTATCTTTAATCATTATTATATACAATCTTATATACATTACAAATGAAAGTGTAATTGCTGCCGCACATACAATAAGAAGTGCATTTCTTAAATAAGCGTTAAGCTGAGGAACTGCCACAAACACTAACATTACAACATAAAGCACAGCCGTACACACCTTGCCATACCACTTAGCGCCATTAAGTCGTCTACCTTTAGTTTTTAATATTATAAATGCTATCAATGCAAGTACAACTTCTTTTATAATAAGGTAAATAGTAAGCATATACATATTCTTGACATTAAATGTAAGTGTTATAAGCATTGCAAACTGCATAAGCTTGTCTGCCACTGGGTCAATTACTTTTCCTAAATCTGTTATCATATTAAACTTTCTTGCAATACGTCCATCTAAAAAGTCAGTAATTCCCGCTACCATTACAACAAGCATTGCTATATAATAATCATTTTGACTTGTAGCTGTATTATAAATGTATAAAAACACCCCCACCATAATGATTCTTAAATAACACAATATATTAGGTATTGCTACTAAATCTTTTATTTTAAAATGAAATTTCATAGTAATCACCCTTTAAACTTATTATTTATAATAATTTACACAACCGTCACCAAAACAACAGTCGTCAAGCTCTTGTGCAAGCACAGACTTTGACTCGTTGTTCGCATAAATTTAGAAATGGGGCTGTTGCACTAAGAAATTCTTAACCAGTGCGACAACCCCACTTTAAACTTATCAGTTATTATAAAAGACCTTCAAGTGTTGTTCTTACTGCCTTAATGAAATCCTGTGTATTAAGTACTTTAGGATTATCAAGTGTTGTAATAAGAGCAAGGTCTTTTGTCATCTGTCCATCTTCGATTGTCTTGATACAAGCTCTTTCAAGCTTATCTGCAAATTCACCAAGCTCTGGAATATTATCAAGTTCTCCACGCTTTCTTAATGCACCTGTCCATGCGTAAATTGTAGCGATTGGATTAGTTGATGTTTCTTCTCCCTTAAGGTGCTTATAATAATGCCTTTGAACTGTTCCATGAGCAGCTTCATATTCGTAATTACCATCTGGTGACACAAGCACTGATGTCATCATTGAAAGTGAACCAAATGCTGTAGCTACCATATCACTCATAACATCGCCGTCATAGTTCTTACAAGCCCAGATATAACCACCTTCTGAACGCATAACTCTTGCAACTGCATCATCTATTAATGTATAGAAGTAAGTAATTCCTGCTTCCTTAAACTTCTCATCGTATTCATTGTCGTATATTTCTTGAAAAATGTCCTTGAATGTGTGGTCATACTTCTTTGAAATAGTATCCTTAGTAGCAAACCACAAATCCTGCTTTGTTTCAAGTGCAAAGTTAAAACAGCTTCTTGCAAAACTTTCTATTGAAGAATTAAGGTTGTGCATACCTTGAAGCACACCAGCTCCTTTAAAGTTATGTATAAGCTCTCTTGTTTCGTTACCATTTTCATCAGTAAATACAAGCTCTGCCTTACCAGCACCTTCAACCTTCATCTCAGAAGCTTTATACACATCACCATAAGCATGTCTTGCTATTGTGATAGGCTTTTTCCAAGTCTTAACATAAGGCTCAATACCTTTAACAATAATTGGTGCTCTAAATACAGTACCATCAAGCATAGCTCTTATAGTTCCATTAGGACTTTTATACATTTCCTTTAAATCATATTCTTTAACTCTTGCCACATTAGGTGTAATTGTAGCACACTTTACGGCAACACCGTATTTCTTTGTTGCTTCTGCTGAAGCTACTGTAACTTCGTCATTAGTTTCATTTCTGTGTACAAGGCCGAGGTCATAATACTCAGTGTTTAACTCAATAAATGGACTTAAAAGTTCATCTTTTATAAGTTTCCAAAGTACTCTTGTCATTTCATCGCCGTCCATTTCAACAAGCGGTGTTGTCATCTTAATCTTTTCCATGCCAATTACTCCTCTTTTCATAAACTTTTTCTTAAATTATAAAATATTTTCGCTATTTTGTAAATATAAATTATTTAATATTCCCATTGCTATTAAGTTACAATCACATAAGAAGCTTGAATTTTTGTATTTTACATAAAAATTCAAGCTTAATATACCTTATACTTGCCCTTTCTGACTACTTTCCACCATAATCTATAAAATTTTTAGCCACTTAGTTTATAACTTCTTTAATCATATATTTCAATACGTTCTGTTCAAGATATCAACATTATATAAACAATAAATTTCAATATTTTACTGCCCCTCCAACAATATCTTGAGTTTTTGTATTTTGCATAAAATATATAATATTTCAATGTAAACCCACAGTTCAATACGTTCCGTTCAAGATATCAATATTATATAAACAATAAATTTCAATATTTTACTGACTCTCCAATAATATCTTGAGTTTTTGTATTTTGCATTACAATAAATTTTCCTAAGATATCAGTGTTAGATAAATCAATGAAATGCACCATTTAAAGAACAGTTATCTATATTTGTGTGCATTCAGCGAACACTTTTGTTCGATGAGAGCATACAAATATAGGTGACTGTACTTTCACTGGTGTGTGAATGATTTATCTAATAATGATATCTTTTGCGACATATTAAAAATGCAAAATACAAAAACTCAAGAAACAATACCCCTTGTATTCCATTATTTAGTCTGCTATAATCGTACTATTGTAAAATTATATATTACAATCACATAATATAGTTAAAAAATAACATAACAATATTAATACAAAAATAATAATCGCTGTAATCTCAGCGGACTGGAGGAAATTTTTATGTGTGGATTTGCTGGTTTCACAGGACATCTTGACAACGGTGAAGAAGTCCTTACAAATATGATGAATAAAATTATCCATCGTGGACCTGACAGTGCAGGACAGCATATTGACGGAAAAGCATACATGGGCTTTAGAAGACTTAGTATCATCGACTTAGATAACGGAAGTCAGCCAATGTATAATGAAAATAAAAAAATAGTAATAACATTTAACGGCGAAATATACAATCACAAAGAATTAAGAAAAGAATTAAAAGAAAAAGGTCATATATTCGCAAACAACTCAGATACAGAAGTATTAATTCATGCTTATGAAGAATACGGCGAAGATATGCTTAATAAATTAAGAGGAATGTTCGCATTTGTAATATGGGATAGCGAAAAAGAAACACTTTTTGGTGCAAGAGATTTCTTTGGAATAAAGCCATTTTACTATGCCGTTGTAGACGGTAACTTAGTATATGGTTCAGAAATCAAGAGTATCTTAGAATACCCTGGCTACAAAAAACAATTAAACGAAACAGCCCTTGAAAATTACCTTACATTCCAGTACTCAGTACTCGATGAAACATTTTTCAAAGGTATCTATAAACTTATGCCATCTCACTGTCTTACATTCCACAACGGTGAGCTTAATGTAAAAAGATACTGGGAACCAACATTTGAAGCCGATGAAAATGCTTCACTTGACACACTTATAAAAGAAATTGATGACGCAATGCACGACTCTGTAGAACATCACAAGATTAGTGACGTAGAAGTTGGTTCTTTCCTTTCAAGTGGTGTTGACTCAAGCTACGTTGCTGCAATATTTAACGGTGATAAGACATTTACAGTTGGTTTTGACTATGAAAAATATAATGAAATAGACTATGCTAAGTCATTATCAGACAAGATTAAAATAGACAACTATAGCAAGCTCGTATCAAGTCAAGAATACTGGGCAGCTATTCCAAAAATTCAATATCACATGGACGAACCTTTAGCAGACCCTGCTGCAATTGCACTTTACTTTGTAAGTCAGACAGCTTCAAAGCACGTTAAAGTTGCGCTTTCTGGTGAAGGTGCTGATGAATTTTTCGGTGGTTACAACATTTACAGAGAACCACACGACCTTGCAGGCTTCCAAAAGCTTCCATTAGGACTTCGTAAAGGTCTTGCAAAATGTGCTTCTGCTCTTCCATTTAAGTTCAAAGGTAAGAACTTCCTTATTAGAGCAAGTAAGCCAGTCGAAGAAAGATTTATTGGTAACGCATTTATGTTTAATGAAAAAGAACGTAATAAAGTTCTTAAACACCCAACTGGAAAGTACAACCATACAGAACTTACAAAGCCATTTTATGACAAAGTTAAGGATAAAGACGATGTAACTAAAATGCAGTATATCGACATTAACTTCTGGCTTATCGGAGATATTCTTCTTAAAGCTGATAAGATGAGTATGGCTCATTCCCTTGAAGTTCGTGTACCATTCCTTGACAGAAAAGTATTTGACGTTGCAAGAACTATTCCTACAAAGTACAAAGTCAACGATAAGAATACTAAATACGCAATGCGTATGGCTGCTCACAAGTATCTTCCAGATATGGTTGCTGAAAAAAAGAAGCTCGGCTTCCCTGTTCCAATTCGTATATGGTTAAAAGACGAAAAGTACTACAATATTATCAAGAAAGCATTTAACAGCAAAGCTGCTAAGAAATACTTTAACACTTCTGAACTTATGAAATATCTTGATGACCACAAGGCTGGAAAAGCTGATAACTCAAGAAAGATATGGACTGTTTATATGTTCCTTGTTTGGTATGAAGATTTCTTTGGTGAAAATAAAATTGCCGCATAAATAAAATATATAAAACAAGTCCAACACTTCTATTGCAAGAAATGTTGGACTTGCTTGTTATTTCAAAAGTATTTATCAAAAACGGCTCAATCCATTTATATGTATTTGAGTCGTTTTTTTGAATTATATCTGTAGCATTATTGAGAATTTTGTTGTATTATTTTTATAAATATTATTATTGGAGGAATTTTTATGTTTGTATTTAATAAAGATGTTACTGCAACTGACTGTGAACCTGGCGTTACTAGAAAGATTTTAACTTATTCAAAAGACCTTATGATGTGTGAGATTACTTTTAAAAAAGGTGCTAAAGGAAACTTTCACAAGCATGAACATTTACAGATAACTTATATTGCAAAGGGCAGTTTTGAATTTACAATTGATGGCGAAACTAAGATTGTAAATCAAGGTGACAGTGTGTATATGCCATCTAATAGTGAACATGGCGTTACTTGTCTTGAAGATGGAATACTTGTAGATGTATTTAATCCTATGAGAGAGGATTTCTTAAAGTAAAATAATAATTGTTACTATTATATTAAAAACATAAAGGCTGTTGTATTAAAAAATCTCATACAAGATATAGCTATTCTTATCTTGTATTGATTTTTGTTAATACAACAGCCTTTATAATATTAACTTATTACTTATTTATCTTTTCTATTACTGAGTCTGGCACTTCAAAGTGTTGATAATCCTTTGCATTTTCCCAATCTCCACCCCATTCAAAACCATGTTCCATAAAAAGTTTATAACAAAGGTCATTATGGTCAATCTTATATGGGAAATCTGCTGTTCTATCTATATAAGGTTCTGCTGTCGATGGTTCTAAACTTCTTTGTCCATTTACTTTTTTAATATAAGGATTGTATAATGGATTAATATCTACAGCCAATCCCCTACCATGTTTTGATATCGTAGTTGTATGAGAAATAAAACGAAAATTAAACGATGAACTATTATTATCACGCATAGAGCTTTCATCATCTGCATTATATTCATCAATTAATCGCACTTTTTCTATTGGATAATTAGCTTTATATAATTCTTTAAATATATCTAATACATCATCTGAAATCAGCTTATTTACTACTATCTCTCCTTGTTTTGTATTTCCATCTAAATCTTTGTGTAAAATATGAAGATATCTTAATTCTTCTCTTGATACATTACAATTTTCCTTATAAGATTTTCCATACATTCTACTAAAAAGTCCATCTGTAATTTCTGATATATAAAAAGATTTTTCAATATCTATATCATTATTATTACAACCAACTACTGAATTTCTCAACACAATTACACCACCTAAACTTAAGAATTTCTTCTTTTATCAAATATTTTTATTTCACCAATGTCGCTAAATAAAATACATATTTACAATCTGTTTTAACATTCGCTAACAAATATATTACTTAATAGCCATAGAACGTCTATTTACCATTTTAACAATATAATATGTTAAAAATACTACAAGCCCCATTACAGCCACATAATCAAATACAAAAAACAGTACATTTTCCATATAATCATAAAAAACAAAATGTATCTTCATCAAAAGATAACCGCCTATTTCTCTCTTATAAAAAGCATAGCCGCCATAACTGGCAAAGATAATTGCCATTACTCTTGCAATCCAGCTTCTTACTATTGAGGAATTTTTAAATATTTTCTTTGTCATATTGACAATCATATTCCAATGAATACCTAAATGCACTGACATAACCATAAAGCCCCAGTACGCACAAAACATATGTACTTGCCTTGCAAGCATTGACACACCTGTTACTTTTACAAACTTGAAAATATTATCTGATAAGATTATACCACTTACCATAGAACCTATCATTAGTATTAATATCACAAATACTAATATTGTCTGTATTATGCGGAGTGGTGAATATTTTCCCTTTGTGATAGTAGCTATCCATCTTCTATTTAATATATGATGTATTACAAATAGCACAAATATAGAAATACCGATTACTTCATGTGCCACTTCTCCAACAAGACTATACGCCATTAAAAGCAATAGACAAATTATCATACATACATCTATTACAATTCTTGTTACTAACTTTTTATTCATTAATTACTCCTGATTAAATTTATAAATATACTACTTTACTTATACTGTTTCTAATCCAAATTGATACTTATATAGATAATGTTCTCTATTATATAATTGTTCTTTATTTTTTGTTTTATCTACTTCTAATATTACATCATAACGAAATGTATTAATTTCATTTTTAATTATTCCTATTTTATCACTAACAATAACTCTACTTACTTCATCAAATATATTTGCTATATCTTTCCAATATTCACGAGGAACAAACAATTCATGCGAAAAATCCTTTTTATAACGCACACCTGGATTTTCTTTGGCATATCTATATACTGAACTTCTATATGACTCTTTTTTTGCTAAATCAAATACATCTGCAAATAATATTACACCTTTTTCATCAATTGTTTCAATACACTTCTCAACTACTTTTCTAAGATAATTATATCCACTAAAATATTCTGTAACTGAACTCATTAATATTATATTATACTTTTGGTTAATCTTATCAATTTCATCTGCTGCACATTGAAATAAATTGATGTTATTAATATTTTTTTCAGATGCCATATTTCTTAATTTATCTAATACAATATTCGAAATATCACAACCGTCATATTGCTTACATAAAGGCGCAATATTAAAAGCTAACATTCCTGAACCAACTCCAACTTCTAACACCTTTGTCTTACTCGTGATATATGGCATTAATTTTATTTTACTATTATTTACATAATCATCTAATTCTTCTTTTGTAAATTGCCTATTATCATAACTATTAAACCAACCTGACATTGCCGGTTGAGTTTCTGTATTATTTGCTTGTACATCCCACAACAACTTGTCTTTGAATGTAACCTTTTCTTCTATTTGATAAGGCATTTTTGTATCAACATAATAAACACCTTTTACATTTTCACACTCCCATATTAATCTATTAACAATATACATATAAGCTGATTTTGCAATGAGCAGTACATTATTTTTAATATCACTAATATTCTTTCTTAACATTTTATACTGTTCACTATCATATTTTAAGTGTTCATTTATTAAAATCGTTTCTGAATATAACTCATCTGTATCTTCTAATAGTTCAGTCAACAAAACTACTTTTTTAGCTCCTGATTTTTTCATTGCCTTGTTGATAAAATAAACATTTTTACTCATAGATAATTTCTCCTTTTCCATGCAAAATAATAAATTTCCAATTTTAAAATGTCCGATTTTTTCAATTTAACCGTAAAATTTTTTAATATGTAATCTAATAACTTAAGTTTAATATTATTTTATTGTAATGTTTTTTATTATTCCAATACTTTATGCGAATGTGGTGTCATACAAATTCTGAATAACTTAATTTTCCAATTATCATAACCTATGCAAGTACAAACTTCGGCTCATCATTCACATAAATAACTGTAACATTAAAGTTAAGTTTAAGGTCAATACTATAAAAACAACTTTCTAACTTCATTAAAGCAAATATTAACAATCCATTTATATTAAAATATGGTGCAAGCAAACTACTTACACCATATTTACATTAATTATTAACTTAATAAAAATATATTTACACTTGTCTATCATTTAAGTCATATTTTTATAAATATATTCTTACATATTATAATAAATACCGTATTTATTTATTAAGATTTAAAGAGTCAACCCACTTTTGAACATCTGATGATGAAGCTCCCGAACTAAATCTGTGACCTTCTTGCCAATTACCTGTACCTGCCATTTGCTGTAATAAACTTCCACTATCACCTATACCAGATGAAGCTGATGTACAAAATGGTATAACTGTCTTACCAGTAAAATCATTGCCCTTTACAAAATTATCTACTGGCCATGCTGCAATATACCACCATATAGGATAACCTATAAAAACAGTATCATAAGTAGCCCAACTATCAGGTGTTGTCTGTGTAAGTTCTACATTTCTAAGACTCTCATTATCGTGTTCTTTTGATACACGACTGTCATTATTACGCCAGTTAAGTTCATCATTTGTGTAAGGTTGAACTGGTGTAATCTCAAATATATCTGCGTCTATAGCATTTGCAATTGTAGTAGCTACTGCCTTTGTACTTCCTGTGGCAGAGTAGTATGCAACAAGAGTTTTTTTAGAAGCTCCATCCGTTTTTACTGCTGCCTGCTCACTTGTAATTGAAGCTGCATTTGTTGTCTGCGCAGTCGTTGTTGTCTGGCTCTTTGTAGTTGAAGTTGTGTTACTGCTTGAATTACTTGCGCTAGAACCACACCCTGTTATTGCACCTAATGATATAACAAAAGTTGCCATAACACATAACATTCTTTTTACTTTCATATTAATATCCACCTTTCTTTTTTATTTCTGTTATTATTTATAAATTCTTTGATTACAATATAATTTTATTTTAATAGCTTATAATTATCAAATACCTTGTACGAATGTTCAGACATTCGTATTTTGAATGGTCTATAAACACAATTACCAATTTTTCTTTTCTTTAGAACTATCATGGTTCTTTTTTCTTTCTTCTACGATATTGACAAACCATTCAACCATCTTAGGGTCTTGATGTGAAAAGAATGAGCTTTGCTCTTTATCTAATGCTGAGATTATCTCCATATCTTCTTCTGAAATAGTAAAATCAAATACATTGAAGTTTTCTTCCATTCTTTCAATATGAGTTGACTTTGGAATTACTACAATTCCCCTTTGTATATGCCAACGAAGCATTATTTGTGCTGGTGTCTTTTTATATTTTTCAGCAAGCTGTACAATAACTGCATTGTCAAATGTACCTCCTCTGCCTTCTCCAAATGGAGCCCATGCTTCTAGTTGTATGTCATATTTATCTGCCCATTCTTTCAATTCTTTTTGCTGGTTATAAATATGTGTTTCTACTTGATTAACCATAGGCTTAATTCTATTAAATGAAGCAAAATCAACCATTCTATCTACATAAAAATTAGATATTCCAATTGCACGAATTTTGCCTTCGTCATACATTTCCTCTAAAGCTCTATAAGCACCATAAGCATCTGAAAATGGCTGATGTAAAAGTACAAGGTCAAGATAATCTGTCTTTAACTTTTTCATAGACACTTCAATTGACTTTTTAGCTTCTTCATAACCATAATGCTCTAACCAAACCTTTGTTGTAAGGAAAATTTCTTCTCTTGGCACTCCCGACTTTTCAATTGCATTTCCAACTTCTTCTTCATTAAAATAACTTTGAGCAGTATCTATTGCTCTATATCCAACCTTAAGTGCGTCAAGCACACATCTTTCACATTCTTCCTTTGTAACCTGATAAACTCCATAACCTAAAATAGGCATTTTAACTCCATTATTTAATGTTACATATTCCATTTTTATTTCCTCCTATTTATTATTAATTTAAAAATTCAACTGATTATTTGCGTCAATAATTTCACAAATACTTATATTGTCATTTCTATATCTTGCTTTTTTATTTTTCTCTGGCATATTAAGTTGAATTGCTATCATAGGACACGCATGGATACACGCCATACAACTAATGCACCCATTAGAATTCCAAACACTCTTATTATTTTTCATTGTAAAACAATTCTTAGGACATATCTTTGTGCAGATTTCACAACCTATGCACTCGTCTGTAATTTGATACATGTTAGGTAATTTAGCCTTTAATACCTTTTCCATTTTATCTAAATATTCTTGATGTGCTTCTCTATCCTTTTGAGTAACTGGTGAAATGTATTCTCTTTTTTTATCTATGTCACTTTTAATTTGCTTTAGCTGTCCTTCAACATTTTTATCCATTGCTCTTTGTTCATTCATATCAAAGCTAGGTAAAAAATTATCGACCATTAATAAAACATTAATATATGATGGCTTTATTCCAATCTTATCTAACATATTTTTTGCAAGAAGCGAAGCACCACCATGTCGTCTTCCATAAGTAAGCACCATATAAAAATATGACGTTTCAAATGTTGCTTGCTCTAAAAACTGTCTTACTAACTGTGGAACTTCATGCCCAAATATAGGACATACAATACCTATCTTTTCAGCTTTATACACTTTCTTATTGTCATGTATTGCTTGTGCAATGCTAACACGCTCATCTTCTAAATTTTTAGCTACATAAAGACTATTGCCTGTAGCTGTAAAATAAAATATCACAACTTTTTCACCTCCCATATATCAAGTAAATCTATTACTTTACATTGAACTATAAAAAACTCTCTCTACAATCTCCTCAAGTTAAGTTATCACAACAGTTGCCAAATTTTCATGCAAGCACAAATTTCAACTCGTTTCTTGTATAAGTAATAAGTAATTATAAATATTTACTTGACTTATTAATTGAATAAATATTACTTTATGTTATAATTATTTTTGATGTATTATCAATACATTTATCTTATCTTCACTATAGACTTTATAGCTTTTTCCTTAAAAAGTACAGTGATAATAATTAATACTACTATAAATAAAATTTATACTGGGAGATTGTAAAATGATTGAATTATATGAGCTGCGTCAATTTGTAACCTTTGCCGATACTGGTACATTATCAGATACTGCAAAAATACTACATCTATCACAACCTGCACTTAGCAGAAATATGAAGAAATTAGAAGATGATATTGGAATTGCTCTTTTTGACAGAAAGAAAAACAAACTTGAATTAAATAAAAACGGTGAATATGTATTACACTTAGCTAGAAATATTTTAGAAAATGCCGACTCACTCATCATAAAAGCTCGTGACTTCGACAGACGAAATCGTACCATTACACTTGGTATCTGCGCCCCTGCACCAGTGTGGTCACTTGCTCCGTTAATAGCAAATAGTTTTTCTCATATGTCACTACAAACAGAAATGGATACTACTGACAGACTTTTTAATGACCTTAATAATAATGTCTATGAATTAATCGCAACTTATGAAAAGCCTGTTGGTGAGCAATATTTTTTTAAAGAATGTGGAACAGAAAATCTTATGTTTTCACTTCCTAAAAAGCACAAATACGCAAAACGTAAAAGCTTAACTTTTGAAGAAATGAATGGAGAAAATATGTTACTTATGTCTGATATAGGTTTTTGGTCTTTTGTCAAAAACAAAATGCCTGACTCACGTTTTCTTACTCAAACCGACCGCTTTAGCTTTAACGAATTAATTCAAGCTTCGTCACTTCCTTCATTTGTTACAAATCTTACTGAAAAACATAGGAAAGTAAATACTAATCGTGTTAATATTCCAATATCAGATAAAGAAGCTACTGTGACGTATTATTTAGTTTGCAAGGCAGAAAGGAAAAAAGATTTTAAAATGTTATTTGCTTCACTATAATTAAATTTATATTACAATCTTATTATATTTACTTTGACTATTATTTCATAGTAAAATAAGCTAACTAAATACTTTTAAAACATAGAAAAGGAGAACTTAAATGTCAGATTATACTATTTCCAAAATATATCCAAATGATAACTTTGCAAATAAGCAAATTGATAAATTACTTAACGAAGAAGGTATAAGACGAGATAAAAACCTTGACTACACTTGCGGTATGTATGACGATGATATGAACATTATTGCAACGGGTAGTCTTTTTGGTAATACACTTAGATGTATGGCAGTTAGCCACCTACATCAAGGTGAAGGACTTATGAATGAAATTGTTACACATTTAATGGAGATACAATTTGAAAGAGGTAACACACATTTATTCCTTTATACGAAATGTAATACTGCCAAGTTTTTTGGTGACTTAGGATTTTATGAGATTGCGACAATATCAGACAATCTCGTTTTTATGGAAAATAAAAAAAATGGTTTTTCAGATTATTTAAACAATCTTAAAACCACTGACACTGATAACGCAAAAAATATTGCAGCTATTGTAATGAATGCCAACCCTTTCACAAATGGTCATCTTCATTTAGTAGAAAAAGCTGCTGCTGAAAATGACCTTGTACATCTTTTTATGGTCAGTGAAGACGCAAGCCTAATTCCATATTCAGTCCGTAAACAATTAATTATAGAAGGTACTTCTCACTTACCTAATATTTGTTATCACGATAGTGGGCCTTATATCATTAGCAACGCCACTTTCCCAAGCTATTTTCAAAAAGACGAAGCAACCGTTATAAATGGACACGCACTCCTTGACATAACAATATTCAAATCAATTGCAAATACACTACACATTACTAGACGATATGTAGGCGAAGAACCAACAAGCGAAGTAACCGGAATATACAATAAAATAATGGCAAGCGAACTCCCAAAGTCAAATATAGAATGTATAATCGTACCAAGAAAAGAATACGAAAGCACCCCAATCAGTGCCTCAACCGTACGCCAAGCCATTCACGACAACAACATAGAACAAATAAAACCCCTAGTCCCACCTACAACCTACACCTTCTTCACCAGCCCAGAAGCAACCGAAATAATACAAAAAATACAACAAGAAACCAACGTAATTCACTACTAAATTTTAAATATAAAGTATGGCAGTAACTTATGGTAAATGTTATTAATTCTCATTTGCTCTATCATCTAACTTCAATGATGACCCGACAACGTCGGGTCGAGCAACCAGCGACACAATGTCACATTGGTTGCGGTCACGTTAGTAGCCATTTCATTCCACACTAACTCAACAAAAATAGGAAGTATGTCGGTAATTTTGTAGTATATGGTAAAGGCTTAGTAGTTCTTAGTTGGGCTGTATAAAATCAGTGATGACCGCACACGACGTGCGGTCAAGCAACCAGCGACACGACGTCGCATTGGTTGCGTTCACGTTCGTAGTCATTACCTACTCAGCACAACTTAGAACTACTTAGCCTTTATCCATCAACTACAAAATTACCGACATACTTCCCATTAATTCCACTACCCTATTCGCTTCATAAGCTCCGCTTTCATATAATAGCTTATACCAAGACAGTTAATAATTATCCCCGAAGCTCCAAGTTCATTAATCAACTCTCTAAGCTCACTAAACTTATAAAGCATATTTTCATGGTGTCCTTCATAACATTTATCCATTTCAAAACCGTCAGTAAATACAGGAACAGCAATAATCTTTTCCCCTTCTTTTTTATCCTTAATCTTATCTGTAAGGTCAATAAATGGGTGAGATATTTCTATTTGTTCATCAGTTTCTTCCTTAATACAAGGTACCATATATTCAGCATTAGACATAGCCACAAGCATAGCATCTTCACGAGTCTTTAAAACATCTTTTCGTGGTTCAACCTTGCCTTGCTTTCTAAATTCTTGAAAGAAATTAATCATAGTCTGTTGAAGACCTGGATTAGTCATATATTCATCGTTAAAAAATTCACTATAATCAAAAAATTCTTCTCTTGCTACTACAAATGGCGGCTGACCTTTTCCATTTATAAATCTTATATTTTTATAACCATTTCTGTACATATGTGCAATTTCAGTTTTAAAAAGCTCTGCGTCAACCTTTTCAAAATGTGCCGTAAATCCAATATCTTCAAGTTGCTTTTCAACCTGTGTATGATTAGTATAATCATATAATATAACTATATCCTTATCTACCATATATGGATATCCCGTTGTTTCACAATATACAATCCAAAGTTGCTCTGTATTCTTAATCTTTTCAATAACTATTGGTCTATATTTTTTAAGCACAGCATTAAAATAACCTGAGTCATTAACATTATTCTTCTCATCTGCTGCCTTTATACAATCTGGAAGTAACTGTGTAACCACTTCAATACTTTCACCCACAGATATTCTATCCATAATACCCGCACCATTATCTTCATCTTGTGTAATATGTCTTAATAAATCTTGTGCTCGTCTTGCGTTCATAACTTATAACCTTCCCAATTCAATAATAATAAATATACATACTACAATACCATAAATCCCCCCTTCTCGCAACATCTACCTAAAATTCTCTCCACACTCCCACAAAATCAGCCATAAACACAACACTATAAAAAAACTTTCCCATCAAACCACTATGGTTATATCATATTTCCTTTATACCATTAAACACCCCACTTCCAACTCAACGTGGCTATGCGGGGTAAACGAAATGTGAGATATTAGGATTATATTAACAATAAATGCACCATTTAAAGAACAACCGCCTATATTTGTATGACAGTAGCGAACACACTTGTTCGATAATGGCATACAAATATAGACGGTTGTACTTTCACTGGTGTGTGCATGTTAATATAATCCTAATATCGTCCGTTCGCCAATAAACTAAAGCACCATAGCCACCAAATCAATCACAATACCACAAAATGCTCCAATAACATAAAGCAATCCAAGTATTTGCAAACTCTCCTTAACATCACGATTTTCCTTAAATAATACAAGCACGCCAACTCCTGCTCCTGCAAGAAGTCCTGCCATCATAGCTCCAATTGACATAACTCCATTAAGATAAAGCTGAGTAAGTACAACAGAAGCTGCACAGTTAGGAATTAATCCCACAAGCGTAGCTATCAAAGGTGCAATAATTGGTCTGTTAAGAATAACATTTCCAAGAGTTTCTTCACCAATAAAATAAATAATAGTATTAAGTATAAAAGATATAATTACAATGTAAACAAATATTGTAATAGTATGTTTAAGTGATGACTTAACAATACTTTTTTCACAGTGACAATGGTCATGTTCACACATGCCTTCAATATTAACTTTAATCTCTTTAATCACAGGCTTTTTAAATGTTCTAACAAGAAAATCAATTAAAAATCCCATTGCCATACCAATAACAACTTTTGCTAAAAGCACCTTGACAATAAGACTAACTCCTGCCTGCTCAGAGATAAACACAGGTAACATCTCATCCGATGTTGAAAGATATATAGCAATAAGAGTTCCTAATGTAATAACTCTACCTGCGTACAGATTAGATGCTGCTGCCGAAAATCCGCACTGTGGAAACACACCAAGTATCGCTCCAAAAAATGGGCCTGCTTTTCCAGAGTTTCTTATAATTCTTTTAGTCTTATTACTCGTTCTATGCTCAAGATATTCCATTGCAAGATAAGTAAGAAATAAAAATGGTAACAGCTTTACACTATCTAGTAATGTGTCTTCAATAACTTCTAACACTTTTAATTACCGCCTTTCTAGCTTTTAAATCTAGCTTATAATTTTCACAAGACGATATTATACTTGAAAACAAAAAATAAAGCAAGACTTTTATTTATATTCTTTTCATATTACTATCTATTCATATGTTCATAAATAAATTCTTTTATACTTCACAAACTTTCTCTCACAAAATTTATATAATCTGTAGTTGGTAAATTAACTTCTTATCTTGAATACATAATCCTTTCACTGTTAAACATTTTTGTAAGAAGAAATACAAATACACCTCCGCATACAATATTAGCTACAACAGTTACAACTATTTGCATTATATTAGCGGAAAATGAAAATATTCCTATCATGCTTTGCACGCTGTTATAAAGTGGTATCAAATACCAGTAAATATCTGTTTTTGCACCATTTCCAAACATCGCAGTAATACCTATTACCATTACAATTATCATAAGTGGTGATACTAAAGTTCCCGCTTCTTTTACGGACTTTGCATAAGCTGAAATTACTGAAATCAACGAAATTATAACAATAACTGAACTTATAATTACTAAAAGTAACATTATGTAATCCCCCACACCATACACATTTGCACTTACATCTGATACCCCATCAGCCTTAAGTAATTTAGGAAGTGAAAGTGCTACTCCCACAAAGCTTGAACAAGCACTAAGAACTGCGATTACACTAAGACTTACAATTTTTCCCAACGCAAGCTGTGACCTTTTTATAGGAGTTACTAGAATAGTTGTAAGTGTACCTCTTTCCTTTTCTCCTGCAATTGCTTCTGGTGCAAATGCCATACAGCCACTAAAAGCTGTCATTAATAAAAGCATAGGAAATAACTGTGAAAATATTTGTGCTGTACTATCTTTATCAGAAGCTAAGTCATACTTAACTTGTGTATCAGCATTTACATCAAATTTGTTAATCATACTACTTTCATATTGATTAAGAAATGTAGTTATAGAAGCATACGCCATGCTAGACTCTTTTTTTGAAGAATTATAATATATTTCAATCTGCGGTGCTTGTTTTGTCGATGTTAATTTATCATATTCAGCAACTTCGCTGTCGAAATTTTCTGAAAAAATAACTATTATATCTTTGTCTTTATCTTCGATATTCTTTTTCATATCATCAATTGAAGTAACATTTTCATACTCCAAATTCAGCTCATCAAAAGCTGACTTTAAAGCCACTGGCATATTTACCACATAAGCACTTATCTTATAATCACTTTCAATATTACTTGCTGACTTTCCTGCTTCTCCCATAAATGAATACAACACATATATCATAAGCCCCGGAAGAATAACTGTTGAAAATAATAATCTTTTATCATGGAAAAATCTAAAAAATTCCTTTTTTGCTATTGTAATTATATTATCCATAATTATCTCTCCTATCTTATTAAATACACAAACACTTTTGTATAAACAACTAAACAAAGTTTACGCTTACACTAAACTATGAGAAACCCGAAAAATACATTTCTCATAATTAAAAAGCTACTCTATAGCAAAGCCTAACTCCCCATATATTTTAAAGAAGCTGTCTTCTAATGAATTACCTTTCATAACATTTTCAAGAGTATCACACATTACCGTCTTTCCATCAATTATAATTGCAACTCTGTCACAGATTTTCTCTATCAAATCAAATATATGACTCGATATAATAATGCACTTACCTTCATTTTTTAACTCACGCAGAAAGTTGACAACTATTCGCTCTGTAATTATATCAAGACCATTAGTCGGCTCATCAAATATAATAATATCAGGGTCATTTACAATAGAAATTACAAGTGAAATCTTCTGTTTCATACCCGTTGAAAGGTCAGCTACTTTTACCTCGGCAAATTTATCAATACCAAACTTCTCAAAAAGTAATTTTTTTCTTTGTGAAGCTTCATTTGTATCTATGCCATATAATTTTGAAAAATAATCATATAAGTAGTTAGGCGTAAAAAAATCTTCTAACTTTAACTCACTTGTAAGAAAGCCTATCTTCTTTCTGTAATTGTCAATATCTGAATAAATATCCTTACCATCAAGTAATATCTGCCCTTGCTCTGGCTTTATTACTGTTGCAATCATTCTAAGTGTCGTAGTCTTACCTGCACCATTTGAGCCGAGTATACCAAGTATCTCACCACTTTCAGCCTTAAAAGATACGTCTTTTACCGCAACTTTAATCTTTTCCGTTGTCTTTTCTATTTTTTGTTGTTTCTTTGACAGTTTAAATGTCTTTTTTAAGTTTCTAACTTCTAACATTTCAAAACCTCCCTTTTATTTTATGTAACTTGCTGTTTCATTAAAAGCCTTGATGAAATTCCCATAAATAGAACTGATAATATAATTATTTCTGATATTATTAAAATAGAATTGCTAGTTGTAAAGTAATGACCTATTTTAAAAAACACTCCGTCTAATAGACCATTGCTATCTCCACTCATAGCATCTGCTATTCTACTAAATGACATACAAAATGTAATCCATACAACAAATAAAACTATTCTCATCTTATTGCCATATTTCAATAGCAAAGTACCCATAAGCATTACAAATGAAACCATAAAAATCATTATAGGTATTAAATACTTTGAAAAAAGAATTCCTTCAATTCCAACTTCTCTTTCAAAAGATGAATATATTGTATTAATTTCTACATTTTCAATAAAATAAAATATATAAGTTATTAAAAGACCAAATAATATATCTATAAATGTTACTATGGCATAAGAAAAAATATAATCTCTCCTTATCATTCCCATAGATATAGAAACATTAAAACTGCTCATAAATTGAGTTGTTCCCATAGGAACAGCCATAAAAAGTATAACCATAACACTTACATTTGTGCCAAGCATAAATACAGTTGTATCCTTATCAACTGCCATAATTATTCTTAATATAATTGAGAAAAATATAAACATACCTAACTGAGTAGCCAACAGCCCTATAAATTCACTCTTTCTATATTTAAGCATTTTGAATATACAATTATCCTGCATAATATCACCTCCAATCTAAACTTATTTGATTATCCATTTACATCAAATAATTTAAGGCTCTTATAATAAATGCCACTTCCAACTATACATACCAAAGCTCCTACACCTATAATTACTGATTTTAATGTATATAATGCCGCACCATTACCTTCAAGTGTATTAGGTGCTGCTCCCATATAAAATGAAAACATACCACCCAAATCACCAGTATTGTAAATAAATATGCTTAATATAATTAATGCTGCTATAATAATCGCTGTAAATGCTATATAAAGTGCAAATGCTTTTGTCCCATATTTTATATTAATCATTCCACCTATCTGATTTAGACCATATAAAAATAATGAGCCACCAATAAATGCTACTCCTACAAAGATATATAAAGGTTCTGACAATTCACCAAATAATAACAACAATAAAAAATATATAATTGCCGTTTGTGTTAAATATATAATAAATTCTGTCATCTGACCAATATACATCTCTTTTTTAGTACTTCCAAAACTAATAGCTATACCTGCTACTGATGTGATAGTTGACAATGTATACATCCATATCATTGTAACTCCTACAAGTGCAAGTATTAATGGAAATGACTCTGGTATTCTATGTAAAACTCTATCAGAAGATACAAGAAAGGCTGCATATAAATAAAATACAATAACTACTCCAAATACGATTACAAATTGTTCTTCTGCTCTCCTAACCCAAAACTTTAACAGTCGGTTTAATGATATCTTATTGTAGTCCATAAATAACCCCCCTACTTACTCTTTGCCACACAATGCAACAAATAAATTTTGCAATGTTACATTTTGTATGCTTACATCTATTCCCGACTTAATACTCTGTCCTTCTTCCAAAAATACTGTAACTCCCTTACTTCGTCCTATACACTCCTCATGGAAACATTTAAGTCCAAACACAGCATTGTCAACATCTTCTGCTTTTCCACTTACATGATATGCTCTGTCAAGAAGTTCCATTGTATTTTCCTTAAGCAGTATCTTTTTATCCTTTAAAATAATAACTTCTTCAAATATATCTGATGCTTCTTCAATAATATGAGTAGATACTACAAAAGTTCTTCCTGTATTTGTATATTCGTCTATTAAAAGCTTGTAAAAATCATCTCTTGCCACAACATCAAGTCCCGCTACTGGCTCGTCTAAAAATGTATACTCTGCCTTACTTGCCATAGCCACAATTATTGTTATCATAGAAGCCATACCCTTTGATAATTTAGAAATCTGTTGTTTTTTATTAAGCTGAAACATATCCATAAGTTCTTTAGCCATATTATCATCCCATTTTGGATAAAATATCTTTGCAGCATTAAGGTAATCTTTAACTTTAAGTGTACCAATACCAAATTTGTCACCTGTGTTTAATTCCCTTGAAAAACATATATTGCAAAGTGCTTTTTTATTTTCCCAGATAGGCTCATTACCTAAAAATACTTGCCCCTTTGAAGCTGGTGTCTGAGCCGACATTATAGAAAGCAATGTAGTCTTACCGACACCATTTCTTCCGATAAGCCCATAAATCTTTGCCGGCTCAAGCACTAGATTAATGTCTTCTAGTACACTCTTTTCTTTATAATTCTTATATATCCCTTTGCAAATTAAATCTTCCATAATACCACTCCTTCTGCCAACGCATTACCTTAATCATTAGATAAATATTTGCCAAATAATTTTATCTACTTACCATCTGAACTTTCTGTTATCATATTTACAAGTTCTTTTTTACTAATACCTAAATTATTAGCTTCTACTATAAGTTTTTGAATATAATTTTCATAAAACTCCGATTTTCGTTGATTTTTAATCTTTTCCTTAGCTCCTTGTTGAACAAACATACCAATACCCCTTTTCTTATACAAAATCCCTTTATCAACTAGAATATTAATTCCCTTAGCCGCTGTAGCAGGATTAATAGAATACATCTTTGCCAGTTCGTTAGTACTGGGAGTCTTTTCTTCTTCAAGTAAAATATCTCTCAATATATCATTCTCAATCATCTCACTGATTTGAATATATATTGACTTTTCCTGAGTCAATATCTCATTCATACTTATCACTCCTATTCAATGTTACGATGATTACTTACTTATATGGTTAATTAGTTAAGTAACTAACCTATGAACCAATCATATACCCGTTTTTTATTATTGTCAAGATTATTTTTCTATTTTGCGTTTTTAGGTTGTAAAGATAGGAGTTGTGTATAAAAAACACATTAAAAAAAACATTCGCTTATAGTTGTATACCCCACTGAACAACTATGTTCGTTTTAGATACACAACTCCTATCCCACGAAACTTTATCGTTACCCCTTTAAAAAATAAACAACTTCTCTCTCCTTCCCACTTCTCTCAACAAAAAGGGGGAAGTCTTAATTTAAAATTAAGGATAAAACGTAAATAGGCAGAAACAAGCAGGGATTGTATTTTTATAGTATATGGTAAAAGCTTAGTAGTTCTTAGTTGTGCTGTCTAAACTCAGTAATGCCACGCCAGGACGTCGGGGCAAGCAATCAGTGACACGATGTCACATTGATTGCGGTTACGTTCGTTTTTATTATCTAAATCAGCACATCTTAGAACTACTTAGCTTTTATCCATCAACTATAAAAAATACAATCCCTGCTTATTTCTGCCTCACATTACTTACTTTCTACCAAGCAAAATCTTATAAGACTTCCCCTTTGCAAACACCGCTCTTATTTTAGGAAACTTATTAAACAGTGCTACCGTAATAAAGTAAGCAATAACACCATATAACGAACCCAAAATCAAACTAGCAAGCACATCCGTAGGATAGTGAACTGTAAGATACAATCTCGATATAGATACAAGTGCCGCAATAATCAAAGCTCCTGTTCCTTCCTTCTTATACCACATAAACATAGCCACAGCCGCCGCAAAAGAAGCTGATGTATGTCCCGATGGGAATGACCAGTCGTGAATTGTTGCAAAAATCCCATAAAGCTCTGTTTCTTGCAACGTAGGGTCAGTCACAAAAGGTCTAACTCTGTGATAAAAATTCTTCATCACACCATTACACATTATAAGCGATAAAATAAGAGCAATAGCCATAGTAAGCCCTACTTTTCTATACTTTTTAGGTAATACTGTAAGCAACGCAAGTGCCAACAATATCCAAAAAATTCCTGCATTTCCAAGACAAGTAAAAAAATACATAATTGGGTTTAATACTGGATTGTGTATAGAACCAAACCAGTGAAGTATTTGTAATTCCATTATTTCTCCTAATTCTAACTAATTATTTTTTATACAAGTACAACTTTTAACATTATAGTAACTGACATCTTCTAAAAATCATGGATTTTCTAATTACAATATTATAAATTGTAAAAGTTCACTTCATAATTTATAACTTACATTTTGTACCGATAATTTCATAACGCATAGTATTATTCGGCTTTATTTACACATTCCTTAATATAATCATAAATAAGCTTATATGTACTGCGGTCATAATGCAAACCATCTACTGTTTCAAAGCCTTCCTCTTTAAGATAACTATTAGTGTCTATAATACGCACATCTGATGACAGTTCTTCTTCCATAACACTGTTAAAATCATCAATAACATCGTTTTCAACACTATATCCATGTTGTTCTTCTTTTTTCTCATCAACAGGATTAACAAGCATATAGAATATATGACAATCCATATCCTGTGCCATTTCGTTAATTGTGTCTATATATTTTTGTCTGCTGTACTTTAAATCATTAACTCCAAGCCCTATTATAAGTGCTGTATTTTCGTCACATGACTCCTTTATAAGCTCCATCTGTTCTTCAAGATAAGCATAGCCCATATTATTTTTTGCAATAAATGTATCTTCATCTTCTTCATAAGCTGACATTCCTACATATCTTGAATCACCTACAAATACATATTTATCTATACTTATTGTGTCTTTATTACTTTTATTATCTTTGATACTATTATTACTATTTGTTCCACTATAAGCCATCGTTTGACTATAATTGCTTGTATTATCACTATTTGTACTAAATAATGTCTTTATATCTATTATATTTAGAAGATACAAAACTTCAAAAACAATTGTCATTAATCCTATTACAATAAATATTATTTGAATTATTCTATTATTCTTTTTTGATTTTTTATTGCTGCTCATTATTAGTCCTCATTTTTACAAAATAATATCTATATTTTTAATAACATTTATTTTTATCAGAAATAACTTACACTCGTTCTGATAAACGCAAAGTCTTATATTATAAGAATTGCTCTAAGATAATTTGAAAAATATACTCTGCTAGTTTTTCAAGTTATCCTTTACTTATACTGCTTCACATTAGTTATATCAACCTTTTCAAATGGTACCCAGACATATTTTTCATCTTCTGATACGCCATCTATATCTTTAATACTGCTGTTACTTCCAAGTGCTAACGCCGTCTGTATAAGACTTGTTCCTTGACCTGAAGCTGATTGATATACTGTAAATGCCATCTGCAACTTTTCTATTGCTTCACAACCCTGTTGTGTTGCGTCAATACCAAGAATTATAATATCATTTCTTCCTGCTTTTTGACATGCGTCTACTATTCCTAACGCCATTGTATCATTATTGCATATTACAACATCACACTTCTGACCCGTCTTTAAAAATACATCAAACATTTCCTCAGCCTTTGACTGCTCCCAGTCGGCATGGTCTTCAAATACATAGTTTATTTTTTTACCCGAATCATTAAGTGTATTCTTTACAGCATTAGTTCTTCCCTTTGTTGCCGAATGGCTTGATGGACCTTTAAATATTGCAACATTAATCTCCGTTGATGTTTTCATTTTGTCAAGCACATATTCTGCTTGAAATTGTCCTGCTGTGTATTCATCTGAACCTACATACACATACTTATTAGCTTGTAACCTTGACTCATCTGGTGTTGTATTAAAAAATACAATTGGTATATCTCCTGCCAATGCTTCAAGCTCCAGTGCTGTGTCTGCATCAACCATATTACACAATATAACGTCATAATTATTATTAACTGCCTGCTTAATATGTTCCACTTGCTTTTCTATAGAATTATTAGCATCTAGCACATCTAATTTGGCATTAGACTTTGATGCTGTTTCTTTTGCTTGATTAACTAATTGTGTTCTAAAATCATCAGCTTGTGCAAGTGTAAGAAGCATTTTAACATTTCCGCTTCCACCACTAGCAGACGATTGTTTTGTAGCCCCACACCCTGCAATACAGCCAGATAATAATACAAGACACATAAGTATAACTAAACTTTTTTTCATAACGAAACTGCCTCCTTATATCTGAAATTGATTAACCTGCTGTGAAAGCTGGTCTGCTGATACTGCAAGGTTATCGGCTTCATTTTCAACTTGCTTACTATTGTTTGAAATATTTTTAGCTTGCTCAAGCATAGCTTCTGATGTTGCAAGTATCTCATCTGAACTTGCTGCCTGTTCTTCACATATAGCAGCTACATTTGTCGCAACTTCATCAACTTGATTAATCTTTACAACTACATTTTTGATAAGTGTATTTGTATCTTGAATATTGTTAAATATAGTGTTAAATGTATCTACCGCCTTATGAATAAGCTCTGAACTATCTGACACCTGCTTTGCACTACTTCCTGCTTGCGATACTGCGTCATTTACAAGACCATTTATCTGCTCAATAAGCTCTGTAATATGAGCTACCGAATTAGCACTGTTCTTAGCTAATGTGCCTATTTCAGAAGCTACCACAGCAAATCCTTTTCCTGCTTCACCTGCTCTTGCTGCTTCAATCGAAGCATTAAGAGATAAGAGGTCAGTTTCGTCTGCAATCTCTCCAATAAGACCAATAATTTCAACTATTTCACTTGATGCAGTACCAACCTTATTAACAGCAGTTTCAAGATTTCTAATAGAATTTTCAATACTTTCAAGTGCTTTGCCTACCTGCTCCATATCTTCTCTACCTTTTTCAGATACTTCAACAGTTTCACGCATTTTATTATCTGCAATATCACTATCCTTCTTAGTTTCTGTAGCAACACCCGCTAACTGTGTCGCACTGTCTGCAATCTCATTAACAGATACAGAAAGTTGGTCTACTGTGTTATTAAGCTCAGTCATTGACGAAGATTGTATATCTGCTGCCGAATTCATTTCGTTAGATACATCTTTACTTGTATCAGCTTGCTGTTTTAACTTAACTGACACATCGCCCATCTGCGAAATCATGCCTTTCATTGACTCAATAAATGCCTGCACACTTCTTCCCATTACAGCAATCTCATCATGTCCCTTAGGATTAACTGACACTGTAAAATCTCCAGAAGACATTTGTGTAATTATATTTGTCATTTGTTTAACAGGCTTTACAACAACGTGAGTAACTCTTTCAATTAATATACAAAGAAGTAATATACATGCTACACCTATTACCATCATAATAGTTCTAAGCTGAATTAAATCTGCAAGTACAGTATTTTCAGGAATATACGACACTAATATCCAATTAGTGTTATCTACCTCATTAAATACTGCCATCATTCCATCTAATGTAGTGAAATCATAATCTCTATCATTAATCTTTTCTGCTGCAAGTTTATAAAAATTACTCTGACCATCACTACCCAGTTTCTTTGATATAAGTGATGAGTCCCTATCGGCAAGAATTATACCTGTATCCTTGTCAACAAGAAAAGCTTGAGCGTCATTCATTTCTATAAAAGAATTAACAATTATAGAAATTCTATCAAGCTTCATATCTGCGGATATAACTCTTACATTGTCTGAACCATCGTTTAATATTCCAGACGCACTTATGACATTTTCTCCATTAGCATTTTGATATGCTGAGCTTACTGCCATATTTACTCTTGTTAAACCCTCTTTATACCATACACTTTGAGTTACATTACTTTCTTTTTTCTCTGACTTTGAAGCTGTTATAAGCTTTCCTGTTGTGTCTGCTATGTATAATCCTTCTGGAAAATTGTCACTATATCCATAGTAACTATCTAATATCTTTTGCAATTGCTCATCATCTGGTTTTAGTGTTTCTATAGTCATCTTTGCCATTTGAAATGAAGCAATGTTTTCATCAAGCCATGCTTCAATCTTAGAAGCCTGACTTTCAACTGAAGAGCTCAAAAGATTTTCTGAATAGTTTTCTATAATCTTAGCTGAAGCCTTATAGGAAACTAATACAAGCACGACTACAATTATGATAACTACTGGCATAATAGAGCCTAGTAATTTTGCCTTAATTGAAATCTTCTTCTGTTTTTTCATAACATCATCCCCTTTTTAAATACCAACTGCTTCTTTTGCTAATTTGTCCGCAAGCTCATTGCCTTCAACACCTGAATGTCCTTTCACTTTTACAAATCGTATATCAATCTTATTTTTTATAGAGTTAATATAGTTATAATATTCTATCGTTCCCTTTTTATTGCGCTTCCAAAGCCCCTTCGCCCACATTTCAATTCCTAGATAATCATAGTAAATGTCAAGCTTTGTAAGTCCTAGCTCTATCGCTTTTTTAATCGCTTCCATACTACCTAGCACTTCACCAGCGACATTTCTCATAGAAGCCATTTCTGGTTCTTTCCCACTACCTTTAATATACTCTCTTATTCCATCATGCTCTACAAAGCCGCCATAACCATACACATTAGTTGCTATATTAAATGAACCATCGACAAATGCAAATGGTCTATCACCCTCTTTGACATCATCGCAATTAATAACAAGCTCTTTATTATCTATATGATTATTGCCAGCAACTTTATTATCAACATCACCAAGAAATTCTCTCGCTTCTTGTAGTGAAGTAAAACTCTTATAAATAGCTCCTGAGTATCCATTTACTACTTGCTTACACTCATTCCAAGAGTTAAATATTCCTGTCTTAAAGCCTTTTTTTACTGCGTAATATTTTACAGCCATAATTCCTCACTTATAATTAATATACTCTTATAACACCTGAAATCTCAGATACAACTGACATTCCTTTAAATATTGCCATTGCGTCATTAAAATTACATTCTTCAACTTCATCTGTAATAATTACAAGCTCAGCCACACCACCTTTTCTACTCTTTTGAACTACCTGAGCAATACTTACATCATTATTTCCAAGTACGCTCGCTATATTAGCAAGTACACCTGGGCGGTCTGCTGCTTGTATTCTTAAGAAGAACTTGCTACTTGTATCAGAAATATTTTTAACGGGGATACTCTTGTAACAACTACAACCTACCCTGCCACAGCAATCATTAACAATATTTCTCATAACATCTACAACATCACCCATTACAGCACTTGCTGTTGGCATTTGTCCTGCACCACGTCCCATAAACATAGCATCGTCCATTGCGTCTGCATGAACAAATACTGCGTTAAGCGACTCTCTTACTCCTGCAAGTGGGTGTTGTTCTGGGATAAGCATCGGGTGAACCTTAACTTCAATGCCTGTTTTTGTATTTCTTGCTATACCAACAAGCTTAATCACATAACCAAATTCCTTAGCATATTTAATATCGTCTGCTGTTATATGAGTAATACCTTCTGTATACACCTGTGAAAATGTTACTCTTGAGTTAAATGCAAGCGAAGCCATAATTGCTATCTTACGCCCTGCGTCATACCCTTCTACGTCAGCTGTAGGGTCTGCTTCTGCATAACCCAATTCAGTAGCTTCTGCAAGTGCGTCTTCATAACTCATTCCAGTTTCTGTCATCTTAGTTAATATATAGTTAGTTGTACCATTTACTATTCCCATAACTTCTGATATATGATTACCTGCCATACTCTGCTTAAGTGGGCGAATTATAGGAATTGCTCCTGCAACTGCTGCCTCAAACTGTAAATCCGCTCTAGCTTCATCAGCCGCGTGCATTACAGCCTGACCATGCTCCGCAAGCAAGTCCTTGTTAGCTGTAACTACCTGCTTACCCGCTTTTAAAGCTTCAATTACATAAGTTCTGGCAGGTTCTATTCCACCCATAAGCTCAATAACAATCTCGATTTCTGGGTCATTTACTATTTCTTCCCATGAGTCAGTAAGTACTTCTTTTTTAATACCTTCTCTTTCTTTTTTAAGACTTCTTACAAGCACCTTCTTAATCTCAAGCTCTGCTCCCGTCTTATTTTTAAAATCACCAGCCATCATCTGTGATAACTTATACACACCACTACCAACTGTACCAGCTCCTAAAATAGCCGCCTTAATTACTCTATTATTATCCATAAATTCCTCCACAATGTAAATTAGTCTATTTGTTATTATAGCACATTTTTTAAATTATAAAAACCTTTCCTAAAAATAAAATATCCTACAAATACAGACTTCAATTATCTATATTTATAGGATATTTTTTATATCTAAACTTCACATATATATTTGAGTTTTCATATTTTGCAAAAATACAACCTTCCGTAAGATAGCAAGCACATATAAGTGATAAATACACCATTAAAAGAACAAGCGCCTATATTTGCATGACAGTAACTAACATTATTGTTCGATAATGGCATACTAATATAGGCAATTGTACTTTTACTGGTGTGTGTTCACTTATATGCGCATACTATCATCACAGTCTAAAACATAAAACTCAAAAGCTACTTATCATCGCATTTTCACAAAGCGTATTTGCATTTATAAGACTTATTTCATCTAACAACCTTACATGAAATGTCCCAAGCCCTGCATTATTTTTCAACGTATAATCTCTAGCTCTTTCTCCTGCTATTCCAAGAAGTGCCGTAGCGCATATTGCATTATCTAATATTTTCGTATCCGTATATTTACCAGCAGAAATATATGAAGCAATAAGGACATTTAACATACAGCCTGTTCCTGTGATACTGCTCATCATTTCACAACCATTTTGTATATAATAAACTTCGCAACCATCTGATATAGTATCTACAACGCCAGTTGCTACTACTACCGAATTAGTCTTTTTTGCTAATTCCTTCACAAGCTCGCCTGTATATTTCATTTTCACTTCATTGTCCGAGGAAAATGTATCCTTATCACTTACATCTATGCCAGCCGCATCTGAACTTAGACCATTCAAGACTTTTATTTCGGATATATTACCCTTTATAACAGCAGGTCTACATACATTTATGTATTCCTTTGCAAGTTCAAGACGTATATCGCTACAAGTAACACCAACTGCGTCTATAACTGATGGAATGTTATTTTCTAATGATGTTTTACCCGATATCATAATAGAATTAATTCTTGCGTCTGTTATATTTCCAAGATTAACAGCTAATACACTCGCCATTGAAGTTATTTTTGCAACTTCCTTTGGGTGTTCTGCCATAATAGGCTTTGCTCCGACTGCAAGAACTGCGTTAGCACAGTCATTTATAGATATTGGATTAGTTATACAGTGAATAAGAGGTGCGTTACTTCTTATACTGTTAATAATATTTTCTACTTTAACAATGTTCAACACTACTATCAATGCCTTTCTTTTTTACAAACCAGTACACTAAGCCAGCTATAACAAAAGCTAGAAATACTATGTACTTTATACCATTTACCATCGCACTAGGCGTTTCAACAAAGTTATTTACAATAACTACTACTAAAAGATAGCCGATAAATCCGCAAAATACAATACCTAATGCGTCATTAGCAACCCTGTCTGATGTTTCATATATATTTGAGCCAAGTGCTGTCTGAAACTTTGACAAAAGCTTTGCCTTTGATAACTGCTTTAAGAAGATAAATGCAATACTTCCACCTATAAGTGTACCTGCTATAAATGATGGTACATAAAAAAACCAAGTAAGCCCTGTCTTTCCCCAGAATATAGTCATTACTGGATATGAAACAATTGCGCCTATAATACCAGTTCCTATTACTTCACCTAAAAATGCACATACAAGCTTGCCCTTTGACAGTCTATAAAATACTCCTGACAAAAATGCACCAAATACTGCTCCTGTAAGTGCAAGTGGTGGAATACCCATAAATATCATTCTTAAAATTCCAATTGTAAGAGCGCAGACAAAAGCATACCATGGGCCTAAAAATACAGCACAGGTCACATTAATAAAATGAGCCATAGGACACATTCCTTCAACTCTTAATATTGGTGATATTACTACACCAACAGCAACCATCATCGCTAAAAATACCATTTTTAATAACTTTGTATTTTTCATAATCTTTCCTTCTTTCTTCTAGTTTTATTTTGGTATTTTTACAACTTTTACATATACTCAATTACTTATTACACTATATAATATTTTCACAACAATAGCCTAAGTTTTTATATAAGCACGATTGACTTGTTGTTCGTGTAAATAAAAAAGAGATACACATTATCTGTGTACCTCTAAAATACTTATAATATGTTTTAATTTAATTATTATTGATAATAGCTCTTTAAATCATATAAAATCATTTACAATAATCAAAACAACCTATCAAAAATAGAACTAGCATTATAATATTAATAGCAATGGTACACGCAAAAATTATATTGTAAACCAAATAAAATTAATTTATCTGTCGGTCGATACTCACTTGTATCCTCTCAATCCGAATTACGGACTCCCATCGCTATATTACGGCTAAATGCTCGGGCGCTCCCCCGCTCACCTAATAACACCATTTGTAATTATAACACCCTCCTCCACTTCCGTCAACTATCAACATAATTTGTACTTTTACAATATGATTAAATTTAACGCAATTAATGTGCATACTGACTCTGATACAAATTGTAATAAAAGCCTTTCTTAGCAAGCAACCCTTCGTGATTACCCTGCTCAATAATCTTACCGTCTTTCATAACAAGAATAACATCAGCCGACTGTATAGTAGATAATCTATGTGCAACGATAAAACTAGTTCTACCCTCCATCAACTTCGCAAAAGCATCTTGTATCTTCATTTCAGTTCTTGTATCAATAGAAGACGTAGCTTCATCAAGAATAAGCATAGGTGGCTTACAAAGCATAACTCTAGTAATACAAAGAAGCTGCTTTTGTCCTTGCGATAAGTTACCACCGTCTTCACCAATAACAGTATCATATCCCTTAGGAAGTCGTCTAATAAAACCATCAGCATAAGAGGCCTTAGCTGCCGCAATAATCTCCTCGTCAGTAGCATCTGGCTTACCCATAATAATATTTTCTTTAATAGTACCCGCCTTTAACCAAGTATCCTGTAACACCATACCAATGCCCGCTCTAAGAGAACTCCTTTTCATTTCCCTTATATCCGTACCAGATACCTTAATACTACCCGAATTAACATCATAAAATCTCATTAACAGATTAATAAGTGTAGTCTTACCACAACCCGTAGGGCCAACAATTGCAATTCTTTGTCCCTGCTTAACGTCAAGGTTGAAGTTTTCAATAAGTTTCTTATCTGGAACATAAGAAAAGGCAACATTTTCAAGCTTAACAGTTCCATCTACATTTGCAATATCAACAGCATTTTTAGGTTCTTGTATTTCTGGCTTTTCTTCTATAAGTTCAAAAACTCTAGCCGCACAAGCAATAGCATTTTGCAATTCAGTTACAACACCTGATATTTCATTAAAAGGCTTTGTATACTGATTAGCATAACTTAAAAAGCTTGATAACTGACCTACAGTTATACCGCCATTAATAGCAGATACCGCACCACCTACAGCAACGCCAGCATATACAATACTATTTACAAATCTAGTAGCTGGATTAGTTATAGATGAAAAGAAAATAGCTTTAAGAGAATACTTTTGAAGCTTTTCGTTGATTTCATCAAATTTTTCTAGTGCTTCTGCTTCATGCGCATAAGCTTGAACCACCTTTTGACCACCAATCATCTCATCTATAAGTGCAGTCTGCTCGCCTCTTGCTTCTGACTGCAACTTAAACATAGAGTAAGTGTGCTTTGCTATAAAACTTGCCACGAAAAATGAAAGTGGTGTAATTACAACAACTATAAGAGTAATCAAAACATTTATTGACAACATAAATGCTAACGTACCAACTATTGTAAGTACCCCTGAAAAGAACTGTGTAAAGCCCATAAGAAGTCCATCTGCAAATTGGTCAACATCGGCTATTACACGACTGACTATTTCACCATAAGAATGAGCATCAATATAACTTAATGGAAGCTTTTCTATCTTTTCTATAGCTTCATCTCTTATATCTCTTGTAACATGGTAAGTAATTTTATTATTACATATATTCATAACCCATTGAGAAACTGCTGTAATTGCAATTACAATTCCCATCTGTGTAAGAATTGTTAAAATGTTATCAAACAATACATTCTGTGGCCCAATAATATTATCTACAACTCTACCTACAAGTATTGGTACATAAAGTGTTGAAGCTACTGTAACTGCTGCCATAACAATTGAAATAGCAAGATATAACCAGTATTTTTTAATTCTTTTAAGAACCTTAACAACTGTGCCTTTTTGGGAAGCACTTTTCTTTTTGGTTTTATCAGTACTCATATTATGCTATGCCTCCTCTTTCTTAAACTGTGAATAATATATTTCTTGATACACTTCACATGACTTTAACAACTCATCATGCGTTCCAATTCCAGCAACATTTCCATCATCAAGCACAATTATCTTGTCTGCATACATAAGAGAAGCTGCTCTTTGCGATACTATAAATACTGTTGGATTATTCTTCATCTGTCTTATTGACTTTCTAAGTGCTGCGTCTGTAGCATAGTCAAGCGCAGATGCACTGTCATCAAGTATAAGAATTTCTGGCTTTTTAACAACAGCTCTTGCTATAGTAAGACGTTGTCTTTGTCCACCTGAAAGATTTTTACCACCCTGGTCTACAAATGCGTCAAGCTTTCCGTCTTTTTTATCAACAAATTCTCTTGCCTGTGCAATTTCAAGTGCTTCCATAATTTCGCTGTCTGTAGCGTCTTTTTTACCCCACTTCATATTCTCTCTAATTGAGCCTTTAAAAAGAAGTGCCTTTTGAAGTACGATACCAACATTTTCTCTTAGTGATTTTATGCGGATATCTTTTACATTTACACCATTGACTAATACTTCACCAGAAGTTGCGTCATAAAATCTAGGAATAAGATTGACAAGTGAAGACTTTCCAGAACCCGTACCGCCGATTATGCCGACAGTCTGTCCTTTTTTAACTGAAAATGATATATCAGTAAGTGACTCAGCTCCTGCCCCTTCATACTTAAGGCTGACATTCCTAAATTCAACTACATTTTCCTTATTATCATTTTGTTTGCTATTGTCAATGCTTTCCACTCCATCAGCCATTCCCGACTTTACGGCAAATACACTGTCAATACGGTTAGCACAAGCTAACGCCTTAGTCACACTAATTACAAGGTTAGCAAGCTTAATAAGCTCTACAAGTATCTGCGACATATAGTTATAAAGCGCTACAACTTGACCTTGCGAGAGCGAACCTTCATTTACTCTTACAGCTCCGGTCCAAAGTAATATAACTATGGCAACATTAATAATAACGTATGTCAATGGGTTCATAAGTCCTGATATCTTACCTACGAACTTTTGTAATTTGTTAAGTTGTTCGTTAGCTGTTTTAAACTCTCTTATTTCATCTTGCTGTTTATTAAATGCTCTTATTACTCTTACACCTGTAAGATTTTGTCTTGTAATTCCAAGCACATTATCAAGTCCAGCTTGAACATTTTTATACATAGGTCTTGTTGACAAGATAATTCCAAATACTACAATCGCAAGTACTGGTATTGTTGCAACAAATACTAACGCCGCATGAACGTCAATAGTAAATGCCATAACCATTGCACCAAATACAATAAATGGTGAACGTAAAAAAAGTCTTAATACAAGATTGACACCATTTTGAACTTGATTGATGTCACTTGTCATTCTTGTAATAAGTGTTGACGTTCCTATCGTATCCATTTCTGTGAATGAAAAGCCTTGAATGTGTTTAAACAAATGGTGTCTAAGTCCCGTAGCACAACCAACTGCTGCCTTTGCTGCAAAATACTGCGCTGTAATCGAACAAGTAAGTCCTATTATCGCAAGCGCAACTAACATACCACACATTTTTATAATGTAACCACTGTCTTTTCCTGCTATACCAACGTCAATAACAGACGCTACAACAAGTGGTACAAATAACTCAAACAATGCTTCAAGCATTTTAAATAAAGGTGCAAATACGCACTCTTTTTTGTACTCCTTTAAATATAACCAAATTCTTTTCATAAAACAATCCTTTCCCATAAGCCAAATTATTGAATTTAGTTTTGATTTGTAACATTTTTATTTCTTATTATCATCACTATCTTCAAGGTTTAATTTAGCCAATTCTTCTCCAGCTTTTGTGTGCATAATAAGATTTTTATTCTTAGGCTGTTTTTCAATGTAATCACTTCTTAACTGTTCCTCTGCCCTTTTTACCTCCTTTTCAAATTCTCTTGATGATATAAGCATACAGCCTTGACCCCTTATTATAATCTGCTCTAACCCGTCAGAAGTTGCGACTGTAACATCATACTTTCTGCCGTTTTCATGCGCAAATCTTTCTATATATGCGTCGGCTGTTTCAGCTTCTTTAGTGTATACAACATGAATATTATGATAATCAATATATTCCGTATCATGCCCCTTTACTCTATAAGCATCAAATACAACGATAAGCTCACACCCCGAAAGTGGTTGATAATTACACATTATATCAAGAAGTCGTCCTCTTGCTCCATCAATATTTACACTAGCTATTTCGTTTAATTCCTCCCATGCAAATATTACATTATAACCATCAACTAACAGATATTTTTTGTTATTATTTTTATTGTTATTCGCTTTATACACTTCTTTTTGCGTATTATCATTTGAAGTTTGTGAATAATTAAACACTCTCTTACCTGTCGATTTTTTAGACCATTTTCCAGTTCCGTCTTTATCCTTTTTATTTGCGCCGTAAGTCTGCCTTAATATAGCATCAATTTCATCTGTACCAATCCATTCATCAGAAACAGTTCGTGCAGACTCGGCTGATGACATATTTCTTTTATTGATAGGCGTGTCTATATCTTGCTCACTATTTCGCTTTGTCCTTGCAAAATAGCTTTCAAGGTGCATATACTCCTCAACCTTGTCCCAACTTACATTAAATCCAGAACCATGCGTACAAAAAACAGAGCCTGCTGGCTCATTCAAATCATTTTCTGAATTGTAACCGACCTTACTTATTATCTCATCGGCATTATGACAAGGCTCGTATCCTTTAAATGTACAAAATAGCTTTCCAAGTCCCTTAGTATATGAATTGACTTCTGTTTGATAATCTCTCATATTAATAACAGGAACAATTCCCTTTATAACAGCCATATCTTCTTGTTGCTGTTCTAGTTCAAAAGTTCCGCACATGCGCTCTATATCAGTCATTGCACGCCCTACATTAGCTGTTGGAATTTCAAGTCTGTAATTATAATAAGGCTCTAATAAGACTGACTGCGCTTTCTTTAATCCTTGCCTTATCGCTCTATAAGTGGCTTGTCTAAAGTCACCACCTTCTGTATGCTTAAGATGTGCTTTTCCTGCTACAAGTGTTATCTTCATATCAGTTATTGGCGCACCAATCAACACGCCCTTGTGTTCTTTCTCATGGATATGTGTTATTATTAACCTTTGCCAGTTTTTATCTAACATATCCTCGCTACAATCAGCATTTATCTCAACTCCACTTCCACGTTCTGCCGGTTCAAGAAGTAAATGTACTTCTGCATAATGTCTTAACGGCTCGAAATGTCCTATTCCTTCAACCACATTTGAAATAGTTTCTCTATACACTATATTTCCTTGACCAAATTCAACATCAATATTAAATCTTTCTTTTATAATGCTTTTTAATATCTCAATCTGAACTTCGCCCATTATCTGCGCTTGAATTTCTTGAAGACGTTCATCCCATACAATATGAAGCTCCGGTTCTTCTTCTTCTAACTGACGAAGCTTTGGAAGTGCAAGTGCTGTGTCCATTCCATCTGGAAGTATTATTTTATATGTAAGCACTGGTTCAAGAAGCGGCATACCCGACTTACTTTCTATACCAAGCCCATCTCCTGCATGAGTTTCATTAAGTCCCGTAAGAGTACATATCTGACCTGCATACACTTCATTAACTACTTTGAACTTATTGCCAGAATACACTCTTATTTGATTGACCTTTTCTCCAATAACGTCTTTTGTTTTAAGACAACCACCTGTAATCTTAACGTGCGTTAAACGTTCATTTTGCTCATTTCGTGTAATCTTATAAACCTTTGCACCAAACTCGCTCGGATATTCTTTACAGACTGCATACTTTTTAATGCCTCTTAATAACTCGTCTACACCTTCAAGTTTAAGTGCAGAGCCAAAATAGCAAGGAAATACTTTTCTATTTCTTATAGCTTCTGCAATATTTTTTGTTGCTACATTGCCATTTTCAAGAAACTCATCTAACAGCACTTCATCGCACATTGCAACACTGTCATAAAATTCTTCTGAATTATTCATAATATTGTTTTCAGTAAAATCAATACAGCCTGTATCTAACTTATTTTTCAATTCTTCAATAAGTCTAGCTTTATTAGTTCCCTTTTGGTCCATTTTGTTGACAAATATAAATACTGGTATTTTATATTGACTAAATAATCTCCAAAGTGTCCTTGTATGCCCCTGCACTCCATCTGCTCCACTGATTACAAGTATCGCATAATCAAGCACTTGCAAGGTTCTTTCCATCTCTGCTGAAAAGTCAACGTGACCGGGAGTATCAAGAAGTGTTACCTGCATTGTACTGTTGTCTTTATTCTTTAAAATATCGCTGTCATTTTCAATATTATTACTTAACTCAAACTCAGCTTGTTTTGAAAATACCGTAATTCCTCTTGCTCTTTCAAGAGAGTATGTATCTAAAAATGTATCTTTATTATCTACACGCCCAATCTTTCTTATTGTGCCTGTAGTATATAGTATTGCTTCTGACAACGTAGTTTTACCAGCATCTACATGTGCCAGAATACCTAATACAATTCTGTTGTTCACTATCATCTTCCTATCTGCCTTATGGCGTTTGTATTATATTCAAAAAATGAACTATAATTCATATTTGAACTAAAGTCCATTAATATACTAACACAATGATGATAGTTATTAAAGACCAATTTTATTGATATAAAATAGCTATTAAAAAACATTCTCTGCAATTTTGTTTTAAGCCATCATAAAGGTCTTGTGCAAACAAAGACTTTAACTCGTTGTTTGCATAGACTATTATAGGGTTGTCACATTAAAGAAATTTAGTTTACTTAATGCAACAACCCTATTTTTAATAACTTATTATTCAATTTTAATAACTATAATACTTATTCTTGCAATTCATATATTTTTATTGCTGGCATATATTTGTTCATATCACCTACAGCTTCAAACTTATAACTTTTTGTAGCTGTGCTTCCATCATTTTTAGTTACTGTTACCTTTAACACTTGGCTTTGTAGCATTTTATTCATATCCATTACGCCATTTTCATCCCTTTTAGTAATATCACCATAGTCCTGTATTAAAAAGTTCATTCCTTTAATATCCTGCTTATCATAATCCACTTCATACACATTACCTAACTTTTGATATGTATAATACTTTCTCGTTGCTAAATTTAATGTTTGTTGTTGTAAAAGATTATGTGAATAGCAATAAGTACTCCATTTAAATCTATTATCTGAATTAATTTCAGGGCCAATAAGCGCAGCAATTTCGTCTGGTAACTCATAATATGATAAAAATACTGTTGTCTTATCATTAAATTCATATTTTACTTTTGCTATATCTTCACCTTCGCATATTATTGGCAGTCTTATCATAACATTTGTTATAGTGTCTAATCTAGCCCAACTTGTCATTTCACCTAATTTATCAATAAGTACTCTGTTGCCATTTTCTATTTTTATAAATTCTTCTTCATCATCAGAAGCATATACTTTCATAGTAAAAATATCTGATACATACGATGAATTACTTGCTTGTGTTACACTTATATTTTCTACATTTTCATTATTAATTGTATTTTCCTTGTTATTTGTTAAAATATCCACAAGCTTTACACTTGTAAGACATATAACTGCTGCTACAGCAATTGACGTTATCTTTGTAATCGTTCTTTTTCTTTTATACTTTTTATTGTTATCAGCTTCAATTTTTTTATTTAAACTTTTCATTATATTTTCTGTAGATAAATTTAATTCTAATTCCTTTCCAACTCTCATAATTATTCTCCTTTCTGTTTAAATAAGTACTCACAATCTACTTATTCTATTTTCTCCCATCTTAATTTTTCTAAATGACGAAAACCTCTAATAAGTTCAACAAACTAAAGTCCATAATTCAAAACATATTTTGCAAATTTCTCAAATTAATACGACAGTTGCTACGTTTTTATACAATCACAGCTCTTTACTTGTTATTTATATAAATCTTGCTTATTGCGATACATCTTAACAACTTACTTGATAGCATTAAAATAGCTCTTTACTTTATTACGGCAACGCAACAGTTTTGACTTTATAGTGTTTTCATTTATTCCATAGTTAGAACTTATCTCATTTATAGTCATACCATCATAGTGATACTGCATAAATATATCTTTATCTGGACTTTTGAGTGCCCGTATAGCTTCACCAACTTGCTCCATTCGCTCTTTATTTACAACATAATCTTCTGGATTATCATATCTACTTTGAACTATACCCGCACTATTTTCATATACTTGTCTTTCAATATAGTCATCTGAAACATCACTATCTTTTTTATATGTATTATTTTCAAATGGTATAATATTTAATTTACTTTTCTGTCTTAATTTATTAATTGCTTTCTTTTTTGCTATTGAAGCAAGATAAGCTTTCAAATTCCAACTGTCACTATTATCAATATTAATTTTGTCAGCTTGTTTCCATATTGCAAAAAACACATCTGAAACAACTTCTTCAATATCTTCCTTTTCCATAGTGTTTCCAATCTGTCTTACAATAATTGAACCAACGTAATTTTTATATTTTTCAACACATTCTTCATATACTTTTATATCACGTTGCCTTAGTCCTACAAATAACTCCTCATCTGTCTTTAATTGTGTCATTCTCCCACCTCCGTCAAGTCCTTTAATTAATGTCAATACTTACTTCTAAATATATAATCACATATTTTTTGAAAAAGTTGCATAATTTATTAAATATTTTATAAATCTTAATAAAAATACTTCCTCTTTTTACAAATATAAAAAACGCACTTTGCAAATTTCTCAAGCTATTTTAACAGTCACTCAATTTCCAATTTGTTGCTTATTGTTTTTATAAAATATAAGCAACAAATAAAAAGACGGAAATAAGAATTAATCTTACTCCGTCTTTTTTATTGCTTCATTATTTCACTTTTAGTTTTGTTGGTTTTTTATTAGGTTTATAAGTTAATTTAATCTATTATTATATTGATAATAATATTCCTGTTTTAATTAATTTTACTTATTATTTAATGACTTTAATACTTCATTAACTGCTGTTCCTACTGTTGAATTATAATAATCCATACCTTCAGAAATAGTCATATATCCTAAAGCTGTCTGAGATATTACATAATTTCTTGCTGTATTGATATCTGTAATATTTTCTGATAAAGCTGTTGTTACAGGAAGCGCAACTTCAACCTGTGAATTGTTAATAAAGAAATCAACACTCTTTTGTGCAAGTTCTGGAATTTGTGCAATACCTGGGTCAGCGCCATTAGGTGTTGCTGTTGAATCTTTATACTTAGCAATTGCAAGTAATGGGTCAATATTGTTGTTCTGCTGCAATGTAGATGGCTTCTCTGGTGATGGAAGTAAATGGAACTCTCCATCTTTATATGTTGATACGCTATCTTCTTTACCTTGTACAGTTACACTTTCAGCAATATTATCCCAATGAGTACCCTTTGCTCCGTATGTCCAAGCTGTCTGACCATCTCCACCATCTAACATAGGTTCAATAAAATACTTAAATGTACCTTCTGGGTTCTTACATTGTGAAGTAATACACCATGTACCTGAAAGTCTTTCTGTATACTTTCCAAGCTCTTTAATAGGCTTTAATTCAATAAGTTCTCCATCGAGTCCTTTAACTTCAAGATTAGTTTTAAGTGTATATGCCCATTTTCCTGCCCAATATGTAAATACACCTGACTCTGATGATGGGTCTGTTGTATAGAATTTATCTCTTGCATTAGCTGTAGAGTTATTAACTGTTTCCTTATCAATTACACCGTCAGCAACACCTCGTCTAATTCTTTCAAGAGCTTCCTCCATACTCTTTTCACTAAAACCATCAACATATTCTCCTGAAGCATTTTGATAGAAAGTATAGTGAGCAGAACCATAAAACTCTGGTAAATAATTAGTATATGGTGCTTCTTTACTAATAAAGCCAGGTGCTGATATTACATAATGACCTTTTGTTTCTTTTAACTTCTTTAAATAACTATAGTATGTTTCAAAATCCATAGTTTTATCTTCCATTTCAGAAGGGTCTATTCCAGCTTCTGTAAGCCATGCCTTTTTAACATAAGTAACACAACCACCACCTCTTGTAGTTGGAAGTCCATACAATGCCTTCTGTCCATCTGGGCCTTGAATAATACAAGAGTCAATTACACTTTGTGATGTACTTGTCATTCTTCCTGAGTTTTTAGGCTCTGAATTATTCCAAGCAGTTGTCATATCCCATAAGAATCCATTTGACGCATACATAGCATAATAATCTGATGACAACTGGACTACATCTGGCATTGTTGTATCTGAATTGAAAGCATTAGCTACAGCATCATAATAACCCGAATGGTCAGGCCTTACCCAGTCGACCTTAAGCCCTGTAATACTCTCAAGATAATCATAGAACTGCTGCGCTCCATTAGATACACCCACAACCGTATCTGCCATAACTCTTATTGAGTCAGGCTTTGTTACGCCCTCTTCTGACGATGTAGAATTATTATTGCTACCACCATTACTTCCACAAGCTACAAGACTCATTACAGATGTCAGCGCAAGACCTGTAGCCGCAAGTTTTTTAATACTTTTCTTCATAAATTAAACCCCTTTTCTTTATATTATTTTTCATTCGTTCTCACGTCTAAGTTATCCTATGTATAATATTATACATTTATAAACAACTTTGTTAATAGCATTTTATTAAAATTTACTAGCATTTCTTGACTTTTATAATTGACTTTTGTAAATGTCTTACTTATAATTGTTTTTATAATAATACTAGAACGTGTTTTATACAATTGGAGGCACTTATGAAATCGGAATTTAAAATAAAACATGATAACTTTATATTAGAAGACCTTAATAAACCATTTCTTTGGTATATCACCAATTCTATTAAGCCACTTCCACATCTTCACTATCACATGGAGATTATGTTTGTAATCGAAGGAAGTGTCAATATTATCTTAGACTCTAATGAAACGACTTTATATAAAGGAGATATCGCAATAATATTTCCCTATCAAATTCACTATGGTACAAGTTACAATGCAAAGTTGGCTTTTTTTATATTTACGCCCGACATTCTATCTCATATGAAGCATACACTTACACATAGTACACTTAAAAATTCTTATATTAATAAACATGAATTATCAGAACTAGCACTTTTTGCTGTAGATAATGTTATTGAAATACTTTTATCAGAAAATATTTGCTCACAGCAAAATACTACTGTTATTGGTATGCTTTATATATTATTAACAGATATTTTTGAGAAAAATGAATTGCAACCTTATACTTTAAGTAAAGATATTGAGTCAATCAAACACATTTTCAAATACATAGATGAAAACTACACTAAAAAAATATCGCTTACTTCTACTGCCGAAGCACTTGGACTTAATCCCTACTACCTTTCAAGGATTTTTTCTAATTATCTTAATATATCATTTAGCGAATATATTACAAATAAAAGGCTTTTAATGGCTCACAATCTTATATGTAGCACTAATAAGACAATTCTTGATATTATGTACGAAACTGGATATAAGAGCGAACGAACTTTCTACAGATGTTTTAAAGAATATTTTAATATGACACCAATGCAGCTAAGAAATACTAATCAAGTCTAATAAATATTATATAATACGCCATGCTAGTATTAATCATGTCGTATTAAGGTATTTAAAAATGTTATTTAAGATATTATAATAAAACCATGTTCAAATCTTTATCACTTTGATTAATTATTTGAACATGGTTTGTATATATTTTTATTCGTCTATAAGTTTTCGGTCTTTCCTAAACTGTCTTGCTGTTATCCCATAATAATTTTTAAAGCTACTTAAAAACTTGCTATTACCAATGTAACCTAACTTTAAGGCTATATCATCGACAGAAAGACGTTCATCCATAAGCATAACTTTTGCCGCAGACATTCTAGCTTCAAGCTTTTTTTGATTAAAGGTCTTGCCATATTCCCTTGAAAGATATCGTTGAGTCTGTCTTTCACTAAAGCCTATTGCCCTTGAAAGCTTTGGAAGAGTCAAATCTGCACAAAAATTCATAAACAAATCATCAATTATAAGGTTGCGCTTATTATTTCTTATTACATCAAGATTGTCGTTAATTTTTTGGTGCAAAACTTCATCTGGCGAAAGTCTTACAGATGTAACAATAAGTAGTCTTAACAGTGAAATAATATTATCATAATAACCTATTTGTTGGTTTTCAAGTTCAAAAAATATATCTTTAAAAATGTTATAAACCTTGTAATTATCATGGCTAATAATAAACGGAGTTTTCTTTAAGGTTCTCATAACACAAATATTTTCAGATGCACCTTCTGGTAGTGTTTGTACAATATTAAAGTAAATACCATATTCACGATATAAGGCATTAGATTTAATACTTTCACTATTACCTTTTTCTATTTTTAATGATGGAAATTGTGCATGACGTACAAATGGACCTGTAATATAAAATGTACCTTTACTAACTGGTATCATTTTATCATCGGTTTCAATTGTAGCATTGCCTGATACAACATAATGAAACTCAAAACAATTATCACCATGATTGTGCATAGGATAAGGTTTGTCTATTATTTCGTTGCTTATTTTATATACTTCGATTATTTCATTTTCAAACTGAAATCTTATGTCTAAACTATCATTAATCATCGCTATACCCCCTCTTTTATTATTTACTATATTAAGCGTTGATTATATTATACAATAAATTTATGTATACTCCAACTATTTTTGACAAAATATTAACATATTTTGAAAAATTAGTGTTAAAATAATATTTAAGAAATGGAGATTATAATATGAATAATGAAAATTTAATTAATCTTTTTCCACTTAATAAATCACTTTCAGATAAAAATAATATGTACTACGACACTCCTGCAAATAATTGGAATGAAGCTCTCCCTATCGGAAATGGCAGGCTAGGTGCAATGATTTTTGGCTCATTAGAAAAAGAACAATTCCAACTTAACGAAGACAGTGTATGGTATGGCGGATATCGTGATAGAAATAATCCTGATGCTTTAAAAAATCTCCCCAAAATCAGAGAATTAATCTTAAAGGGAGAAATTACTAAAGCCGAAAAGCTTATGGTAGCTTCTCTTTCTGGCGTTCCTCAAAGTATGCGACTTTATCAGCCACTTGCTGAATTATTTTTAAATTTTGACAACCACAAACACGAAGTTAAAGATTATCATAGACATTTAGACCTTTCTACCGCTATTCACACTGTTTCCTACAAGTTAAATGACTATTTATACACTCGTGAAACTTTTTCAAGCAATGAAGATAATGTTATGATTATACATCTTACAACTACTAACCCCGATGGAATTACATTTACTACACTGTTAAAACGTGGCAAGTTCTACGATAATATAACTTCACTATCTAATGAAAATGGAGTTTATATGTCAGGCAATCTCGGCGCAGATGGTATGGAATTGGGTGCTATGTTTAAAGTTATCACAGACAACAATTCACAAAAAGTTATTGGTGAACAAATCTGGGTTGACAACGCCAAAGAAGTAACCATATATGTAGACGGAACAACTACTTTTCGTGGTGGAAACAATATATTTTCATATATTGAAAATAATATAAATAAAGCAATTAAATATACTTATAACGAATTAAAATCACACCACATTTCAAATTATCAAGAATTATATAACAGAGTCAAGTTAAGTTTATCTGACAATAAAAATAATAATTTAACAGCTAATATTAATAATAACCTTATCTATGAATTATACTTTAATTTTGGCAGATATCTACTTATATCATGTAGCCGCCCCGATTGTCTGCCTGCTAATCTTCAAGGACTGTGGAACAAAGACATGGCCCCTGCTTGGGACAGCAAATATACAATTAATATCAATACTGAAATGAATTACTGGCCTGCCGAAATATGTGCGCTTTCAGAATGTCATAAGCCACTCTTTGACTTAATAAAGAGAATGGTTGTTAATGGTCGTATAACTGCGCAAAAAATGTATGGCTGTCGTGGCTTTGTTGCACACCATAACACTGATATATGGGCAGATACTGCCGTTCAAGACTGGTGGGTTCCGGGTTCATACTGGGTAATGGGAGCAGCCTGGCTTTGCACTCATATTTATGCACATTATGAATATACAATGGACATAGATTTCTTAGAAGAATTTTACCCTATTATGCGTGAGTCAGCAGTATTTTTTGAAGATTTTCTTATTGAGCATGAAGGTTATCTTAAAACTTGCCCTTCGGTTTCCCCTGAAAATAGATTTATTCTCCCTAATGGTGAGATTGGTTCAAATGGAATTGGCTCAACAATGGATAATCAAATATTAACTGACTTATTCTCTCAATGTATTTCAAGTGCAAAAATACTAAAAAAACCACAAAGCGAAATTGCCGAATACGAAACCATTTTAAATAAACTCCAACCTACACGCATAGGCAAATATGGTCAGATTATGGAATGGGACAAAGATTATGAAGAACAAGATATGGGACATAGACACATTTCACACCTTTATGGACTACACCCATCTAATCAAATATCAATAGATAAAACACCTGAGCTTGCAAAAGCTGCTATCGTGACACTTGAACGCCGACTTTCACATGGCGGTGGCCACACCGGTTGGAGTCGTGCTTGGATAATAAATGACTATGCCAAACTGTGCATGGGCAATGAAGCATTAAACCACTTAAAACTACTTTTAACTAAGTCAACCTTGCCTAATTTATTTGACAATCATCCACCATTTCAGATAGATGGCAACTTCGGTGCAACTACAGCCATTGCACTTATGCTTGTTCAAAGCACAATAGATACGATAACTCTACTGCCTGCTCTACCAGATGAATGGTGTAATGGTCATGTAAATGGTTTAAAACTTCGTGGTGGACTTACTATTGATATAAGCTGGTCAAATAATATGCTTGACTCATTAACATTATATACTACAAAGAGATATCATGGCTCTATGCTATACAATATACCTTGTAATAAAAATGTTAATGCCAACCACAACATCACTGATATAACAACAAAACAAGACTCCAATACACTTAATAACAACATTAACCATACAGACTTAAATACAACAACCAATGACATATTATCTTTATATAATACATATATAGCAAATAGAAGTCTGCACTCAATACAACTAAATCTATCAAGTAATTGTTCATATTCATTTACAATAAATGATTTTAAAAAGCTAACATAAGCTTAATTTTGCTCTTTAAGCTTAATTCTCTGATTTTTGGAATCTTTTTGTAGCAATACTCTCAATGCAGTTTTTTATAAACTATAATAAACTCATATATTGTATTTTTCAAGTTGTCGAAACAGCTACTAAACTTTCCTGCAATCTAACTCGTTGTTGGCATAAATAATGGGCTGTCACATTAACGTAATTTCATACAAATATAGAATTATTTATTAATTAAATTCTATATTTAATATAAAATTTTCCTGTTGTGACAGCCCATTATCAATATATTCTATTTTTATATAATACTAATTACTTTCCTGCTCAACTGTTGTCTCAATTGTTGTAGCCGCATCATTATATAAACCTGATGTAAAATCAATAAGAAACCAATTCAATGCAACAAGAACTAATGCAAGAACAATTATAACAACAAGTGGTACCCACGAGTTTTTCTTTTTAAAGTTCTTATTTTTCTTAAATGTACTGCTATTAACATTATATCCCATATACTAATTTCTCCATTCTTATCTTAAATTGATACTTATTTTATTTACTACAACAAATTATATTCTATAATTAACATCATTTATTATTTTGCCAATTTTCATTTTTCAGATAAATGAAAAACTCCAATTGCTAAACAAACTCCTCTCTAACTATAAAAACATAGTCTTAGCAATCTCAGTTCCCGCCTTTGTAACAAATATCTTATTTATTACATTTTCTATAGCTTCCTTTTGCATGTTATCTTCATATATATTAACAATAAAATCGGCCTCAACAAGTATTTGATAATCCATACCTTGTATATTGTCATATGTATGATGATGACCTATAAGAAACTTAACTCGCTCAACAAATTCTCTATCAAAATCAAATTCTGTTAAAATATCTTGTGCTACTGCCGGTCCTTCTTGTTCTTGATACTTTCCAGCACTTGAATTATACTTTGCCTCTGCATTTTTGATACCAATATCATGTAATACAGCCGTAACCTCAAGTATACTCTGTTCTCTATCACTCAAACCTTCCAGTTCTCCTATTGTCTTTGCAAATGAATAAACCTTCATAAAATGATTAATTCTTTTCGTATCATTTCCAAAATAATCAATAGCCTTTTTTATAATTAATCCTGTATTCATTATACACTCCATTTATCACATTCTAATCTTAGCCTTGAAGTCCCCTAGACTGTCTATCCATATCTTCTACCACGATATCATAGATTTCTCCTAATGTAGCACAATACTCAAGAACTTTCCACGGCTCATTTGTATGATAATGAATTTTTATTAACTCATCATCTCCAACCGCCAATAGACAATCGCCCTTAAAATTATTTGTGAAATACTCATTGATTTCATCTTCATCAAGGTCATGTCCTTCTATTAATAATTGTGTATCATACTTATACTCTAACATATTAAACTCCATTCTATATTCTTAATTATAGTGTCTTGTAAACCATAATTACAAATAGCATATAAAGCTTTAAATTCTTTAAATAATTATAGATTGCAATAATTTACCAATATACATAATTTTATAAAAATAACAACTTTGCAAATTTGTTAATTTAACAGCTTCACTGTATTACCAATTGTTTTTATATAAAACTCAATATTTATTTTAAAACATTTTATTTACAATATCAACTATTTTTATATTGTTGATATCAACAACGAATATATACTCTTTCATTCAATCAAATATATGACAATAACATTTACTATATCAAGTATAAATATAATATCTTCCACATTTACTCTGTTACTACACATATGACAGTTATTAAACTTTGTTGCCTTTAGCCAACTTAGCCCTCGTAGCCTAGATAGTAGAAATTATATATTTGAACAGCAATGATATCCATCGTGAGGTAGAATCTGAAAAAAATGTAGTCAAATCGTTTAACGGACAAAAATCACATATAAGACTAGGCGTATTTAAGACTTTTACCAGTTAAAGCACATCCATGCTCGTAAACTAAAAAAAGAGACTTATAAAAGTCTCTTTAAAATCAAAATTATTAGCAGGGGTGGAGAGAATCGAACTCCCACCAAAGGTTTTGGAGACCCCTATCATACCACTAGACCACACCCCTGTATGAAAGATTATTCCTTCAAAACTGCACATTAAATTTATCTATCTTACATCCTTACCACTTCTGTGATAACTCTCTTTGTTCTATCCTTGCTTTTTCCAAACCTAACCTTTTCGGTTAAGCCCTCGACCTATTAGTACTAATCAGCTACATGTGTCACCACACTTCCACCTTTAGCCTATCAACCTCGTCGTCTTCAAGGGGTCTTACTGGATTATCTCCATGGGATATCTCATCTTGAGGGGGGCTTCACGCTTAGATGCCTTCAGCGTTTATCCCGTCCCGACTTGGCTACCCGGCTATGCACTTGGCAGTGCAACCGGTACACCAGAGGTCAGTCCATCCCGGTCCTCTCGTACTAAGGACAGCTCCTCTCAGATATCCTACGCCCACGCCGGATAGGGACCGAACTGTCTCACGACGTTCTGAACCCAGCTCGCG
>ENA-ORUA01000260-ORUA01000260.1-human-gut-metagenome-genome-assembly--contig:-NODE-260-length-57677-cov-5.558398_pt1 | contig 57677 bp, 52 predicted proteins | sample MGYA00242076_ERZ509201 | MGnify/ENA primary metagenome ERZ509201 (study PRJEB26280, sample SAMEA2338863) | human gut metagenome | biome: human gut; feature: human-associated habitat; material: faeces...
ATGGAGAAAAATAAATTGAGATTATTAGTTGTTGAAGATGAGAAGAAATTATGTGTAGGCCGATTGCTTATGTTCAAGGAATGCCTGAAGTACAATATCGTTCCGTTCATGATCGAAGAGGATCTGAAGATGTTTTATTATCGTGGTCTGAAAGAATGGAATAATGAAAAAGGTTATCTGATGGATACCTGTCTGACAGCGCAGGATCGGTATAAGGCATATTTAGACTATTTTAGGATTTCGTATTCATAACTCATTTTGAGAAGAGGAATGTTGAAAAGATGGAAGGACAACAGATCAAAGATGAAGTATTAAGATAAGCGGGAATTCATGACGTGGAGTTTCAAGTGATTAAAAAATTTATGAAAATGAATAAGTGGAAAGTTGCATGTCCATTGACATGGCTTTCCACTTATTTTTATGAATTCCTATGCGCCAGACGAGCAGACAACAGAAATTGGCATCTTACCCGCGAATTTCTGCATTTCACATCATGCAGACTGGACGAATGCTGTAAAATCATATATAAAAGAAATAGGAATAACTGGGGGTGAGATGGATGAAATGTGAGGTGGAACAGATTGATCCAAAGCGGGAAGAACATGTTATGGTATATTGCCACAACAGGGAAGCATCCTGGGTGCAGAATGTTCGGGAAGCTGTATTTGGACAAACATCGGTATGTGGATATAAAAATCACGTTTTGTATCAATTGAAATTGTCTGATATTTTTTATGTGGAACAGCAAAGAAATCAAAGGAGAGGGCAGGCGTAATGGAAACAGATATGATTAAAATCACTCATTTAAAGAAAAGCTTTGGTGATGTAAAAGCAGTCAATGATCTGAGTTTTCAGGTGAAAAAAGGAGAGCTCTTTGCATTCCTTGGTGTAAACGGGGCTGGGAAGAACACCACGATTTCGATCATCTGCGGGCAGCTTCGCAAAGACAGCGGAACGGTTCAGATCCAGGGCACAGATCTGGATAAGATCGGAAGGAAAGTTGGAACAATGCTTGGCGTGGTATTTCAGGACAGTGTGCTGGACAAGCCACTTACCGTCAGGGAAAATCTGAAAAACAGAGCAGCGCTTTATGGAATAACAGGAAAAGCGTTTGAAAAAAGATTGCGGGAACTGGTGGAGATTTTTGATTTCGGAGATTATCTGAACCGGCCGGTCGGAAAACTGTCCGGCGGACAGAGAAGAAGAATTGATATTGCAAGAGCCTTGCTGCATCGGCCCGAACTTCTGATTTTAGATGAACCAACGACAGGACTTGACCCACAGACGCGGCTTTTGATCTGGGATATCATTGAAAAACTTCGAGTGGAAGAAAAGCTGACAGTTTTTCTGACTACGCACTACATGGAAGAAGCTGCAAATGCCGGTTATGTGGTGATTCTGGATAAAGGAAGCATCGTGGCAGAAGGAACTCCTTTTGAGCTGAAAAATGAGTATGTGCAGGACACTATGTCTGTTTATGGTGTGACAGAAGAAGAAATCAAAACACTGGGCAGAGAGTATAAAAAGATCCGGGATGGCTATCAGTTAAAAGTAAAAAATACCGCAGAGGCTACCCGGCTGATCGTGGAACATCAGGAAATATTCCGTGATTATGAAGTGGTAAAGGGCAGAATGGATGATGTATTTCTTGCTGTAACCGGAAAAACATTGGGAGGTGAGCACAGATGAAGGCAGTATTTGCACTTATAAGTCGAAACAGAAAATTGTTTTTTAAAGACAGAGGAATGTTTTTTTCGGCTTTAATTACTCCGGGAATTCTGATTTTGCTGTATGCTACATTTCTGGCAAACGTATACAGAGATTCCTTTGTGTCCGCGATCCCGGACATGATTACAATCTCAGACAAACTGGTCGATGGAACGGTGGCCGCACAGCTTGCCGCGGCTCTTCTGGCAGTCAGCTGTGTGACTGTGACATTCTGCGTGAATCTTACGATGGTACAGGACCGGGCAAACGGAACAAGGAAAGATTTTAATGTATCGCCAATCAGCAAAGCACAGCTTTATCTTGGGTATTTTTTATCTACTGTAGTCAATTCCCTGCTGGTGAATGGGCTTGCGCTTGTATTATGCCTTGGCTATATGTACAAAATGGGCTGGTATATGAGCGCTGTAGATGTATTCTGGGTTCTTCTCGATGAAATTTTACTGGTACTCTTTGGAAGCACGTTGTCAAGCATCGTCAGTTTTCCACTGACAACCCAGGGTCAGTTATCCGCAGTGGGAACGATCGTAAGTGCCGGGTATGGATTTTTATGCGGAGCTTACATGCCGATTTCAAATTTCGGCAGCGGCCTGCAGAAAGTACTGTCGTATCTGCCAAGTACCTACGGAACTTCTCTGTTGAAAAATCATATGCTCCGTGGAATCTTCGAAGAGATGGAGAACAATCAGCTGCCAGAAGAAATGATTACTGCGATTCGTGATACACTGGATTGTAACCCGAAGTTCCAGGGGTCTGTAGTAAGTGTAAATCAGATGGTGATGCTTATGGTTGGATGTGTTGTGGTATTTGGAATTATTTTTTTGTGCATGACAGCTCTTCCGGAGAAAGATGGGAAGTAAATATATCCTTCGACTATAGAATGAATAAAAAATGAGAAAAGAGACAGTTATGAATATTACAGAAAGAGAGATCGATGACCCGGAAAAAGGGGCGTTATACTCGAATATGTAAATTTTACGAAAGAATTTGCAGAAATAAAAGAGTATGTAAGAAGCAAAGGGGAATCTATCCGGGGATACACAGAAAAGAAATAATGTGTTTCCATAAGAACAGAAGATATTTTATATTTCGAGGCAGTGCAAAACAAGGTGTTTGCTTATACGTCAAATAAGTTTTATGAAATTAAAAGCAGACTGTATCAGCTGGAAGAGAAAATAACAAGAAAATGTATGTAGCGTGCATCAAAGACAACGATTGTAAATGCGGATCGTGTTGTTTCGGTTCGTACCGCATTAAATGGGCGTTTGTATGTGCGGATGGAGGCTTTGAGCAGATTGGAAATGGCCTTGCAAAAACAGGAGCAGATCCTCTGCAAAGCGCTGCATACGGATCTTGGAAAGAGCAAGACGGAGAGTGTGATGTGTGAGATTGGACTGGTGCAGGGGGAAATCCGCTGGATGAAGCAGCACTTAGGGCGGCTTTGCAGACAAAAACATGTCAGAACACCGCTGGCGCAGTTCGCTGCGAAAAGTTATCAAAGCCCTTCTCCTTATGGCAATGTGCTGATTATGAGCCCGTGGAATTACCCTGTTCTGCTGACGTTAGAACCGCTGGTAGATGCCATTGCGGCAGGAAATACTGCGGTGGTAAAGCCAAGTGCTTATGCACCGGCCAGTGCAAATGTCCTGAAAGATCTGTTAGAAGAATGTTTTCCATCAGAATATGTTGCCGTTGTTTTAGGCGGACGGGAGGAAAATCAGGCACTTTTACAGGAAAAATTTGATAAGATTTTTTTCACAGGAAGTGCAGCGGTCGGAAAGCAGGTCATGGAAAGTGCTGCAAGACATCTGACGCCCGTGACACTGGAACTTGGCGGAAAAAGCCCATGCATTGTAGAAAAAAGCAGTAAGATCCGGCGTGCGGCAAGACGCATTGTCTTTGGAAAGTTTATCAACTGCGGATCGAACCTATTGTGTTGGATCACGTAGAATGGGAAGATGCGGTCATGCAAGAGGAGATTTTTGGTCCCATCCTGCCAGTATTGACGTATGAAAAACTTGAGGATGCACTCTCCTGGATCAATCAACGCCCCAAACCGCTTGCCCTGTACTGCTTTACGGAAAACAAAAAGGTGAAGAAAACGGTTCTGGAGATGTGCCGGTTTGGCGGTGGATGCATCAACGACACACTGATTCATCTTGCTACCAGTGAGATGCCGTTTGGCGGTGTAGGAGAAAGCGGTATGGGCGGCTATCACGGTGAGGCCGGATTTGCGGAATTCACACATAAGCGCAGCATCGTGGATAAAAAGACATGGATGGATTTTCCGATCCGCTATCAGCCGTATACAGCAAAAAAGTTGAAACTGATTCGAAAATTTTTATACAGCATACCATACAAGGGATAGACATCTCCAAGAAAATCCGATATAAAAGAGGATAGGGAAAAGAAAAGAGGGAACCAATGTGAAGATAACGATCATCAATCCATCTCCGGACGAAGAGGAAGAAATCATCATCAAATGCCGTGTGCTGACGGAGGACATCAACCATCTGATCTGCAAACTGAAAAACGGGGATCGAAAAATTACGGGATACGATGCAAAAGGAATTACTCTTCTGGCACTTCCGGATATTTTCTATTTTGAGGCAACGGACAATAAGGTCTTTGCCTATGGACAAAAGAATGTTTATGAAGTTAAAGAAAAACTGTATCAGTTAGAAGAACAGCTGGTGTCTTTTCCATTTATGCGGGCCTCCAAATCCATGATTCTAAATCTGGACAAAATCCGGCATTTGTCGCCTGCTTTTGGCGGCAGATTTGAAGCGTTACTCGAAAATGAGGAAAAAGTGATTATTTCCCGGCAGTATGTGCCGGTTCTGAAAGAACGACTGGGATTGTAGGGAGGCGAAAACAATGATGAATAAAATAAAAATTCTTGCAAATATTTTTTCGAAAATTACCGTGTGCGTTCTGCTTGCGTCCGCGATCTATATTACTGTGATGTGCGGTCTGGATGCCCAGATCAGTGTCATGATTCTCTGGCAGATTCTTCTGGTTTCCGCTGTATGCTCCATCCCGATTTTGATGTACCCGGATGAGGAAGGAAAAGAAGTATCCAAACAGGGCATGATTGCACGGCAGATCATCTATTTTATCTATGCCAATTGTGCTGTCCTGGGACTTGGCAGAGCGTTCGGATGGTTTTACTTCAGCAAAGCTAAAATGGTCGTGCTGATGGAGGTTTTGATTATTGGAGTTTATGTTACGGTGAATCTGATCGTATATGTAAATGACCATATGGTGGCGGAAAGCATGAACCAGAAACTAAAAGAGATGAGAAAGCGGAAAGAAAAATTGTAAATTACGATAGAGTTGCATGAAATTTGAAAAGAACTTAGAGCGTACCCCAACAAGCTCTGAGAAAACTTGCAAGTAAGAATTTCTATGACGGTAAGAATAAAATTGCGTGTAAAAGAGCAGGCGAATTTCCGCCTGCTCTTAAAAAATCAAGGATGAGAAAAAATTTATAAATATCATAGACAGAAAAACTGCATCAGACAATTTTCTCACGAAGAACCTCCACCTTACATTCATGAAGTTTTTTGATATCGTCTTTATGGTAAGCAATACCCACCGCGAGAATACGACCGGTATATTCCGCTTTTTCGCCAAATTTTCCTTCAAAACGTAATGCATACTGCCGGTCTTTGATTTGCTGGATGGCTTCATCAGCAGAGTGGTTAACTTTTAATTCTATGATAATGGCATCATCATTTTTTTGAAATGGATAGAAAATAAAATCAACATAACCGATACCGGCTTTATCTTCCCGTTCAATACGATAAAAATCTAAAGCCTTCAAATATACCCAGCGAATGATAGAAGCCAGTTCCGCTTCATTGTTATACAGTGTCAGCGGGCTGTGGGTGTTGTGTGCGTATTCCAGCAGTTCGGCCATTGTTTTCGTATCGCCGGCTTTTGTAGCTGCAAGCATTCGGCCGGATTCTTTCGCAAGCTTGTAAACATTTCCAAGGGATGGTTCTCTTTGAATTACTTCGGCAAATTTGTCCATCAACTCTTTGTTTGGTATGGATATATAACCCTTGGAATAATTTAAAAATCCATAGACTACCATGGCAGAAAAAATTTCATCTTTTGTTTTCAGTTCCATAGACGTTGCCGCATATTCCTGAATTTTGGCAGGAACGGGAATGTCGGCGACCATAAGAGCAATATCATCTTTTACAGCATCTACATTTGCGCCGATATAATAGAAAATTTCATCGTACGGACCAGAACTTGTCCAGTAATTTCCCAATTGATTGTCACTTAAAGCCCCTACGACAGAGCGTGGGTTATAGAGTTTTTTCCCGCCTGCGGTCTGATAGCCATCGTACCATAATTCCAATCCTTCCCGCGTAACGGAAGGATTTTTTTCTATTTGCAAATATCTTTGATATAACAGATCGACTTCATCGTCCGTGAACCCAAAATATTCGCTGAATTTTGCGCGGGTTGCCATAGAATATTCAAAAAACATGTTCAGTTCAGAACCGCTGGAATATTTTGCAATTGGCAAAATACCGGTCATATAGGCCATTTCTACATAAGCTTTATCTTTCAGAAGATTGCTCAGAAATTTGGTATAGGCAGTCTTATCTGCATCGGTCATATAAGGCTGATGATAAATGTAATCCCACTCATCTAATATAAAAATAAATTGTTCCTGGTTACAATATTCGTAAATTCTGGTCAACGCATCCCATACCGAGTCCTCTTTTTCAATCGCAGCATCTGGGTAAGCTTTTTGCAGATCCAGAAGCAGCGTTTTTTTTATGCGGTTTATATAATGGTTATAATCGGTGATTTCAGCAGGAATCTCATTGAACATGATATGAATCACATTATGCTGGTTTAAGTGCTTTTGATACCAGGGATACTGAGAGACAGCTAATCGATCAAAAATTTTACTGCTGTCAATTCCTCTGCCAAAGTAGGAAGCAATCATATTGGCCATGACGGTTTTTCCAAACCTGCGCGGTCTGGTAATCGCCACATATTTTTGACTGTTTTGAGAATTCAAAACGGTTTTTTCCGGATCATAATCATCTGATTCAACGAGTGGAACAAGTTCTTTTAAGATAGAAGATTTATCTATGAAATAGGTTGATAGACAATCTCTGCGAAATAATCCAAAAGCACTGCTGCTGTTTAGATAGATTCCCATCGGGGGTATTTGCTCCTTTCTAAATGGAAGTGTCTGCATGATTTACAGACATAGCTACGAATAAAAGTCAAATCTAAAGATATCTTAACCTTATCATAAAGGGCATTTGATTACAAGGGAGAAAATGTTACTGTTCACAGGTATCCTGCGAACAGTAACGTAAGCAGCCCTCATTTAGAGTTTTGCTTCGCAAAAGGAGGGCTGCTCACACCTGAATCACATTCTTACGTACCTGAACAGCAAGTGTTCAGGTACTGAGTGAACATTAACGAGAAAATTCATCTGACAGATGAATGAAAAATATCCGTTTTCATCTGACGGATGAATGCGAAAAGGTAAGGAGTGTGGTACCCTTGTTTTAAGGATACCTGACGAAAAAAACAGCAAACAGCGAAGGAAAGCAGCCTTGCGCTGAAGATTGGAAGGGGAGATATAAGATGAAGGAGCTGTTTTAAACAAAATGAATCCGAAGGAAAGAAAAATCCTGGAAGCAGAATTGCAGAAAGTGTACACAAAACAGACGCACTCTTTCCGGGATGCAGGAAAAGCGGTCTGGAATACAAAAGGAATCCGCGAACTTCTGGACGGATGCACCGAATACGCTGGTTGCTATTTTAAGTGGCAATATTGCACTATTGCAGGCATTTGAAAAGGAAAGACAAATGGAAGAAGAGGATGAAGAAGAAGACCTTGGCTGGAAGGAAGAATTTGCCCCTTGTAGGAGCAGAAAGCTGCCTTGCTATACGATAGGCCGGGAAAACGTTTCGAAAAAATTCTGTATTCCAAATGTACTCACCGCACTCATTCTCTCAGGGGATATGGGAATGCTGGAATATGGTTTCGACCATTACAAACTGGAAAACCCGGTAGTCTGCAGGGGCGAAATCGAAGCATTGGGAGAGGCGCTTCTTTATGGAGATGAAACAAAAAGAACAGGAAATTAACAAGAGAAAAAAGAGATTATTATGGAAGGAAAAACGAATGAAAGAGACAGTCTTAAATGCAATGAACCCAGTAGAAAGAGAGATTCTTGAGAAAGAACTGCAGAAAGTACACCTGAAAAAATCCACAGCCTTAAATGATATCGGAAAAACAGTCTGGGATACGAAAAAGATCCGGGAACTCCTGGATCAGGACGCAGAACTGGAAGAAATCAAGAGATTCTTTGATGAAAATCAACTGAAACCAGACCAGTATAACCGAAATGCCATTCCGCTGGCCGCCTATACTTACTGGTATGGAAGAGGCTGCGGCAGGGAAGATGTCTGCCTGTGGGCACTCGAATCTGCCACAACGATTGACGGACTTCTTCAGGCACAGGAGCCGTCCCATCTGGAGAAAATTGCAAAGAAATTTATCAGCATGGATAAATACGGTGTCGTTGCGTTCCGAAAGATGTATCTTCATGAAGAACTGTGCTGGACCGATGCGCCCAATTATCTGGCGGCTGTGATGAGCGGAAACGTTTCCCTGCTGCAGATGTTTGAAGCAAAAGACGAGGAAATGACGGAAGAAAATATGGAGTACTGGGAATACACCTGTGAATGGGATCGCATTCCGGGAGCCAGAAAAACCTATTACAGCATTCGCCGGGAAACGATTGTCGGAGATTTTTATATCCCGGGTATTCTCACAGCGGCGATTCTGTCCGACAGTCCGGAGATGCTGGATTACTGCATCGACCATTATGATATCGATGGCGCAAGCCTGGCGTACGGAGAAAAAGAGGCACTGGGTCAGGCAGTTGCCGGTGCGGGGAAAGAGCTGACAGAATACATGCTGGAACACTACACAGGATTAATCGAACTTGCAGAGCCGGATCAGGTGATGAAAGCCGGAAATGTGCCGCTGCTGCGTTATCTGTTAGAGACACATTTCGAGCATCTGAACTGGTATGCAACTCTGTTTTTCAATCTGAGAGACATACGGACACCATACATGTCAGCACCGGGATTTCCAAGAGACGTCGATACCGATGTGGAAATGTACCGTGCTTTTTTGGAATGGGAGAGTCCTGCATTTTCCATGGACTTTATTATCGGCCAGATGCGCGCGGAACTGGCAAAGCCGGCAGAAAGAGAAATTGATCTGAAATATTACGGAGAACAGGAGATACAGAAACCTTATCATGTGAACGACCTGCTTGTCAGAAAGATGACGTATGAATGGATCAAAGTGCCAGACTGCATGGAGCGCAAGGTGAGATTGCTTGAATTTTACCAGGAACTGGGCGGAGAAATAACAGAAGAACTGAGCGAAATAACCGGTTATATCGAGCATTGCAGACGAATCGATGAGCTGTTTGCGGACGATTGAAAACGATTAGAAGACGATTAGAAGCAACGATTAGGAGCAGATGAAAAAATCCGCGTCTGAGCGATATTTTTCCGGGGGAGAAAGCAGTACTCTCCCGGAAAAATAATTTTAAGAGACGCAGCCAGAGCATGTAAAAAACATATGCAGGCTGCGAAAGGCCGTTTCAAACACGCCCAGGAGAAAGAATGGGGGAAAGAAAATGTCAGTATTTTTTGAAAACGAATTTAAAAATGAATCTGAAAATGAAATCAAAAACGAATCCGAAAACAGATGCATCATGCTGCCGGAAGAAGTCAAAGGGAAGGGTTACTTTGCCCTGACGGGAAGCAAACTGAAGGCGTATGTAGAGAAGTGGCTGGACGGGATTGATGAGGAACGGGATTTTGTGGAGGAAATCCTTAATTACTGTAAAAGATCCAGAAAGACAGTGTATAGAAGGGCAGCGTATAGAAAGGCAGTGTATGGTATAACAGGATTGCCTTCAACAGGAAAAACAACGGGACTATTACAAGCAATCCGAAAACTTGCAGCATACGAAAAGTGCGTATATATTTCATTTGATAGAAAAACAGATGGAGACTTGGATACGCTACAGCAATTGTTAGATCGTTTGAATGATGACCATAAATATGTGTTTATAGATGAAATAACCTGTATGAAAGATTTTACAAATCGAATTGGTATTTTGATGGATCAATATACATCCAGGGGTAAGAGAGTAGTTATGTCTGGTACAGATTCCTATGCTTTTTGGAAGGTTGACAGATACTGGCACATAGGGTGTCTCCGTTCTATTTCATTTATGTCATATGAAGAAGCCAGACGAACGACAGGAATGGATTTTTCATCGTATTTAATGTCTGGCGGGCTATATGGCACAGAGAAATACAAAGGAACAAAAGGTTTGTGGAATTATATCAAAGACTCAATCGTAGACAATCTGGCCTTCTCGGTAAGAAGGAATCCTATCGAATGCAGCTTTGCTGATATGTCTGAAACAGAACTGTGTCAGGCTGTATTTTTGACGATGTGTATTATAGTGTGCAGCTGGGAAGAAGATCTGCAGCTTGACGGTTTACTGGATACCATATTCACAGGTGAGAGAAGTACACGCCGGAGTAAAATCATTGGGAATTTAGGACAGGAACTGGGAATTACGTTTAAAAGAGTAGAAAGACAAGTCATCGAAGACATATTAAGAATGCTTGAAGATATGAAGGTTGTTGTAGTCATAGGGAATCTATATAGAGACAGTTATGGCACAAAATATATGATCACAGTACCATTTCTCGTAAATCAGATTGCCTGGTTAATCGTAAATCATGTAGTAAAAACAGGGGAAAAATGGAAAGAGGAAAGCGTCCGTCAGATAAACGAAATTGCGTTAAAATCTGTGGTTATTTCGCATACGGCATATCATTTATGGCATAAAACATGCTATTACTATAGAGATGATAAGACAGAAGTCGATTTGGTTTTACTAGACCAGGAAGATTTGAGACTGGAGGAACTACAGGCGTCCTTAGTGGATATCAATATAACCAATCATGCAGATACCGCATATGAGAAAGGACAGCGTATGAAAGAGGTGAATCCGTATTTCTTTGAGGAGCTAGTATATGGAATTGATGAAAGAATTATATTGTACCTCGGCCCGACAAATAAAAAGAAAGGCCTGACGAATGTGATGGATTTTTTGGAGAGCTACCAGCAAAGAAATATAAAAACGGAAAAATATCTTGATGAAATGGAAAAAATGCTGATGGATGAACAAAAACAATGACTGTGCTATTCTTACCTTAAGGACAGGACAGCTAGCGCCAAAAACAGCAGACGGCTTAAGAAACGTAAACTTCAGCCTTACAATTGGAAGGGGAAAGGAAGATGAAAGAGGCGATCTTAAATGCAATGAATCCGATAGAAAAAAAGATTCTTGAGAAAGAAGTACAGAAAATACATATTCCGGAGGAACCCATACCATTCGATGACTTCGGGAAAAAAATCAGGTATGTGAAAAAGATCCGGGAACTCCTGGATCAGGACGCAGAACTGAAAGAAATTAAATTACTCTTTGGCCGAAAAGGCCTGCACCAGGGCTGGTACTACAAAAATGAGACTCCACTGGCGTCCTACGTTTACTGGTATGGAAGAGGCTGTGGCCGGGAAGATGTCTGCCGTTGGGCAGTTGAAGCCAGTACAACGATCGACGGACTTCTTCAGGTACAGGAACCGTCCCACATGGAAGAAATTGCAAAACTATTTGTCTGCGCGGATAAAGATAATGCCGTTCCGTTTCGAAGGATTTATCTGCGGGATGAATTGTGCTGGACCGATGCGCCCAATTATCTGCTTGTTGTGATGAGTGGAAATATTCCATTGTTGAAGATGTTCGAAGAAAAAGACAGGGAAATGACGGAAGACAATATGGAATACTGGGAATACATCTGTTACATGGATCAAACTCCGGGAGCCAGAAAAACATACTACAGCATTCGCCGGGAAACAATAGTCGGAGAATTCTATATTCCGAACATTCTCACAGCGGTGATTCTGTCCGGCAGTCCGGAAATGCTGGATTACTGCATCGACCATTATGATATTGATAATATGGGTTTAGCATACGGAGAAAAAGAGGCACTGGGTCAGGCCATCGCCGGTGCAGGAGAAGAGCTGACGGAATATATGATCGAGCATTATCCGGGATTAATCGAGCTTGCAGAAGCAGAGCAGGTGATGAAAGCCGGAAACATCCCAATGCTGCGTCATCTTTTAGCGGAACATCCGGAGCATCTGAACTGGTATGCGGCTCTGTTTTTCAATCTGAGAGACATCCGGACATCGTATATGGCGGCACCGGGATTTCCAAGAAACGCCGATACTGATGTGGAAATGTACCGCGCTTTTCTGGAATGGGAAAGCCCTGAATTTTCCATGGACTTTATCCTCGGCCAGATGCGCGCGGAACTGGAAAAGCCGACATCGCGCGAACTTGATCTGAAATATTATGGAGAGCAGGAGATACAAAAAACTTATAACGTAAACGGTCTGTTTTCCAAAAAAATGGCGCGTGAATGGGAAAAAGTGCCAGGATGCCAGGAACGCCAGGAAAGATTGCTTGAATTCTACCAGGAACTGGGCGGAGAAGTAACAGAAGAACTGGAGAAATTGGCTGATCGCGTAGAGAACAGCAGATTAATTGATGGGCTGTTTGAGAATTTTTGAAAAAACAACAGGGACAGAGAAAAAGAATTCTGTAGTGGACGCTGGAGCGTGTTTGAAAAATCATTTCCGCAGTCTGCATGCCCCGCTTGAGGTATAGGAAGAACGCATTTACCCCGGAAGAAAAGAAATTTCTCTTCCGGGGTAAATGCGTTTTAAAGAAAAGCAAAATGAAATGGAAGAGAGAAGAGGACAAACATGACATTAGAAGAATCATATGAAATTTTAGAAAACTATTATCAGAATATTTACGGTATGTACGATGATAACTGGATTGATTACGATTTAGATGTAGCATTTACAAAATTGCAGCTGGAAAAAATCATTCAAAAAAGATATCAGCTGGATCACCAGGAGAAAATGATTCTGCAGTGGCTGCTGGAAGAAGACATGGAACCAAAGGTGTGTGAGGCTATTCGGGTGATTCTGGAAATGGATGCTTAAGGAAAGGATGGAATGGTGACGATGAAAAAGACAGATGTAAAAAAGACGGAAAGATCAAAAGAATTTCTGGCAGAGGAATGGCTGGAAATTGTACTGAAAGGACAGGATAAAGGGGGAGGGCGGTTCTGCCGGCATGGTGTGTGCAGCTTTATGGGAAGACAGCCATTAACATTTCGGCCGGTAAAGAGAAAACCGGAATTGGAAAAGCGATTTATGGAGAGTCGAATCATGGAAAGTCGAATTATGGAAAGTCGAACCATGGGAAATCGGTTCAGGGGGACACGGAACAGCTGGTCCGGACAGGAAGAACTGGACAGTGAAAGAAACAGATATGGGGAAAGACTGCGCGATAAAACAGAACTGACGGAAGAAGCAGAAGCGGCAGAAGAAACAGAAATGAAAGGACAGCTAGTGCAAAAGTCTCAGACGGCACGCTGGGAGGAAGCTGTGAGACATGTTCTTTTGTTTTTTCCGGAAGTGCTGGTTTATATGGGCAGTTTTTTGTCGTTTTTGGGAAATGAAGTGCTGACGGAAGTTTGCGGGATTCTGGAATTTTATGGAAGAGAAAACGCTGTGAGAAGACAGTGGGAGAGAGAAGAAAAGGAAGAGAAGAAAGAAAATCTGGAAGGAAAGCAGAGAAACAGTAAAAACAGGACAGCTCTGGATATACAGAAAGAGGAAACGATGGACTGGGATACGGCGTTTGCCATGCTGCGGGAGTTTTATGAAGAAAGATGGGACTATTTGAATGGGTGTCCGAGAAATGAAAAAGCGTGGGATGAGGCAGGGGAACTGCAGTGCAAAATATACGTATCGAAAAAGCGGGGGCTGGATCGGGATCAAAGGATGGAAGTGCTGAAGTTGTATGAGACGATGGAGGACAGGAAAGTAAGGGAGGCGGTGAGGGTGATTTGCGGATAGAAGTGAAAAGGGAAACGGTTGAAGCCAGGTGCAGGCCTGATACTGTAGAAAAAGAAGACGGAAAATTGGGACAATTTTTTTGTGCAAAATATGTATAAAAAGCGAAAAATAGTTAAAAAATAGAAGCTTTTTGCATAAAAAATATATGCTGAAATATGTACAGTAACAAAAACACATGGTATAATGAACGTTAATGAGTGGAATGTGATTACACATTCAGTGTGTGCTGAAAAAAGAAAGAATAAATAAGGCACCAGGAAAAAATAAAGAATTGCGAAAGGAACGGAAAAATGAGTGAGGAAAATATGATTTCAAATGATGAAGGCAATACTCAAAAGAATGAGGGAGTGGTAGAAAAAGTAATTAAAATATTTGAGAAGGGATGGAACAAACAGGTTATTTTGTATGGCCCTCCAGGAACAAGCAAAACGTATTCGGCAACTATTATTGCGGCAAGGTTTTTGGCAGGAAGTGACAGGTGGGATGAGGAAAAGCAACTTGAGGAAAATTCTTATAAATTAGCCAAGAGGTTATTGAATGACAATAATATAAAAGCCAGGTACAAGATCGTTCAATTTCACCCGTCCTATAGTTACGAGGATTTTGTCAGAGGAATTACTGTTAAACCAGATAAAGAAAATAATGGAATTACTTACGTGACAGAACCCAAAATTTTTGAAGAATTTTGCAAACAAGCAAGAAAAGATGAAAAAAAACGGTATGTATTAATCATTGATGAAATTAACAGAGCGCCATTGGCTTCTGTACTCGGAGAATTAATATATGGTCTTGAATATCGTGGATCATCAATAGCGACGCCATATGCGATTGATGAAAAATATGATTTTTCTATACCAGATAATTTATATATTATTGGAACTATGAACACAGCGGATCGATCCATTGGTTCTATAGATTATGCGGTACGGAGAAGATTTGCATTTGTGCAAGTGAAATCGAATGGAGAAGAAATCGAAGGAAGTTGGATAGATAAAAAAGTAGGAATAAAGGCGAAAAAGCTATATGATAAATTGATGAATGAAGAAGATGGCATTTTTAGTAAAAAATATTTAGAAGATCAGGATATGGATGTGAATGATATCAAGATTGGACATACATATTTCTTGGGAAGGAAAAACGAAGAAGAAGGAAAGAAAACTGAAAAAGTAAAAGATGGAATGGAGTATCTAGAGTATCGTATTGAATATCAAATTAAGCCAATTTATGAGGAATATATTAAAGATGGAATAATAAAGAAAGATGGAAAGGCTAAAGTAAATAAGTCTATTGAAGATGTCTGTGGCAAGGAAGATTCAGCGGAATAATAATGTGATATCTGGGCAGAAGATTAAAAAATAGGTATCGAAAACGGAAGCAAATCGATATTAAGGGAATTAAAAATATTTTTGCTCCGTTTTGTCGTATTGGTATAGGAGAATATGTGTTGGATACAGAAACTAATGAGTTAAAAAAATTTGAAGATGCAGTTAAAGAGCTAACGAAGAATAACATTAAATTTTCAGCATTGCATAGTGGAGATATTGAGACTGAAGAAGCTATTATTAATGAAATGTATACGATAAAAAGAGGATCAAAAGAATCAATAAAATGGAACAATATAGACAAGTGCCTTAGACTTTATAGAATTGCTAGAATCAGCATTAATTTAAAAAAGAGTAATCCATTGTTTGCAATTGAACGTACTTCCGATGGGCATTGTGTGATATTTGAGTGTAAAAATGGAAAGAAGATAAATATCAAATGCAATACTCAACATCAAGTGATAACTGAAAAAAAATTTGACGTATTAGTATATGTTGATACTGATGCTATGAAATCAGGAGATGAGGATCCTTGTTGGAAATGCTATGAAAAAAATAAGGTGCCTCAAAAAATTTATAATGCTACAATGAAAGGAAAATCTTTTAGTGAATTATGCAAAGAATTGGAAAGTTTATTAGGGAAAAGCAATAAAGATGTAATAAAAGGGAAATCTATTGAAGATAAACAAATCATTTACTACGGCCCGCCTGGAACCGGAAAAACGCGCAAAGCGAAAATTGAAGCGGTAAAAAAAGTTACAGGAAATAATTATTCTGGTATAGACGCTTTGAATCTATTCGAAGGGAGAATTAATAACAAAGGCACCAATGAGGAGAAAGAAAATGACAAAAAAAATATAGAAATTTGCAAGGAACAGATCCAAATTGTCCAATTTCATCCCAGCTATAGCTACAACGAGTTTATGGAGACAATTGACGCCCGGGGTGTCAATAAGGATGGTGTTTTCAAAAAAATTGCAAGTGATGCAAAAAATTATCCAGATAAAAAATATGTCCTTATCATTGATGAAATAAACCGGGCTAATGTTTCAGAGGTCTTAGGTGAACTGCTTTATGGAATTGAGTATAGAGGGCAGGAAATTACAACCGGAATTTCAAATGAGGATTTTTCTGTGCCGGAAAATTTGTATATTATAGGAACGATGAATACCGCTGACAGATCACTTCAGGCATTGGACTATGCGGTCAGGAGAAGATTTACATTTAAAAAGGTGAAGTCGGAACTGCCAAAACCGAAGCAACAAGAAGAAGACGTAAAAAACAAGGGTTGTTATGAAATAGCAAATGGCCAATTTTTTTGTCAAAATATATTTAAGAAGGTTCAAGAGGATGTGATGAAGTCTGTGGCGCGTGGAATAGATCCGGAAGACATCATGCCTGGAATTAGTTATTTTCTTGTAAATGGAAAAGATAAAAAATCAGAATTGGATCTGGATTCATATGACGAAGAACACCGGAAATATAAAATGAAATATGAATTAATTCCACTGTTGAGAGAATATGCAAAGAATGGCATGTTTACAAAACGAAAAAAATTGGACATTAATGAAAAGTCTCTTGTGGAATTGTTGTATGATAATACATATTTTGAGTATTTGGAGAATAATCTGAGCGAAAGCGAGAAGAAATAATATGCAAGTTTTTAAGGGAGAAGATTATAAAGACGTAATAGGCGCTACGTCAGATGATTATGGGAAATATTTTAGCAATACATCGCCATTTTATGACGAAAAGTGGTCGCCCTTTAATCTTGGAATATACATGGATAGACAAGATGATAAACCTAAGGCTTCAAAGTATATTGGCGTTATGCCTGCTTTAGACAGAAATGCTGATCAAACGGAAATGTTCGGCGAAGAATTGCCTGTTATCAAAATTGTCTCAAGATTTTATGCAGATTTACCATTGAAAATGTTGAAAAGAGTGTTGGCTGGTAATGACTATTATGAAAACCCCGATATGATAAAAATAAAAAATTACTCTGGAATAGAATGGAGAAATTTACTTAAAAATAATGGTGACAACGAAAAAGGGAAAACTGAGGAAAGCCAAAATAAGGAAAGCGATGAAATACTTTTTGGGACGGTTCAGGGAATTGGCAGTATTGAATTATCCAGTAAATCAGGGGAATCTCAGGCAGATGATATAGACTATGGTCTTGCAAATCTTTTTGGCGTTTTTGAAATTCTTGATTTTTTGGATAAAGCAAAAAAAGTGTGTGAGAAAAATTTAAAAAAACAATCACAAAAAGTGGAAGAAAATTTAAATTGCAAAATTAAGGGAAGGATTTTAATACAGAAGCAGCTTAAGTATAATACTTCAAAAGGACAGAATCAAAAAATATATTGCGCCTATAATAAAATGACAGAAGATATACGAGAAAATCAAATTATCAAATATGCATTATATTTATGCAAAAATCATGAAATAGGTGCATCATTAGAAGAAGATATTCGCTTTTGTATGAATGCGTTAAAAAATGTTCCTTTAAAGAAATGTAGTGTGGCAGATTTCATCGGATTAAAAAACAATGGCGCTTTCCGACAGTATAAAGATGCATTAGTAGCGGCAAAAAAAATCATAAAAAGATATGGCGTATCTGAGTTAGGTGAGAAATTAAAGGATGAAACGGGAAAAGAATCTAGAGATGTTCAACTGGTCAGCGGAGAAGTTACACCTTATTATATAGATATTAATTTGTTATTTGAATATTATTGCCGAGCAATTTTCAAAGATGCAATAGAGGAATTTAATGCATCTAATACCATAAAATTTAATTTGGAAAAAAAGCAAGAAAGGAAATTGTTTCAAGAAGAGGATAAGAAAGAAAAGGATAAGGAACCGAAGGTTTATATGAAAAAGTATACGCCTGATATTGTTGTGACATATGGAAAAGAAGAAAAAGTAGTCGCCGTATTTGATGCAAAGAATTCAAAACTTGAAGATCAGGATAACCGTTCACGTCGTGCCAGAACGCATCAAATCATGTTCTATATGAAAGCACTAGGGTGTGATTATGGTGGATTGATTAGCCCGGCGGAGAAGTTGAAGAAACAACCTGGTGGCTGGAAGCTGAATATGGCTTCCAAAAATGACGGCACCAGCATGAACCTGTATTATATTCCGTTGATGTTTTCTAAAGAAACAGGGGAAGATGAGATGTTCAACGGATTTAAGAAAGATGTGATAGATTATCTTAATGAGATAGAGAAGGATTATTCTAAGAAAATTAAGAAGGATATACAAAAGCCATATATAGACTTTAAAAATTGGTTTGAAAGTGTATTTAAGAAATATTCCAATCGTTCAACAATCGCCAAAGTGTCTTTACAAGAAGAATTTTCTGGTTTTTTGACACAAGAACGTCAGGATAAGGAAAAAATTTAGACCGGCTTCCCGGGTTCCGGGGGGCAAAGCCCCCGGCCCGGTCACACCTCTCCCCGCACAATCCGTTCATGCACACTGGCCACGAAATCATCGATCTGTTTCGCATCCGGAACCTCCGGCAGATCGGTGTTTTCTTTGTAAGTGCAAAATAATTCGACGGATTGTGTTGCCCTAAAAAATATCCCATAATAATCAATAGAGAATGCAAGCATTTTACTTCATCTTTTCTTGCTAGAAATGATAGATGCGAGCATTTTACTCTATTAAAGTTATGGAGGTGTGCTCATGAGAAGCAAAAGAATACCTGCCGAAGAACAATACCGTCTCATCATGGAATGCCGTCAAAGTGGATTGACAGATCATCAATGGTGTGTGGAACATGATATCAAGCCAGGAACTTTTTACAACTGGGTAAAAAGACTGCGTCAGAAAGGTTGTGTGGATTTGCCGGCGTCAACTGGACGCACCTATCGCGCACCAGAAGGCCAGGAAGTTGTCAGAGTGGAGTTTCATGATACTGACCCGATTCCTTATGAACAGCCATTAAATGTAATTCCGGCAGCTACGGAAAGGAATAACTTTTCCGTAGCAGAGTCAATGAAGCTGTCTGTAGGCAGCTTTCATCTAACAATACCAAATGGAACAGATCCTCAGCTTCTGGCTCAAACGCTTCGAATTGTGAAGGAGCTGGAATGTTAGGGGATATCACAGCCGCCGATGAAATCTATATCGTAACAGGCAGAACGGATATGCGGAAATCCATTGACGGGCTGTGTGCTATTGTAGAGGATCAACTCCATATGGATCCAAGGCGAAGTGCCCTGTATCTTTTCTGTGGAAAACGTTGTGACAGGATCAAAGCTTTGCTCTGGGAATCTGACGGATTTGTGCTGCTGTATAAACGTATGGAAGTTCAGGGCAGGTTTCGCTGGCCCAGAAATCAGCTGGAAGTAAAACAATTGACCTGGCAGCAATTCGACTGGCTCATGTCCGGGCTTGAAATCGAACAACCCAAGGCATTCAAACCTACGGAATGATCGCGTAAACGGAGGGGCTTCTCACCCTGTATCATGTCTGAAATCCCTTGTAAATGCTGGGGTTTCTGTTTCTTTTTCATTGCTTTTTATGGTATAATAAGAGCAGTGAAAAAGGAGCAGAAAACATATGGCTGGCAATTCAAAAGATTCAAAAATCCTTGCGTACAAGGACATGATCAACCAACTGAATAAGACGATTTCCACACAGACAGAACTGATCCAGTCTTTACAAAAAACATTGGAAGCAGACCGGCTGGAAAAAGAAAACCTTCGTCAGCAGATTGAATATCTCACGAAGAAACTTTTTGGTACTTCCAGTGAAAAACGGAAAGATATCGATGGCCAGTTGAATCTTTTTGATGAAGCCGAGCAGGAAGCAGATCCGACATGGGAACAGGAACTTCCTGATGACATCACTGTTCCGGAACATAAGAGAAAAGCAAGACGGACACATGCTGATCTCTTTAAAAATGTTCCTTCCTGCGACGAGATCATTTCTCTTCCGGAGGAGGAGCGAAACTGTCCAACCTGCGGAACGCAGATGGAATGTATTGGGAAAGAATTCGTCCGCCATGAATTTCGTTTTACCCCTGCCAAGGGAAAAGTAGTAAATATCTATCGTGAAACCTATAAATGCCCGGAGTGTGCCATATCAGAGGAACATCCGGATGATCAGACATTTGTCAAAGCCCCTGTTCAGGAACCATTGATCCCGGAAAGTTATGCATCGGAATCCGTTGTCGGATGGGCAATGCACCAGAAGTACCAGAATGGTCTGCCGTTAAACAGGCAGGAAGAGGACTGGAAGCAACTGGGTGTCCCATTAAGCCGGGCTACGCTTGCTAACTGGATCATTTACTGTGCCGAGAATTATCTCCGTCATGTTTATGATTATTTTCACCGTCAGTTACGGATGCGTAAATATCTGATGGCAGATGAAACCCGGGTTCAGGTACTGAATGAGCCGGAGCGTAATCCTGAAACGGATTCCTGGATGTGGCTCTTCCGCAGTGGAGAAGATGGACTTCCGCCGATCCTGCTCTACCATTACACAGAGACACGGGCAAAGTTCCATGCGGCATCTTTCCTACAGGGGTTCAGCGGATATCTGGAGACGGATGGATACCAGGGTTATAATAATCTGCCGGATATCAAACGCTGCTCTTGCTGGGCACATGTGAGACGTTACTTCACAGATGCCATACCGAAAGGGAAAGAGTATGATTACAGCCTTCCGGCGGAGCAGAGAAAACAGTTCCGTCTTGAAAAGGAGAATCCGATACTGGATGCATTCTGGAATTGGCTGGAGCAACAGCACCCAAACAAAGGAACCCGTTTGGCGAAAGCGGTGAACTATGCCCAAAATCGGAAAGACACCCTGATGACCTACCTGGAAGACGGACACTGCAGTCTTTCAAATAATCTCAGTGAAAATGCGATCAGACCATTCACGGTTGGCCGGAAGAACTGGCTGTTCAGTGCCAGTCCTAAAGGAGCCACCGCTAGTGCTATTGTGTATACAATGGTTGAGATGGCAAAAGCGAACTGTCAAAACTAAAATAAAGTAAAACGCTTGCATCTATCATTTTGGTGCAAGCGTAATTTACGAGTAACGTAGCAATATTTTGCACTTACCTTCGTGGTGAGCAGCAGGCAATAAGTCTATGAATCAGGGATTCGATGATTGGCTGAGATCGCATCCATCACCGCAAACATTGACACTTTGAAGGCGGATCTGAAAGAGAAGAAACCTGCTTGGTAGCGATTAGATTAACGTGAAAATAAGAGGACAATTTTATGGCAAAATTACGAGCTGATAAAAGAAATTATAAAAAAGCGTTTACAGTTCATGCAAATTCCTATGATAATTGGAATATTGGAAGTCCTTACAGTAGACGTTTATTATTATGTTATTGTGTTGAATGTGGATTGAAATGCTTGATCATGGAGAATGATAATATATATACGATTTCTCAGGCGGATGATGAGACAGCGAAAATTTTGGGGTCACATGACTTTAGAACGCTGTTAAAGAGAGTTGGTCAGGCTGGAACTTATCGATTTAAGAGTTTTCCTACGGAGTATGGAAATACGGTAGGAACAGCGGATTATCATCAGTTGTGCAGGTATTTGATTGCTCCTGCAGAGCAGAATATTACATATTTGCAGGAATTTGATCATACGCTGGCTGAGATTAAAGAATGGCTGAAAGAGGTGGTGTAAATTATGAGGTTCTATACATGGAAAGATATTGAACGATATATTTTAATGCATCATGATGAGTGGAAAGATGAATTATACGATATAGAAGTTTATCCGAATGAAATGGTTGTATACCCAAAATCAGAACAGGGTACGCTGCAGAATGCTGTATTAAAGAAACTTTTTCCGAAAAATATTGCACCTGATAATTTAAGTATAAAATTGGATGGTCAGGGAGAAGATTTGATGATTTTATATGAGTACGAGTACAGTCCGGTTACTGTAAGAACGTTGCCATTGTTTAAAAAGGCGATTTATGAAGATTCCATATATCCGACGGAGCAGTTGGCGGATCTTAGCTGTCCGGTTTTTGCATTTCATTCTTATAAGGGTGGAGTTGGACGAACACTGTCGCTTATTGCATTTGCACGGGCATGGACCAATCTTCAGAAGAATCCGGAAAACAGCAAACTTTTAATTATTGATTCTGATCTGGAGGCACCGGGACTTACCTTAATCCAGGGTGATCTAAATGATAGTGCTTTTAGTTATTTGGATTTATTAACTTTGATTCAGGATAACAGCAATGTAGAGGAAATTGTATCAACGGCAGGAAATTTAATGGGGACGATTACCTTGCCAATCGAAACCAGCCAACAGAGAGTAGAACATTTCTTTCTTCCGACATATCGTTATGAAGAGCAATTGTTTGATCTGTATGCAAGTCCGCAAACAATCACTGCCAGTCGAAATAAAGAATATATTTTAGCAGAAGTACTTTCAAAACTGGCAAGTAGTTTAGGGGCAACAGCAGTTCTGGTGGATCTTCGTGCGGGGATCAGCGAATATTCAGCACCATTGTTGCTTGATCCGCGAGTGAAAAAATATTGTGTAACTTCTACTTCTCTTCAGTCTGTAATGGGAACAAAGCAGGTATTAAGTTTTATTGCAAAAGGTCTGAAGATAAAGGAAGATACGCTTCTGCCTACTGTTTTTCTGGGCATGATTCCGGAAACTTTTTCAAGAAGAGAGAAACAGGAAATCAAGGAAAATTTACTCGGATGTTTTGAGACTACAGAGGTAAAAGAGGAACTTCTTGATAATATGATCGTGGAGCTTCCGTTTGCCAGTGAATTAATACATTTAACAGAATGGAAGCAGATTTTAAATGTTTTAAAAGACAGAGATATGTATGATGCTGTCAAAGAATTAGTAAAACCTTACTGTATATCAGAAGAACCAGAAAGAGGAATTTATACAGAAAAACAGCATCAGATCATTACAAAACAAATTTGTGACTTTGCGAATAATCAGATCACGGCTGAAGCCAATGGAGCGGAAGAACTATTATTAACCGAACCGATTAAAAATCTTTGTGCTCGTTTCAATCACCAGATTCCGGTAACGGTTGTTCAGGGAGCAAAGGGATCTGGAAAAACATTCTTGTATCGTCAGTTGATAGAAAAGAAAAACTGGAATTCTTTTTTTTCTGAAATTACTCATAAAAAAATCAGTAAGGAAAATGGCTATTTTATCCCTGTTTTAGCACCGCAGAATATTTCACAGATTCAAACGGTTCTGGGACAATGTATTGACTGTTTTAATGAGGCATTGCCTTTTGCAGATGTTTCACAGAGTATCTACAGTGACAATTCTTACAGACTGGATCTTAAAGCGAATAAAGAAATTGACTGGATGAATTTTTGGGAACAATTGTTTGTAAATTCCGTTAATAAAGAGTTTACCTCATTTGCTCAACTGAATGAAAAATTAAAAGAAGAGGAAAAGACAGTTATCTTTTTGATTGATGGGCTGGAAGAGATATTAAAAGCAGTATCTTCAAATAAAAATCAGCAAAAAGCGATAGAAGTTTTATGCCAGGGAGTTTTGAATACTATCAGTGCGAGATATGAAAATATTGGTCTTATTATTTTTATACGAAGCGATATGGCACAGAATGCAATTACAGTTAATTATGAGCAATTCAGGCAGTCATTTGCCTATGCAGAACTGAAATGGTCTTCGGCAGAAGCTTTAAAGTTGGCAGTTTGGCTGGTAAGCCATGCAAACAGTGATTTTTATCGGGAAAGTATTCCGATTGAAAATGCGTCACAGGAAATAATCGATAAATATCTGGAAGAACTCTGGGGATTGAAATTAGGAAAGAAGGATTCAAATGAAGCGTATTCATCACGTTGGATACTGGCAGCTCTTTCCGATTTTAATGGACAACTTCAGGCACGTGACATTATCCGGTTTTTGAAATATGCAGCAGGGCAGAATATGAAAAAACCGCCGTATGATGATCGGATATTAATGCCTGCAGAGATACGTTATGCAGTACCAAAGTGTTCAAATGCCAAAATCAGTGATATTAAGGCGGAATATGAAAATTTAAAGCCTATTTTTGAAAAGCTGGAAGATTTGCCGACAGACGAAAAAACACTTCCAATGAATCTGGAAAATAATATATTTACATCGGCAGAAGAAAAGTCCATGACACAATCCGGATATTTGAAACGTGATGGAGAAAAACTTTATTTACCGGAAATTATACGTCATGCACTGGGATTTCGATATGAAAAAGGTGCAAGACCGAGAGTATTGTCTTTGCTTCTTAAACATTAAAAACATGGAAGGTTAAAAAGAAAGACTCCACAAATCAAAGAAATAGTGGTATGATAGATAGACTTTAGATTTATTGGCTATCCGCATGCGGTGAAACAGTATCTTCCGGATTACATGGGGTTGATTTTTGAGAAGATGTGTCAGGATTATCTGCTCTATTATTCAGATAATCTCCCCGTTGAGCTGAGTGAAATCGGTCAGTGGTGGGGGACAGACCGGAAGAAGAAAAAGCAGATGCAGATTGATATCGTTGGAACACCTGTTGAAGGTAAGGATTATATCATTGGCTCGTGCAAGTACAGAAGCACGGTGAAGTCCGGCTGGTAACGCTGGAGGATCTCTACAGATAGAGGGAGATTTTTGAAAAATTTTTTTGAGTTATTATGGAAAAAGAGAAACATAAGGATTGTCTGAAGTGTTTGATTTTTGATAAGAGCAAATTTCAAATCATTTTATTCAGAAAAAGTGGAGGAATACATTATGTGTGGAATTGTTGGTTTTACAGGAGAACATCAGGCAGCACCGATTTTATTGGATGGTTTGTCAAAACTGGAGTACCGGGGATATGATTCGGCGGGATTGGCTGTTCGAGACGGAGAGAATCTGGCACAGGTTGTGAAGGCAAAGGGACGCTTGAGCAATCTGGCGGAGAAAACGGACGATGGTCATACCTTAAAAGGTACTTGCGGGATCGGTCATACTCGCTGGGCAACGCATGGGGAACCGAGTCAGACAAATGCACATCCGCATGTGTCGGGAAACTGCAGCGGTTCTGGATCAGGTATGGTGGAATCCGAGGTTGTTGGTGTGCATAATGGCATTATTGAGAATTATACGGAACTGAAGGAAAAGTTATTAAAACATGGCTATACTTTTTACAGCCAGACAGATACAGAAGTTGTGATCAAGCTGGTGGACTACTATTATAAGAAATATAATCTGGGTCCGATCGATGCGATCGCGAAAACGATGGTGCGTGTACGCGGTTCGTATGCTCTGGAACTGATGTTTAAGGATTATCCGGGGGAGATCTGGGTGGCACGAAAAGACAGTCCGATGATCATTGGTATTGCAGACGGCGAAACTTATGTTGCTTCTGATGTTCCGGCAATTCTCAAATATACCAGAAATGTTTATTATATTGGAAATCTGGAGTTCGCAAAACTGACTCCGGGAGAGGCACATTTTTATAATCTTGATGGCGATGAGATTGAAAAAGAAACAACCGAGATCAAGTGGGATGCCGAAGCAGCGGAGAAAGCCGGTTTTGAGCATTTTATGATGAAGGAGATCCATGAGCAGCCAAAAGCAATCCAGGATACGCTTAATTCGGTCATCAAAGGGGATAAAATTGACCTTTCAACAGTAGAGATCACGGACGAAGAGATTCAAAATTTTGATCAGATCTATATTGTTGCCTGCGGATCGGCATGGCATGTGGGTATGGCAGCACAGTATGTATTTGAAGATCTGGCGGATATTCCGGTGAGGGTAGAGCTGGCATCCGAATTCCGTTATCGAAAAATGCCATTAAACCAGAAAGCACTGGTGATCGTAGTCAGCCAGTCCGGTGAAACAGCCGATACACTGGCGGCTCTTAGAATGGCAAAAGAAAAGAATATTACCACGATGGCGATCGTCAATGTAGTTGGAAGCAGCATTGCACGCGAAGCCGATAAGGTATTCTATACACTTGCAGGCCCGGAAATCTCAGTTGCGACAACGAAAGCCTACAGTGCACAGTTAGCCGCAATGTACTGCCTGGCAGTGCAGTTCGCAAAAGTCAGAGGAAAGATTTCAGAAGAACAGTACAGCTATTACATTTCTGAGATGCTTACCATCCCGGATAAAATGCAGAAAGTCCTGGAAGATAAAGAACGGATCCAGTGGTTTGCCTCCAAATATGCAAACGCACATGATGTATTCTTCGTGGGCCGTGGCATTGATTATGCAGTTTGCCTGGAAGGAAGCTTAAAACTCAAAGAAATTTCTTATATCCATTCCGAAGCCTACGCGGCAGGAGAACTGAAGCATGGAACCATCAGCCTGATCGAACAGGGAACCCTGGTGATCGGAGTCCTCACACAGAGCGAACTCTATGAAAAAACCATCAGCAATATGCTCGAATGTAAGAGCCGTGGAGCTTACCTGATGGGACTGACTACCTATGGAAAATACGAAATCGAAGATCAGGTGAACTTTACCGTTTATGTACCAAAAGTAGATGAGCATTTTGTCGGAAGCTTGGCCGTGGTTCCACTGCAGCTGATCGGATACTATGTCAGCGTGGCAAAAGGACTGGATGTGGATAAACCAAGAAATCTGGCGAAGAGCGTGACGGTAGAGTGATATCAGAGTGACATCAGGTGCGGTATGACATGCAAAGCAGACGCAGCAGCACTGAAAGATTTCAGAGAACGTAAACAATACTATATATCAAGGAGGTGCAGCACTGCATGAGTAATGTATTACCTGTTGAGGATTTAAGTAAAACTTACCTGGAACACGCTATGGTTATCAACAATTTTGTTATCAAAATCGGCAGTCAGATTAAAGACAGCTTATGTCGTGTCTTTGGTGATGGTGTGCAGTATGAATGGCGTGAGAACGATGATAAAGTAATGATTCCGGATGTATCCATTATCTGCAACTTGAGAGATCGAAAGAATATTTCTTTTACAGGTATTCCTCGTTTTGTGATGGAGGTCTTATCCAATGCTACAGAGAAATACGACAGGCACGAAAAAATGAATATTTACTGCAAAGTCGGAGTTTCTGAATACTGGATCGTTGATTGGAGAAAAAAGTCCGTAGAAATCTATCTTTTTGACTTCGAAGAGGATGGAACAGGATATCCGTATCTTTATAAAACAGTTACTGCACAGAATAAAGAGGAGTTACAACTGGTGATGTTCCCGAATTTGAAAATAACCTTTGAGGAATTGTTTGATCTTGGAGAATATTGATTTTACGTGACTCTCCGGTGCAGTCAGGGAATGATTTCAGCTTTTCGGTTTGACTTAGTAAATGCTATGAGTTATGATACTTAAAAGAAGTAACTTGTGAGCCAGTCGCTCATGAGCATAATTAGTGGAGGAAACAGCATGAAATTTTTTGTAACAGGTGTCGGCGGACAGCTTGGACATGATGTAATGAACGAACTGATCAAGAGAGGGCACGAGGGTGTCGGTTCTGATATTCAGGAGCAGTACAGCGGTGTGGAAGATGGTTCTGAGGTGACAAAAGCACCTTATCTTTCACTGGATATCACAGATAAAGAAGCAGTAAAGCGTGTCATTGAGAGCGTAAAACCGGATGCGGTGATCCACTGTGCGGCATGGACTGCGGTTGATATGGCGGAAGATGATGACAAGGTTGCAAAGGTCCGTGCGATCAATGCGGGCGGTACGCAGAACATTGCCGATGTCTGCAAGAAGCTGGACTGCAAGATGACTTACATCAGCACGGACTATGTATTTGACGGTCAGGGCACAGATCCATGGAAACCGGACTGCAAGGATTATAAGCCGATGAATGTCTATGGACAGACGAAGCTGGAAGGGGAACTGGCAGTAAGCCAGACACTGGAGAAATATTTTATCGTCCGCATTGCGTGGGTCTTTGGCTTAAATGGCAAGAATTTTATCAAGACGATGCTGAATGTCGGCAAGACGCATGACACGGTTCGTGTGGTCAATGATCAGATCGGCACGCCAACTTACACTTATGATCTGGCACGTCTGCTGGTTGATATGAATGAAACAGAAAAATATGGTTATTATCATGCGACGAACGAGGGCGGATACATCAGCTGGTATGATTTTACGAAGGAAATCTACCGTCAGGCAGGTTATACGACCAGGGTTCTGCCGGTGACCACAGCAGAATATGGCTTAAGCAAAGCGGCAAGACCGTTTAACAGCCGTCTGGATAAGAGCAAGCTGGTGGAAAATGGATTTACACCGCTTCCGACCTGGCAGGACGCATTGAGCCGTTACCTGAAAGAAATCAAAGCGTGATTTCGGATACATTTTAAAAGATAAGTACAAAAAATAAGAAGTGGGAGTCTTCACCGACTAAGATAAAAAGATACTGAACAGTTGCAGAAGGAGATAAAGAAAATGGGACAGATCAAAGTTGAGAAAAATGTAGGCGGCATCGAAGGCCTTTGTATCGTAGAACCGGCCGTTCATGGTGACGAGCGTGGTTATTTCATGGAAACCTACAACGAAAGAGATATGAAAGAGGCAGGCATTGATATTCATTTCGTACAGGATAACCAGTCCATGTCCACAAAAGGAGTATTGAGAGGCCTGCATTTCCAGAAACAGTATCCGCAGTGCAAGCTGGTCCGTGCGGTACGCGGAACGGTATTTGATGTTGCCGTGGATCTGCGTTCCGATTCCAAGACTTATGGAAAATGGTTCGGCGTGGTTTTATCTGCGGAAAATAAAAAGCAGTTCCTCATTCCGGAAGGTTTTGCACATGGATTTCTGGTGCTGAGCGATGAGGCAGAATTCTGCTATAAAGTGAACGATTTCTGGCATCCGAACGATGAGGGCGGCATGGCATGGAACGACCCGGAGATCGGCATCGAGTGGCCGGAAGTGAAGGGCGAGTACAAAGGCAGTGCATCGGCAGAAGGTTATACGCTGGCAGACGGTACACCGCTGAACCTGAGTGATAAAGACCAGAAATGGCTGGGACTGAAAGATACCTTTAAATTTTAATGAAAATAAGTTTTGATTTATGATACAATAGAGCCATGGAGGACCGTGGCTCTTTTGTTTCAGCAGAAATTAGTAAAACATCAATCACTGACTGAACAGTATGAAAGCAGTGAGAAAATATAAATTTTGAAAGTAATAAAAACAGAGGAAAATTAAAGTGGATATAAATGTAATAGATTTTTTGAAGGACATAAAACATTTTGAGTACTATTTTAGCAATCGTAACTTAATATTGGGGTTAATGATTGTAGGTTTTGTGATACTGTCAGTGTGTTTAGCGGAAGAAATAAAACAGGAAATTAAAAACGAAGAATGGAAAGAGAGTTTGATAAAAACTTTAATAAGTGTGTTGATTATTGTAATGGTAGGAACAGGTTTAAATGCAGCAGGAATGGAAATTGTTTTTTCTGTAGATCATATGCCAATACTGTTATTTTCAGCAGCGGTTATTATAACAACAATATTACAGGGTATTGAATGCTTCAGGTTCTATAAAAATTATGGCGAAATAATTAAAAGAGCTAACAGGATATACATAGGGATTACAGAATGCACGATGTTCTTATTGGCGGTGATGGGAAGGCTTGAGACAATTGAATTACTTACAGCAGTGGCAGGATGTTTGACAATGGAAGTATTAAATATCTTTTGGGAAAATTATACATATACCGAAAAAACCAGCAAAATAGATAAGCAAAATCAAACAGTAGATATACCTATTACTAAAAAAAAAGATTTGTTTGAGTCAAGAAAACAACAATTAAGTCAGGTGTGCAGGAAATTAGAAAGGCTTGATACAGAACCTTTTGCGGTTGCTGTTTCAGGAAAATGGGGGACAGGAAAAACTAGTTTTGTAAATGTTTTAAAAGAAAATTTAAAGAATGCTGAATTTATAAATGTAAGATGCGGGATAGAGTATAATGCAAAAAGTGTATTAACAGATATTTCAACGCAAATGCAAAAAATATATGCCCAAAATCATATATATACAGGGAAGAATAATATTATTGAAAAATATTTTGAAAAAATAGGAGAAGCTGTTGAAATTTCGGGGTACGAGCAGGCATCAGCGATTATCAACAAATTTCAAATAAAGGATGATGAGAGTTATTGGGAGCATAAAGAAACGATGAATAAAGAATTGAAAATGTTTTATGAACTCACCCAAAAGCGTATTTATTTTATTGTAGATGATATGGATCGAATCATAAATGAAAAAGAAAGAGAGTTTCTGTTTCAAATACTGAGGGAAAGTATAGGGTTGGAGTATAGCGTTACGTTATTTAGTGTTGACTATGATAAATTGATAAGTGAACAGATGAGCAGAGAGTTTCTTGAAAAATATATTAATTTTCAATTTAAACTATGTGATGTAACATTTAAGGAAATTATTTCAGAATATGGACAACAATTCTTTGGAGAGGCGTTTTGGGAAGATAAAAGTGAGTATATAAAAAAAGAGGGAAAAAAAGCTGCTCAAGATATTATAGAAAATGGAATAGAAATCTATGATAATATACAGGACAAAATGAAAGAAATAGAAGAGAGAGGGAAAAATAGAGGAAATGGAATGAAACTTTGGGATGATAAACAGAACCCAAGGAAAGAACTGGAAGAGAAGGAGAAAGAAGACAGAAAAAAATATTTAGATGTTTTAAAAAAAGCAGGGCATCGTTTGCAAAGCAGAATGAAAAACCCAAGAAAAGTAAAAAGATATTTATCGGATATAAGAACAAAGCTTGAAGTGTTAGATGATGTGTGGTTTCAAAATGTAGAGTGTGAAAAGAACGAGTATTCAAATGGACCATGGGTTAAAACAATTTTTGAAGTTGCATTTTTGAAAACTTTTTTGGATGAAGAATATGTGAAATTAAGTAAAGTTGAAGGAGTAGAATATTTAGAAAAGGACAGTCAAGATGAGTATATTATAAAAATGGTTATAAGTGCAGTTCGAGACAATATTACCGAAAATGAAACAGGAAGAAAAATTGTAAATAATATTATATATGAATTATATGCTTTAAATCCTAATATAAATAAATCAGAACGTCAAAAATTGCTGGAGGAAATAGATAAGAGTAAGATACAGGAAGAGAATATATTATTATATACTGAGGTTGGACTTGATTTTGAAAGAATAAATCAGGTAGTAGATTATATGGCGAATCACTCTTTTAAAAATCGGAAACACAAATGCGAAGCTATTATAAAGATAATAAGTATACTAGAACGAAGATATAGTATAGATTTTGAAAAGTCATGTGAAATTTCAAAAAAGATAAAAAAAGTAATAGATGACAGCATGAGTACAGGATATTTTGGTCTAGAAGAGAAAGAAAAAATTGAAAAATGCATTCAACATTTTGAGGGACAGCTTATTTATGGACGAACAAGTATGATACGTACTCTTTTAGAACTGTTATATCATACAGATTTGCAGAAAAATTTTCAAAATATGGATTCTATAGATCGCTTGTATGCTGAAATACTAGGTATTAATCAATTATATCCACTTCCTGGTTTTGTGAAAGAGGATACAAAATTGAAAACTTTAATCTGTTATTTTTCAGAGGTGAAGAAATCGTTTGGCAATTCAAAGTTTCAATATGCAGAAAAAGAAATTATGTATTTTTTAAGTCCGATTATTGAAATGCTGGAGATTCTAAAAATTTGGTTTCAACCACAAGAAGAGAATGCGGTGAAAGAAAATTTCAGGTATTATGACAGTGTTAATATAGAGATGAGATCGAAAATATTAAAAAGCAGTGAGAATCTGGACCAATGGTTAAAAAATTTAGAAGAGTATATTGCAAAGAATCCAGAAAACATAGAGGCAGGAAATGCATTTATTGAATTAGTGATGGAGGTAGAAGACAATTTTAAGGAAAATAATGTGGATTACATAGGAATAAGAAAAGATGAATTAGTAAAAAAATTGCGTGCTGCTTATGATTTCTTACAGGAAAAATTTCCAATGGAAGACGAGTTTGGAGACAGATGGAAATTTTGTAAAATTCGATTGCTTAGATTGGAGTTTGCTGATGAACAAAAGAAAGAATAGACTGAGAAAGGGGAGCTTCTATGGGAAGATTTGTCAATCCGGATAACAGTGCATTTCAGGTTGCACTGAATTCAAAAATTTATGTCGATAAAACAGGGATGATTGGCTATACAAATAAGGTACTCGGGACGCTGCAGGCATATATCTGCAACAGCCGCCCGAGAAGATTTGGCAAGTCGATCACGGCAAATATGCTTGGTGCGTATTACAGCAGGTGATGTGATTCAGAGAAAATGTTCTCGGAATTGAAAGCTGGAAAGCTGCCGGATTTCAAGAAGCATCTGAATCAGTATGATGTGATTCATCTGGATATTCAGTGGTGTATGATGGATGCTGGTTCAGCAGAGACCACAGTGAAGTATATAAATGAACATTTGATTGCGGAACTGCAGGAAATTTATCCGGAAATATCACTGAGTAAGGTAAATACAGCATACGGAGCTCTGTCGAATATTTATGCAGCAACGGGCAATAAGTTTGTTATTATTATTGATGAGTGGGATGTATTGATTCGAGATGAAGCTGCAAACACGAAGGTGCAGGATGAGTATATTGATTTTCTGAGGGGGATGTTTAAAGGAACAGAGCCAACAAAGTATATTCAGCTTGCTTATCTGACCGGAATTTTGCCGATCAAAAAAGAAAAAACACAGTCGGCACTGAATAATTTTGATGAGTTTACGATGCTGGATGCAAGCGTATGGGCTCCGTTTATTGGATTTACAGGAGAAGAAGTGCAGAAATTATGCCGGAAATATCAGATGGATTATGAAAAAGTCAAATGTTGGTATGACGGTTATATTTTGGAAAGACATCAGGTGTATAATCCAAAGGCGGTGGTGAATGTACTGTTGACAGGAAAGTTCAGAAGTTACTGGTCACAGACAGCTTCTTATGATGCTGTTGTGCCGCTCATCAATATGAATTATGATGGTCTGAAAATAGCAGTCATTGAGATGATTTCGGGTGGTGAAGTGAAGGTCAATACGGCAACTTTTCGAAATGATACGGTAAATATTCAAAGTAAGGATGATGTACTTACTTATATGATTCATCTTGGATATCTGGGATATAATCAGACCAGGCAGACTGCCTTTGTTCCAAATGAAGAAATCCGCCGGGAGCTGACGAATGCGGTTGAGAGCAAATCGTGGAATGAAATGATCCTGTTCTGGCGGGAGTCGGAAAAGCTGCTTGAGGCAACACTGGAGATGGATGAAGAGATGGTGGCTGCACAAATCGAGAAAATCCATGAAGAATACACTTCGGTTATTCAGTATCACAATGAAAATTCACTGAGCAGTGTACTGGCTATTGCTTACCTGAGTGCGATGCAGTATTATTTCAAACCGATAAGGGAGTTGCCGACCGGACGTGGATTTGCTGATTTTGTATTTCTTCCGAAGCCGGAGTATAAGGACGATTATCCGGATTCTGTGCTGCACTATACGGGAGATATTTTGCTGGTGGCGATCAATTATGATAAGAACAGTAAAAAGCATCAGTGTTTGATTAAAGAGTACGAGAAAAATGAGAATGAATGCAAATAAAATGTTACTTATAGTAAAGACAGAAAGATATCATACGTGGTGACTATGAAAAGGAGGGAGCCAAAGGAGATGGAAGAACAAAAGCAGGCAGAGCAGCAATGGAATAAAATCCGCCGGGAGCGAATAAACATTTTGAAAGAGGCTCCATCAGAGGAGAATCTGTGGCAGGCAGTCATGGCATTTCAGGATTATCCATTCAAAACAGTAACGGGGCTGCCGTTTCAATATACACTGAAAGCAGGCAAAAACGGAGAATGGACAAAAGAGTTATGGATCGACCGCAGAGAAAAGAGCAAAAGTCTGTCGTGGAGCAGCGTGGTACTGGCATTTAAAAACAGCCGGAAAACAACAGAAGTCGTGGAACGGCCGAAAGCACTTGGAGATATCCGGGGGATTTCCTATATTTATCCGATCCTGTGGAGATTGGAGCTGATCAGGGTACCGGAGAAATTTGAAAAAAAGATGGCATGCGATGATGAAAAGAATGCAAAAGGATAGATGAGGTTTCGGGCGGTCAGCCGGAAATGCTGTGATCGTCCTGAGAAGGATTCCTGTTTTCTAAAAATTGCCGGAGGTGCCGCTCTGATCTGGCACCGACCAGGATACAGCAGTAGAGAATCAGAATATACAGGAAAAGAATCAAAATGCCGATAGTGATAAGAGTCAGTTTCATGGTATCATTGTCCTTTCTGAAAGTATGGTAAGCTGCGTTCGACCTGAACGCAAAGAGCATATATATCGTGTCTGAAGAGAGCTTTTTCTCTCGAACCATGTTAGTATAAGTATATGGAGATGCCAGGGAAAATATGTATCTGGTTATGAGCAAGTAGCAAAGCGGATTGCGAATATCCGCTTGACAGATATAAAAGGAGAAATAGAGAGGGGGAAATGGAAAATTTGATTGAATTATTAAAGAAAATCATAACAAACGTCTTGACGGCACTTTATCAGCCGTTCTGGTTTGCGGTTATTCTGACCGTATTTCTGTTGTTTTTTTATCTATATATCTATAAGCCGATTGACACAGGAAAGGGCATCCGGGCAGCATTTCGGGCATGGTGGCAGGAATTTCGAACTTCGCTGTTCTTTCGAAAACTCTTTTTGCTGACGTTTTTTACAGTGATGATCCTGTTTCAGACACTAATCAACCGAAATATGTGGATCAATCCGCTGTCGGATATTATGGGAGGCTGGTGGATCTGGCACACGGCGGCAGACGGCACGGTCACACTGACGACGGAATGCTTTGAAAATATCGCACTGATGCTTCCGTTTACGGCACTGCTTTTGTGGACAGTGGCAGAAAAAATATTTTGCGGCAGAAAGATAACATTTGGGAGATGTGTATGGATATCAACGAAAACAGCCTTTCTGTTTTCACTGGCGATTGAGTTTTTGCAGCTGTTTCTAAGACTTGGAACATTTCAGTTGTCAGATCTGTTTTACAATACTCTGGGTGGTGCATTAGGTGGAATGATTTACTGGATCTGCTGGAAAATCCGGGGGAAAAAACAAAAAACAGGAAAATAAGAAAAATCAGAATAACAGATCAAATGGAATCCGGACAGAGCTTCGGATCCTTTTTCTTTACATAAAGATGTACAGATGAGCAAATCGGGAGGTTGAAATATTCAAACCTCCCGACCTACAACAAAATTTGAGAAATATAAAAATATGGATGACATTATTATATTATGCTTTTTTCGATTTGTAAAGGGCAAATATACCAAAACTTACAAAAAATATTGCGGAAACTGTAATTGGCCATGTGGAACGGGCACCGGTCTGCGGTGAAACCTGGCTTGTTCCAACGGTCGCACCCTTTTCACGGTAGATCAGAGCCATAACAGATGAACCGGCATGGAAATAAGCGGCTACCTGGTTATCACTGATCTTTTCTCCCTGAAGAACTTCCCAGCCATGCTCCGGACAATAGTAGAGGATATCCACCTGGATGTTGTCCGTCATATTATTTGCTACAAAAGTAACTCTGACTGGATCATCAGCTGTCGGTGTCACACTGTCAAAAGTAATATCCATGACCGGAGAAAGGAATTTGTACAGCCCAAGGTCGATGCCCCTTTTGATAATGCTGTTCTGTCCATAAAGATCGATCGGACTTGGAAGAGCATCGCCAAAAGCATCTTTTACAGTAGTACCTCGTCTGGCATTGTTCAGACGATCGATGATTTGTTGTAATTCTTCACTGTATTTGCTTAAATCTACAGCACTTAAAGTTACTTTGCCGCGGTCAGAAGATGCATTCGGCATATCAATCGAGCCGACAATGCTTCCAGCAGCGAAGACATTCAAAGATAAAGCAAGAACTGCGATGACAGCTGTGAATGCCTTTAAGAAAGTTTTTTTCATTTATCACGCCTCCATTTGAAATTTAATATACATCAATAAACGATTGCTTATCGCTTATTCTAACACGAGTCGGCAGAAATCGCAAGTAAGAACCGTATTTTAACAGGCAAAACATATTTATCTGCTGATTCAAAAATTAAGAAAATTTTTATAATATCTTGTCAAGTACAGAATGATAGTATATAATGAAAAACGATTAAAGAAGACAGAGACGGAAGAAAGAAAAGTTTGAGGGAGCATGCGAGTATGAAAAACAGCGAAATACAGAAACTCAAGAAAAAGGGAAGTACACTTCTTCTCCTGGTTTTATTTATGTGCGTTTTAGCAACGGTAGTGGCTGTGGTTTTGGTGAGCAGCCCGGCAGTCAATGCACAATATAAAAATGTAGGCAGCATGGTGATCGATAAGAAGAATGCAGTAATTGCGGCGATAGCGGCAGTGTTCTGTGGTATAGCAGCATTTGTGATCCGACATCATGCGGCAAGATGACGGAAACTGGCTGTTGAAAAATAGTCGGTTTTTTTGACGAAAAGAGCAGAAATGAAACAGAACAGGAGATATTTAAAATATGAATTACATCAGTCAACAAGAACCAAATCAAATGTGGATCAAGAAAGTATTGATGCTGATACTGGCAGACATATTGATCGTGTTGATTTCCTATTTTATGGCTCTGCTTTTGAGATTTGACTTTGTGTTTTCAAGTATCCCGGAAGAATATCTGATGGGATATCTGTGGTCCATGCCATTTTGGATCATCAGCACGATCGTCATATTTTATATCTGCAGGCTATATCATAGTATATGGAGACTGGCAAGCGTAGCAGAGCTTCAGATGATCCTGATTGCATACAGCATACTGGCAGTGGTTTATTCACTGGGCATGCTGTTCATGCAGATGCATATGCCAAGATCCTACTATTTTATCGGATTTCTGTTAAACTTTCTGATGACAACCGGGCTGCGTTTCTCCTATCGTCTGATGCGGTTCTGGGTGAACAGCAGAAATACCAATGCAGATGCAGGCGGTGAAATGCATGCAAAAGACCATGTGATGGTCATCGGTGCCGGAGCAGCAGGTCAGGCACTGATCAAAGAAATCATCAATTCAAAAAAACTGAATACACAGGTAGTCTGCATTATCGATGACAACCCAACCAAGCATGGACGTGTTCTGGAGGGGATCACCATTGTCGGTGACCGCTATTCCATTCCAGAAATGGCAAAGAAATATAAAGTTGACCGCATTATTTATGCAATCCCGGAAGCAGCGGCAGATGACCGCAAGGCCATCTTAAATATCTGCAAGGATACCGGATGCCGTCTACAGACTGTACCGGGCGTTTACCAGCTGGTAAACGGCGAAGTCAGCGTCAGCAGACTTCGCAATGTCGAGATCACAGACCTGCTTGGACGTGCTCAGGTGCAGGTAAACATGGATGAAATCTATTCCTCTATTCAGGGAAAAACCTTGCTGGTGACAGGAGGCGGAGGCTCCATCGGAAGCGAGCTCTGCAGACAGATCGCAGCATCTCATCCAAAGAAACTGATCATCTTTGACATGTATGAGAACAATGCCTACGAAATCCAGCAGGAGCTTCGCAGAAAATACGGCGACAGCCTGAATCTGGAAGTTCTGATCGGATCGGTACGCAATACGAACCGCATTCGTTCCATCATGCAGAAATATAAACCAGATGTCGTATTTCATGCGGCAGCACACAAACATGTGCCGCTGATGGAAGACAGTCCGAACGAAGCAATCAAAAATAATGTTATGGGTACATACAAGACAGCTGTGGCAGCATCCAGGGCAGGAGTTAAGAAATTTGTTCTGATTTCCACAGACAAAGCCGTCAATCCGACCAACATCATGGGAGCCTCCAAACGCCTCTGTGAGATGGTCGTGCAGATGATGAACCGCCAGTGCAAAGACACCGACTTCGTGGCAGTCCGCTTCGGAAACGTGCTTGGCAGCAACGGAAGCGTGATCCCGCTCTTTAAGAAACAGATCGCAGAGGGCGGTCCGGTGACCGTCACCGATAAAAATATCATCCGCTACTTCATGACCATCCCGGAAGCCGTGTCACTGGTCCTTCAGGCAGCACATTATGCAAAAGGCGGCGAGATCTTCATCCTGGACATGGGCGAACCGGTCCGGATCGATGAGATGGCACGAAACCTGATCCGCCTGTCCGGATTCACACCGGATGTAGACATCAAAGTCGAGTACACCGGCCTGCGTCCGGGAGAAAAACTTTTCGAAGAGCTCCTGATGGCAGAAGAAGGCATGCAGGAGACACCAAACAAACTGATCCATATCGGCAAACCAATCGAGATGGACGATGCAGCATTTAAAAAGAAACTCAGACAGCTGGATGAGGCAGCATACCAGGAAACAGATCGGATGAAACGACTGGTGGCAGAAGTCGTGCCGACGTATCATCCGGAAAATGGCAAACATGTAAAAGTAAAAGAGGCATAGAGATGAAGAAGAAAAGAAGAATAACAACAGATATGCCGAGAATGAAAAAGGCAGATCCCTTCTATAGAGATCAGGTGAAGCGAATTTTAGATTTGTTAATAGCAATACCGGTATTTATTGTAGCATTGATACCTATGATAATTATTGCAATTGCAGTGAAAATCGATAGCCCAGGTCCTGTTTTATTTAAGCAAGAACGTCTCGGAAAAGATGGAAAAGTATTTTTGATGTTAAAATTTCGCTCTATGTGTGTTGGTGCAGAACATAAAGGTTCTGGCGTTTATAGTGGAAAAGGTGATACACGAGTAACAAAAGTAGGAAAAATTATACGTGCTACTTCGCTGGATGAACTTCCGCAGCTGATTAATGTCCTAAGAGGAGATATGTCTTTGATTGGACCAAGACCGCCTCTTACCTATCATCCATGGCCAATAGAAGAATATACAAAGGAACAATTACATATGTTTGATGTGCGTCCGGGCTTTTCGGGCTGGGCACAAATTCATGGACGCAAGGATGTAGAGTGGAATCATCGGATAGAATTGAATGTGTGGTATGTTAAACATGTTCGGTTTTCGTTAGATCTTCGAATTTTCCTTACAACCATTTTCAAAGTTTTATTAAATAAAGATAATGAAAATAAAGGTGAAACATTGAAAAAATAGGTGATGATTATGCCGTTGAAATTGATGTATATAACAAATAATCCTGAAGTCGCGACAATAGTTGAGCATGCTGGAGTAGATCGGATTTTTATTGATATGGAGTTTATTGGAAAAGATGCACGTCAAGGTGGATTGGATACAGTACAGAATCACCATACAATACAGGATATAAAAAATATTAGAAAAGTTGTTCGACAGGCTGAAATTATGGTTCGTATCAATCCAATACACGAAAATTATCCAGGATATATGGATAGTAAAGAGGAAATAGATGCGGCAATTGATGCTGGAGCAGATATACTGATGCTCCCATATTTTACAACAGCGGAAGAAGTACAAAAGTTTGTGGAGTATGTAGATGGAAGAGCGAGTACACTTCCTTTGTTGGAAAGTGCGAAAGCACTTGATTGTTTAAATGAAATTTTGAAAATAAAGGGAATTGATCAGATTCATATAGGATTAAATGATTTGTCTTTAGATCTTGGAAAAAAATTTATGTTTGAAATTCTTGCGGATGGTCTGATTGATGATATTTGTGACGAAATTAAAAAACATCGGATTCCATTTGGATTTGGCGGATTTGGAAGATTAGGACGGGGTATGCTGCCAGCAGAAAAAATCATCAAAGAGCATTATCGTTTAGGGTCACAATGTGCAATATTGTCCAGAAGTTTTTGCAATACAAGTATGATTACAGATTTAGAAGAAATTCGAAGAATCTTTGATGAAGGTGTAAAAGAAATTCGTGAATATGAAAAAACATGTTTGGATGGATTTGAGAAAAATCATCAAGAACTTGTTGAGATTGTAAGAGGTATTGTCTAATGAATTTGCTAGTAACCGGGGCGTGGCAGCAGGCAACTGATTATTTGGAACAATTAAAAAAAGAGCATGAAGTTGTATTTATGCAATGGGAAAATAAAGAATTGCCATGTGTGTATGAATGGGTAGAAGGAATCATAGGTAATGGGATTTTTTTATCCCATCCAATAGAAAAATTCAAAAATCTACGATATATACAGTTGACAAGTGCAGGATATGATCGAGTTCCGATGAATTACGTGAAGGAACACAAAATAGAAATACATAATGCTAGAGGAGTATATAGTATTCCTATGGCGGAATTCGCAATTTCAGGAGTTCTGCAATTGTTCAAACAGGCAAGATTTTTTAGTAACAATCAAAAGAATCATCAATGGGTTAAACATAGGAGATTATTAGAACTGAATGAAAAAGAGGTTTGTATTGTTGGCTGTGGCAGTGTAGGTACGGAATGTGCAAAACGTTTCTCAGCATTCGGATGTCATGTGGTTGGGATTGATCTTTATCCGAGAGAAGATGAACATTATCAAAAAATACTACCTTTAAATCTGTTAGATGATGTATTACATCAAATGGATATTGTAGTCTTGACAATTCCTTTGACGGAAGAAACGCATCATTTGATGAATGATAATCGTTTTGAACAGTTAAAAGAAGGAGCAGTTCTTGTAAACATTGCAAGAGGAGCGGTTGTTGATACAAAGGCACTGATAAAGCATCTTGATAAACTTGGAGGTGTGGTGTTGGATGTTTTCGAAGAAGAACCACTGTCAGAGGATAGTGAATTATGGGATAGAGAAGATGTAATATTGACACCACATAATAGTTTTATAGGAAATGGAAATAGTAAACGTTTAGAAAAAATAATTTTAAAGAATTTGGAGATATGATTATGGCTTATTATACAGCAGATGAAATGAATGATGTTCTGAATCAAAAACCTCAATATAGAAGCAAACTTTATTGTAGAGGATTTTTAATTACGACCAATGACTCATTGGAATTAAATAGTTATCCGTTTTATGGATTATGGAAAAAAACTCAATTAAACGACAAGTATTTTGCATATATACATCCAGATACTAATATTTCGTTAATAGAAAGTGGAAAAGTCACACATTTTCTTATAGGTCATGCATATAATCCATTTTCAATGGAATATCAAGAAAAAGAAATTTTAAAAAATTTGGATTTGAAATTAAAAGAAAATAAAAATGCATATTGGGATTATCAAAGTGAACTAACAGGTGTTTTTTGCATGGGTATTGTTAAAGATGATAAAATTATGTTTGAAACTGACTGTACAGGAATGCAGTTAGTGTTTTATGGAACAAATGAAAGAAATATGTATATAACATCACATGCTAAAATGGTTGCAGATATTTGTGGCTTTAATCAAACAAAATATATACAAAAGTTAATTAATAGTAAATTTTATCGTTATTGGGGAACGTTCCTACCAGGAGATATATCACCTTACCAAGAATTAACAAGGGTACAACCCAACTTTGAGTATATATACGATATAAGCCAACAGTCATTTGAGTTTAAAAGATTTTTCCCGAACAAAAAAATAGGAATTGTTAATGAAGAAGAGGTTGAAAAAACATTCGAGGAAATTTCTGAAATCATGAAAAAAAATCTATGCCTTATTTCAAAAAAATGGCCTGATAAAGCTGCAATTTCTGTAACAGGAGGCAGGGATAGTACAGCTACATTAGCTTCTGCAAAACCTGTGTATGATAAATTAAAATATTTTAGTTATCAATCACAAGAATCAGAAAGCGTAGATGCTAAAGCAGCACATAAAATATGTGAAAAATTAGGACTTACGCATAAAATATATACAATATCTTCAGATGATAATGATTTTAAAGATATAGAAATTTATAGGAAAATATTAGAGTGCAATGCTGGGTGTATTGGAAAAAATAATTTAAATGATGTAAGAAAAAGAGCATATTTTGATCAGAACGAGGATTTTGATGTTGAAGTGAAGTCGTGGGTAAGTGAATTAGGACGTGGAGAAGCACAAAATAAATATAACATAAAAAAATGGCCTCAAATGCCTACAGCGGGATATTACAGATGTATGTGGAAAGTAATAATAAATCCTATTTTAATTTATCAATCAAATCAAGTATTTAAAAAATATTTAAAAAAATATTATAATAAAGATGTACTTACTTATTTACCATGGATGGATTATTTCTATTGGGAATTCTCTTGGAGTAGTGGCGAAGGAAACTTTTTGACAGCAGAACATAGGCTTTCGTATGATATAACAATTCCATATAATAATAGAAAATTATTAGAAAAGATTTTTTCTATTCCGCTAAATCTTAGAGTAGATAATCAGATTCCGATAAAAATTATTGAAAACAACAATAGTGAGATAGCTAAAACAGGGGTAGTGGTAAAAAATGTTGCACATACAGACTTGTGGACAACCATTATTCGAATTTACTTAAAAGTATTCTCTAAGCTAGGAGTATAGTGAATGAAAGTTTTATTAACAGCGACTGTACAAAGTCATATTTGCCAGTTTCATAAACCATTAGTAGAAGTATTACATAAACATGGCTGTGAGGTTCATGTTGCAGCAAAAAATAATTTGGCTGAAAAAAACGGTCTTGCATTAGATTTTGTTGAAAAAGTGTATGATATTCCATTTGCAAGATCACCGAAGAATCCAGATAATTTAAAAGCTTATCGACAGCTAAAGAAGATTATTGAAAAAGAACAGTACGATGTAATACACTGTAATACTCCTATGGGAGGAATTGTGACAAGACTGGCAGCCAAGAAATCCAGAAAACATGGCACGAAGGTATATTATACCGCACATGGATTTCATTTTTATAAAGGTGCACCTAAGAAAAACTGGATTGTTTTTTATCCAATTGAGAGATTATTTTCACGAATTACAGACAAACTTATTACAATCACTGCGGAAGATTATCGTCTGGCCCAACAGAAATTTCATTGTCAAGTAGAACGAATTCATGGTGTGGGAGTAGATGAAAAAAGATATTTTCCGGTAAGTGAAGAGGAAAAGCAAGAGCTGCGAACAAGTATGGGAGTTGATAAAGAACAAAAACTGATATTATGTATTGGCGAATTGTTACCAAATAAAAATCAGACGATGGCAATAAAAATGATGCAGGAGGTTATAAAAAAATTTCCAACAGCACAACTTTTATTAGCTGGGAATGGACCTGAAAAAGAGCAGTTAGAAAACAAGATTAAAGAATACGGAATGCAGAGTAATGTTAAACTATTGGGATATGTAACAAACTTACAGGATTATCAACATATTGTTGATGTAGCCGTTAGCTGTAGTAAGAGAGAAGGGCTTCCACTAAATATTGTAGAGGCTATGTTATCAGGAACACCAGTAGTTGCAACTATGAACAGAGGACATAGAGAGCTGATAAAAGACAAACAAAATGGTTATTTGGTTGATGTTGATGATTTCAGGGGTATGTCAGATTATGTAATTGATTTGTTAAACAATAAAGAAGAATATAATAGAATCAAACATAGAGCAAAAAAATCAGCAATAAAATATAGTTTTGAGAATGTTAAGAGTGAACTGGAAGGAATATACTTTGGAAAATAAAAAAATCAGTGTCATAATGGGGATATATAATTGTGAAAAAACATTGGCAGAAGCATTAGAGTGTATTATTACACAAACTTATGAAAACTGGGAAATCATTATGTGTGATGATGGATCTAGTGATGGTACAGTTAAAGTGGCAAAAGAATACATTGAAAAATATCCAGACAGAATTTTTTTGTTGAGGAATAAAAAAAATATAGGATTAAATAAAACTTTAAATAAGTGTCTTAAGGTTGCAAAAGGAGACTATGTTGCCAGAATGGATGGAGATGATTTGTGTTCTAAGAATCGATTCGAAAAAGAAGTTGAAATTTTGAATAAATGTCCAGAAATTGCAATTGTAAGTACTGATATGGAATTTTTTGATGAGAATGGAGTTTGGGGAAAAACACATGTAATAAAATATCCTCAAAAAAAAGACTTTGTAAAAGCAACACAGTTTTGTCATGCGGCGTGTATGGTGAGAAGAGAGGCATACCAAGCCGTTGATGGATATAGTATTGCTAAAAACTTACTTCGAGTAGAAGATTATCATTTATGGGTGAAAATGTATGCTAAGGGCTATAGAGGAGTAAATATTCAGGAAACATTATATTCTATGCGTGATGATCGTAATGCACAGAGTAGAAGAAAATTTAAATATAGATTGAATGAGGCTTATGTAAAATTTTATGCAGTGAATGTATTGGGATTGCCCCAAAAAAATTACATTTTTTGTTTAAGACCAATTATCATAGGTTTATTGCCAAAAAGAATTTATAAAGTTTTACATAGAAGTAATAGATAGGAATAGAGAAAACATGTATATATACATTTTTATTTGGCTTTTTTTAATTGGTGGAGTAGTAAATATAACACAATTATATAATATTGAAAAAAATGAAAATAATATTGTAGTGAAACGATGGATTTCTTTGATGGCAGTTGTCCTTTTTTTCCCGGTGTTTTGGACTGCATGCATGGGAACACCTGTAAATGATGTACCAATATATATTGCATCATACAAATTGATCTCTAATACTTGGCAAGGCATGATTAATTATATTTTGAAAGAAGATTCTGGCCAGGGATTTATTGTATTGGAATGGATAATTAAATGTATATTTCATGGAGATGTGACAGCTTTTCGTATTTGTTTAGCTTTAATACATAGTGTTCCGGTTATATACATTTTTAGAAAATATTGTGAACAATATTGGATAGGAATATATTTGTTTGTGGCATCAGCATGTCCTATGGCATGGATGATGAATGGTATGAGGCAATTTGTGGCTGTGGTAATTATATTTTCAGCATTACCATTGATGATTAGAAAAGAATATATGAAAGTAATATTGTTAGTAATTTTAGCAACAACATTTCATATGTCAGCAATTATTATGTTGCCAATTGTATTTATTGTGCAAGGTAAAGCATGGAATAAAAAAACATTGATTTTTATAGCAGTGGCAATTGTTGCAGTATTTGCACTTAATAACAATGCTACGTTGACGGATTCTTTGCTGCAAGGAACGGAGTATGCTGGATCTATAAGTGCAATGGCTGCCGGGGGAGATGATGGAGTTAATCCAATTCGAGTCCTTGTTAGTGCAGTACCGATGTTATTGAGTTTTATAGAAAGAAGGATTATTCGTGAAGAGAATAATCAACTTATACACATATGCGTTAACATGTCGATTATAACAGTAGGATTAAATCTAGTGGCAATGGTTACGAGTGGAATTTTGGTAGGAAGATTGGCTATATATACCAATTTATATGGATTTTTAATATTGCCATATTTAATTAGAAAGGGCTTTACAAAAGAGTCTCAAAAAATAGTAAATATAATGTTAGTGATACTTTATTTTATTTATTATTTAGTTGAAGTGCAATAGTATTGGAGAAAATATAATTTGAAGAAGGCAGTGAAAAGATGAATAACAGAGTGAAGATTTTATTTTTGATTCATGATTTAGGACAAGGAGGGGCAGAAAAAGTGCTTATAAATCTTGTTAATAATATGGATCAAAATAGATTTGATATTACCATCACTGCGCTTTTTGGAGGCGGAGTGAATGAACAGTTTTTATCTCCTCGCGTTAAATACAATTATATATGGAAAAAAGCGTATCCAGGAAATAGCAGAATTATGAAATTGTTGTCGCCGAAACAGTTACATAATATGTGTGTGAAGGAAGTGTATGATATTGAAGTTTCATATCTAGAAGGACCAAGTGCAAGAATTATAGCTGGTTGTCCTAATATGGAAACAAGGCGATATTGTTGGATTCATAGTAATCATTTCTCTATGGAGGAAGTTACAAAACCATTTAGAAATGAAAAAGAGGCAAAAAGGTGTTACACAAGCTTTGAAAAAATTATATGTGTATCTCAGTATATAAAAGAAAATTTCTGTCAATGGATACCTGTAAGGGAAAAATGCCGAGTACTTTATAATGCAGTGGAGTCAAATGTAATTTTGAAGAAGTCGAAAGAAGATGCACCAGAAATTGTACAAGATGGCAGTATTAAGCTTGTGGCAGCAGGAACTTTGAAAGAGGTAAAGGGGTTTGAACGGTTGTTACATATCATAAAACAACTGGTGGCAGACGGAGAAAAAGTTCATTTGTATCTTCTTGGAAAAGGACCGTTGGAAAAGGAATTAAAGAATTATATAAAAAATAATCGTCTTGAAAAGTATGTGACAATGTTAGGCTATCAAATAAATCCTTATAAATATGTTGCTAAGAGTGATATATTTGTATGTTCCAGCTATTCAGAGGGATTCTCAACGGCGGTAACAGAAGCTTTGATCGTAGGTACGGCGATATGTACCGTGGATGTTTCTGGGATGAACGAAATGTTGGGAGAAAATAATGAATATGGAATAGTGACAGAGAATAGTGAAGAAGGCTTGTATCAGGGGCTGAAGGTTCTTTTGAATGATAAGGAAAAATTAGAAAAGTATAAGCAAAAGGCCTATATACGTGGAAAAATTTTTTCAGTTGTAAAAACAGTAAATGAAACTCAAAAAATGTTTGAAGAAGATATGGAGAAAAAATAAATGAAACAGATATTGCATGTATGTGCTTTTGGTTCGCAGAGACCAGGAAATTTTATAGAGTCATTAATGCAATTGCAAAATAGGATGCAAGACATTGGGTATGAAACAATATATGCATTTACTGAAGATGCAAAAGATAGATCATGGTGTAAAGATATTCAGAAAACAAATAGAGTTTATTTTTTGCCAGTGGCAAGAGCAAGAATATTACCTAAGACATATTTATTAATAAAACAAATCTATAATGAAAATGATATTGATATTGTTCATTCTCATTTTGAACTATATGATATTCCAGTTACTATAATGGCACCAAAGAAAGTTAAGGTGTTTTGGCACTTGCATGATGCAATAAAAGAAAATTACAAAAATGCAAAATTGTCAAGAAAGATTTTATATAAACTTCAGTACGGACTTTTAAGTACTAGAGCGACGATGTTAACTGTTTCGCAGCTACATGGACAGTTTGCTGTTGAATTAGGCTTTAATCGGGAGAAGGTTGTGTTTGTGCCCAATGGGATAAACTTTGATCGCTTTGATGGAAAGTATTATCCTCAAAATGAAAATCAGTTTTTAATGTTTGGCTGGGAAGTATACCGTAAAGGTGTTGATTTGGTGGTTGATGCTGAAAAATACTTAAGAAATAGTGACTATTGTATTAATATTGTTGGATTAGAACAATGTGAAAGGTACATTAAGGATAATACCCAATCTACACAAATTCATTTATTAAAACCAGTTGACGATGTTAAACAGTTATTTTCAAAAACAAAGGTATTTGTTCATGCAAGCAGAGCAGAAGGCCTATCATATGCTTTACTTGAAGCAATATATTTTGGAATGTATATAATTTGCAGCGATATTTCTGAAAATATGTTTGCAAAAGAATTTCATGGGGTAGATCTTTTCCACAATGAAGATTGTGATGAGTTAAAAAAGTTGTTGGGAAAATATATAACTAGAAGCGGATTAGAGGAGAAGTATGTCTTGGAAAATAGAAAGAAATTAAGGCAGAAGTACTCAATAGAAACATGGTGTGATAATGTGATGAAGGTATATTTCGAGGGCTAGATGATGGAATTATTAAGTATTATTGTTCCAGTTTATAATGGTGAAAAACATATAGATGAATGTATAAAGAGCCTTACTACTCAAAATTATAATAATGTACAGATTATTTGTGTAAATGATGGATCGACAGATCGTAGTAACCAGTTATTGGAAAAGTGGGTTCAGGTTGATTCGAGAGTAGAGGTGTATTTCCAAAACAATTCTGGAGTTTCAGTAGCTAGAAATACAGGGTTATTATATGCGAAGGGGGATTATATAACTTTTGTAGATTGTGATGATACTGTAGAATCAAATATGTATACTGAAATGATGAACCAATTCTATGACGATACAGTTGGAATGGTACATTGTTCGTATAATAAGGTCCCTCTTGAGGGAGAAAAGTATTGTGTTGGAGGTTCCGGAAAAATAACTAGAGTCAGCGGGAACGAAATGCAAGAATGTTTGATAAAGGGAATTCGATTTACGGGGTCTCCGTGTACCAAAATATATAAAAAGAATAATATCCGAGATGTGATTTTTGATAGAAGTTTAAAGATTAATGAAGATGTGTGGTTTAATTATAGTGTACTTGATAATATTAAAGACACCATTTTTATAGATTGCGGATTTTATAATTATTTTGAATGGAAAAGCGGAGCAACGAAAACAACAGAAGATAAGAAAATAGTGGATGATTGTGTAAAAGTTGCAAAGTATATCTATAAAGAACAAAGTGGAAAAAAATTGGAAAAAGTTGCAAGAAATAAATATTTTATGGCCTTATGTAATCAATACCGTGCATATCTGTATGCATCTAGAGAGAGAGAGCAGATAGCTAATGTAATCGATGAATTATTAAGTTTGGGAGTTAGTGTAGATAATAAGTATATTTATAATTACAAGGCTATGAGATTGGTACCGTGGATATACAAAAGAGGCTATAAGATATATGACAAAATTAGAAAACCAAACTGGGATGTGTAAAAATAATATAAATGTGTTGGCTTGAAAAGGAATGAGATTGATTGTCACTCAATCCCAAGATTTTAAGAGAAGAAGGACGAGTAGGAGATAGTCTAATGAACAAGAAAAGAAAAAGAGTATGTTTTGTATGTTATGGATTGGGAATCGGGGGGATAGAAAAATGCCTTGTAAACCTGATTAATAACATGTCGGAAGAATTATATACTATAGACTTATTACTTATGAATCCGGAACTTGATTTAAGAAATGACATCAAAAGAAAAATCAACTATATTGATTGGTTTCAGTATGTTTTGAATACTACTGATGTAGTGCCCGAAATTAAATATAGAGGTGGCGTAATCAAGAATTGGAAGAGTTTTCTGAGATATTGTTTGTTTCGTGCGATTAATAAAATGGGAATGGATTCATGGAAATTATTTAGAAAATTGCCAGGAAATTACGATATAGCAATTGCATATTCTCAAAATGATTTTTCGCCATATTATGTGATTGATAAAGTGATGGCAAGACGTAAGGTATTATGGTATCACAACGGAGCATATGAGGGTATCGGAAAAAAGAAGCAGAGAGATATGAAATATTATCCTCAATTTGATTATGTTGTAGCAGTATCTTCAGATTGTAAGTCTGTATTAGAAAAGAAGTTTGATTTTTCTGAAAATCAACTGATTGTGTTACGTAATATATGTGATGTAGGTGAGATAATAAGAAAATCTGAAGAGTTTGTGCCGTATGAAACAAAAGATGATTGTATAATTATTGCTACGGTCGGGAGAATGACAAGAGAAAAAGGCGCAAATTTAGTACTTGATGCTTGCGAATATTTAAAAAATAAAAATGTTAAGTGTAGGTGGCATTGGATTGGCGATGGAAATTGCAGGGAGCAAGTGGTTCAAGAAATTAAAAAAAGAGGACTGCAGAAGTATTTTATTTTAGAGGGAAAACAGGTTAATCCTTATCCATTTATGAAATGTGCAGACATATATGTACAACCCTCCTATTATGAAGCGTATTCAACTACTGTTACAGAGGCAAAAATCCTAAAAAGACCAATTATTGCGACCGATGTTGGTGGAATGAGGGATCAAATTTGTGATGGTACAAATGGTATGCTTGTTAAGATTGATGCAGTGGAGATTGCAAAAGCAATAGAAAGCCTGTGTTACAATAGAGAAATTAGAGAAAAGTATAGTTCTATTCTTCGGGAGGAAACGCTTGGTACAGAGAATATTATGAGTACATATGAAAAAACGGTATTTGGAGAGGTATATTAATATGCGGATTTTAGAAAGAGTACTAATTAAGCTTGGAATAAAAAAAAGAGTGGATTTTAACAGTGTTGAATATCAAAGAAGCCGAGGAGCAAAAATTGGTGAAGATGTTGTACTTATTAATTGCCGTATAGATGATCAATTTCAGTACTTATTATCAATAGGTAATCATGTAACGATTACAGGCGCAACTATTTTAACACATGATGCCAGTACGAAAAGAGCATTGGGGTTTACAAAGTGTGGGAGAGTTGATATCGGAGATAATGTCTTTATTGGTGATGGCTCGGTTATACTTCCAAATACCAAAATAGGAAATAGAGTTATAGTTGGAGCAGGTGCAGTGGTAGCTAAGAATATTCCAGATGATTCAGTAGTAATTGGGAATCCGTGTAAAATAATATGTTCCTACGACGATTATCTTTTTCATATGAAAGAGAAATTTGAACGTGGGGGGGGGCACTGCAAGTATCCTAGTGAGTTAACACAAGAAGAAAAAGAAATGCAGACTACTATGCCGATAAATACAGTGAGTTATACTTTGTAATAATCAATGTGAAAGTGAATAATGTTATGAATGAAAAAATAAGTATAGTTGTTCCAGTTTACAATGCTGAGAAAACAATAGTACGTTGTGTGGAATCACTAAGACAACAAATTTATCCTTACATAGAGATTATCTTGGTGAATGATGGGTCAAAAGATAAATCATTAGAACTATGTCAGCAGTTAAAAGAAAAAGATAATCGTATTATTATAATAAATAAACAAAATGGAGGGGTATCATCTGCAAGAAATACCGGAATAAAAAGTGCGAGCGGAAAATATATAATGTTTTGTGATAGTGATGATTGGGTTATGGAAGACTATTGTTCATATATGATAGAGCATGTGGAAGACAGACACCTAGTCATGTGTGGATTTGAAGAAATATCTGATGAACAAGTAAAATTTGTTGGGAAAGAAAATACAGACAAAGTAGAAAAGATATTAAAAAAAGATTTTTTGAAATACAGAGAGCAAGGGATAGGAAGTCCTTGGAATAAACTTTTTGAACTTAAAATTATTAATGAATATAATTTGACATTTCCAGAAGATATTTGTCTGGGAGAAGATTTAGTATTTGTTATGAAATATTTAAAATACATGAGTTCTACAATAATTTTTCTCCATAGGAAATTATATATATATCAAAATCAGGAAGCGATAACCCTTTCAAAAAGGGCGCCTGCTGTCTCTGAAAATGAATATTTTTATTCCGCTTTATCGAGTGGTATCAGGGAATTGTCTCATGATGATATAAATATGCTCACATTGTGTAAACAGATTATAATGCAGGATTATGAAAAAAATTTTTTGTTTATAAATGGTAATTCAGAATCAATAGGAAAAAAATATAAACATATAAAGCAGGCTATGGGCACAAAGTCATTTACAACATGTTGTAGTGAAGGGGTTCAATCGAGCAATAAAATATATAATTGGTTGTTTATGAAGAAGAAGGCTGGGTTATTGACAATTTATTTAACAATTAGAAAAAGAGGAAATCAGAAATGCGAAAAATAGTAATGTATTATCATGGCGGTTCAGCAAATCATGGCTGTGAGGCAATCGTGAGAAGTACAAAAAAAATATTATCTGCATCAAAGAGTTTATATACATCAGCTATTAGTGAAGATGAAAAATATGGGCTTTCTAGCGTAATAAATTTGCAACAAGATATCGAAAAACATTTAGAAAAGAATAGTATAGATTTTTTTAAAGCTGCAATTTCACATAAAATATTTCATGATGATTGCAAATTTATTGAATTTATGCATCGTGATTTTTTTAAAACAGTTAACAGAAATGATATTTATCTTTCGATTGGCGGAGATAATTATTGTTATAAAGGAAGAGATATATTAGGATATTACAATAAAATAATCCATAAAAAAGGTGGAAAGACAGTTTTATGGGGGTGTTCGTTTGAACCCAAAGATATGACAGATGAAATTGCTAAGGATATAAGAGAATATGATTTGATTGTGGCAAGAGAAAATATAAGCTATCAAGTGTTGAAAGTGGTTAATCCACGAACGGTTCTTCTGCCAGATCCGGCATTTCAGTTGGACAAGGAAGAACTACCTTTGCCACAAGGATTTATAGAGAATAATACAATAGGAATTAATTTAAGTCCTCTCGTTGCAGAATATGCAGATGCGGAATTGATTATTCAAAATTATAGAAAGTTGATTCAATATATTATAAATAAAACTGATTATAATATTGCATTAATCCCTCATGTTGTTAAAGAAAAAAATGATGACAGGACAGTATTAATGAAATTATATCAGGAATTTGAAAAATCTAATCGTATAGTAATGATAGAAGATTGCAATTGTATGCAATTAAAAGGATACATTGCGAGATGTAGAATGTTCATTGGAGCCAGAACACATGCTACAATTGCTGCATATTCTACTTGTGTACCAACATTGGTTGTGGGATATTCAGTAAAAGCAATAGGAATTGCATGTGAACTATTTGGTACAGATGAACATTATGTGGTTCCAGTTCAAAAGTTTGAATCAAATGATGATTTGATTGAGGCGTTCATCTGGTTACAAAATAAAGAAAGTGAAATAAGAGAATATCTTGAGGATATAATTCCAGAATACAAAGATAGAATTTTGCAGGCAAGAGAGTTAATTGAAAAATTATGATAGATATTAAGAATAAAAAGCAATGTTGTGGCTGCGGTTCCTGTAAACTAATATGTCCAGTTGCAGCAATCGAAATGAACAAAGATGAAGAAGGATTTCAGTATCCTATAGTTAATACAAAAATATGTGTGAATTGTGGAAAATGTGAAAGGGTATGTCCAGAACTCAATCCAAGAGAACTCTCTGAAAGAAGTAAGGTGTTTGCAGCATATAGGAATGATTTAAATCTTAGGTTAAAAAGTCAATCAGGAGGAGTCTTTTCAGTGATTGCAGAACAAATTATTTCGGAAGGAGGAATTGTTTTCGGAGCCGGATTTGATCAGAATTGGATTGTTAAGCATAAAGGTATTAACAGGTTAGAAAATATAGAATTCCTCAGGGGAAGCAAATATGTGCAAAGCGATCTGGAAGAAACTTATAAAGAAGCTGAACAATATTTAAAACAGGGAAGTAAAGTGTTATTTAGTGGAACACCCTGTCAAATACAAGGATTAAAATCTTATTTACAACAAGATTATGAAGGATTATTTACAATAGATTTAATATGTCATGGGGTATCTTCGCCAGAGGTATGGAATCAATATTTGAAAGAATATTTGGCAGATAAGCAATTACATAAGTATTGTCAGAAAGATAAAAGAAGAAATAATGCAATTACATATACATTAAAAGATGGAACTGAGATAGTTGAAGCCTCCGAAGATAATATTTATATGAAAGGTTTTTATAAAGATTTGTTTCAACGTCCATCTTGTCATAAATGTGGATTTAAGGGGATTGAGCGGTGTAGTGATATTACTTTAGGAGATTTTTGGGGAATAGAAAATTATTTACCTGAATTCGGGGATAAATATGGAATATCAGCAGTGATTGTTCATGATAACAAGGGAGAAAAATTGTTTCAAAAAATAGAAAAAAACTTAGTTTTTCGAGGCTGTGAAACAAAATGGTTAGAAACCGGGAATCCATGCTTATTAACGAGCATTTCAGAAAATGAAAAAAGAAAAATATTTTTTGAAAAGTGTAAAATGAATGGCGTGATTGATACAATACAGTTGCTTACAAAACCAACATTTAAAGATAAATTAAAAAAGAAAAATCAGTATATGTTTGAATTAGCACATGCAGTTAAAAGACGTATATTAAAATAAAAGATAAAGAGGTACTTGATTCAATGTCAAAACGATCTAGAACGGAATATTCGCTAATTAATATTATGGTAGGTATGGGAGGCTATTTTTTTAATACTATTTTGGGGTTTATATGTAGAATGGTATTTGTTAAATGTCTACCAGCGGAATATCTAGGTATTAATGGATTATTTACCAATATTCTATCGATGCTTTCATTAGCGGAGTTAGGAATTGGAACGGCTATTGTATATGCGCTATATAAGCCATTGGCTGAAAACAATGAGGAAAAAATTGCTTCATTAATGCAATTTTACGGGAAAGCATATCGTGTGATTGGGTGTGTAGTTGGTGTAGTTGGCTTGGCTTTATTACCATTTTTACATAGTTTAATAGGTGAAACTCCTGGAATTAAAGAAAATATATATTTGATTTATGCAGTATATTTATTTAATACGTGTTTAACATATTTTTTTAGTTACAGAGCCTCTTTACTTACGGCTGCGCAAAGGAATTATGTTCAATTAGGAATAAGTTATTTAATTACAACGATACAAAGTGGAGCTCAAATTTTTGCATTGCTCATAACCCGAGAGTATTTTTTATATTTGGGTATTCAGACTTTGGGAACATTAATCTTTAACATAGTTATTTCAAAAAAGACAATCAAAGATTATCCTTATATAGAGAAAAAAGATATCAAGCCGTTAGAAAAAGAAGAAAAAATATCATTGTCTAAAAATATTAAGGCTTTGACAGTTAGTAAAATATCAGAATTGCTAGTAAATAGTACTGATAATATTATTATTACATATTTTTCAGGGTTAATTACGGTTGGAGCTGCTTCAAATTATACATTATTTTCAGGAACAATTTCGACTTTGACAAATCAAATTTTCAATAGTATTGTTGCAAGTGTCGGAAATCTTAATGCGTTAGAAGATAAGGAAGGGCGTATACGTTTTTTTAGAATACTTCAATTAGCTAACTTTATTATTTTTGGTTGGGCCACAATTGGTATATGTTTTGTTTCATCAGATCTTGTTGAATTATGTTTTGGTAAAAACTATGTATTGTCAGCAAGTATTCCGGCGGTGCTGGCTTTGAATTTTTATATTGTAACAATGAGTTCAGCAGTTACGACATACCGATCAACCTTGGGGTTGTTTAAATATGGACAATATATTTTGATATTTACAGCAGCTATTAATTTAAGTTTGTCTATTATGTTCGGAAAATGGTGGGGATTATTTGGAATTTATTTAGCGACTGCTGTTGCCAGAATATTGACGAATACATGGTATATGCCATATGCAGTATTTAAACATGGATTGGACAGATCTCCCATTGAATATGCTTATATGTATTTTAAGCATTTAATTATATTATTCATTGATTGGGGTATCTGTTATTTGTTGTGCAAGCAGATACATTTTTCTATTATTATAAATGTAATTTTAAAAGTAGTGATTTGTAGTGTTGTGCCCAATATGATGCTGTTTATTTTCTTTGGAAGAACACAAGAATTCCAATATTTGTACAGTAAGGGAAAGGGATTTATTCAATCTAAAATATTGTGTAAGAAGGAATCAATATGAAATATAAAGATATAAAACAGATATTGGCAAATTTATATAATTATTTTTATGACAGGAAATTAGATATTGAACTATTTATTAGATGGCGTAAAGACTTATCATTGCAGAAGAAAATAGGGGTGCCGTTGATTATGTCGATTGATGAAACGCTGGATAAAATTATGAAAGATAAATGTTCAGTTTGTCGTTATGGAGATGGTGAATTCAAACTAATGGATGGAGACAAGATTTTCTTTCAAGAAGGTAATGAGAATCTTGGAAAGAGATTGCGAGAAGTAATTTATTCAAATCAGGATAATATCTTAATATGTATTCCAACATTTCTTGACAGGCGACATCCAGTTATAAATATGAATAATAACCTGACACTGACAAGAGAAGAGAAAAAAAGAAAGAAAAATGCATTAAAATATATGGATAATATATTAGCAGAACGAAGAAGCCAATGGTATAAATACTTTGATATGAAACGTTTGTATGGTAATTCGTTAGTATCTCGATTCTATGCAGAGGTATATGATGATCAGAAATCAGCTGGATGGATAGAGAAGTGGAAGAAAATCTGGTCTGGAAGAAAGCTCTTGATTGTAGAAGGGGAGTTGACTAGGCTGGGTGTCGGGAATGATCTGTTTGATGATGTAGTTAACATTCGAAGAGTATTGTGTCCAAGTAAAAGTGCGTTCTCGGTATATGACAAGATTTTAAGAAATGTATTAGAAGTCCATGAAAAGGAGGAATTGATATTAATTGCATTGGGACCAACAGCAACAATATTAGCCTATGATCTTGCGGAAAAAGGGGTTCAAGCGTTAGATGTTGGGCATATAGATATAGAATATGAATGGTTTCTTAGAAAAGATAGAACTCATAAAAAAATTGAAGGAAAGTTTGTGAGCGAGGCACAAGGAGGCAGTGAAGTTTCCGCGGTAAAGGAACAAGCATATGTATCGCAAATAGTTATGAAGATAGAAAATGGGGGAAGATAATATGAGTATATCTTTTATTATTCCAATATATAATGTGGAAAAATATTTGAAGCAATGTATTGATTCTGTGTTAGGTCAAGTAAAAGAAGAAGATGAGATTATACTCGTCAATGATGGATCTAAAGATCGTAGTAATTTGATTTGTAAAAAATATTTGAAGATGTTCCCAGATAAAATTATTTATATTGAGAAAGAAAATGGTGGACTATCTTCGGCTAGGAATGTTGGAATTAGACAAGCAACTAAAGATTATATTGCATTTGTAGATAGTGATGATTATTTAAAGCAAGGATACGTTGAAGTATTAGAAAATGCTGTGAATAATAATACAGTTGATGTTGTTATGTTTGGATACGAAACATTTCCAAATGGAACAGTGACAGTACCGATTTTTAAAGAGGGTATTATTAGGTCTAAGGAAGAGCTATTTGATGGTGTAAAAACAGTGAATAAACATAATGATTTTTGCTTTTCTTGGAGACTGCTTATTAAGCGGAATTTTTTGAATAAAGTAAAGGTTATGTTTGATGAACAGACTAAAATAGGAGAAGACTATTTGTTTAATTCACAAGTATTATTAGAGGCATCAAATATTTTGGTTTTAAAAGAATCTTTATACATGTATAGAATTAATAATGAAAATTCTATTATGAGAAAAAAATACAAAGAAAATTTGCTGGAAAATCTAGAGTATCAATATGACGAAAAGAAAAAGATTATTAAGTATTATGGGCTAGATGAGGTTGACGGATGGAAGATAGATTTCTCGTGGTATTATGTCACTGCGTTTAGAGATATGTTATTCAGAAATGTTTGGAATGGTGAATTAAAAAATCGTAAAAAAGAAATAAGGAGAATTTTGGAATCACGAATAATCAGAGAAAATTATGAGGTTATTGGAATAGCTTATTGGAAATATTCAAAAAGAGCTGCGATATTTCATTTTTTTTGTAAATATAAAATGGCTGGCATGGTTATACGGAAACTTAATAAGCTATATAGTTGATAGTAAATGAAGAACTACAGTTTTATAAAATCAGCGAAATTAAGGTTTTGTGTTGAAAATGTGATAAAAAAGGATGGAGAGATTAGTATTGACAAATGAATGTAAAGAAAATAGCATTAACAGACAGACAGACAGACAGACAGACAGACAGACAGACAGACAGACAGACAGACA